>Ga0114931_10007191_pt1 | contig 13613 bp, 2 predicted proteins | sample 2SBtaG_FD_89579 | JGI IMG/M metagenome (GOLD analysis project Ga0114931, IMG submission 89579) | Deep subsurface microbial communities from Kolumbo volcano to uncover new lineages of life (NeLLi) - 2SBTROV14_V59a metaG | ecosystem: Environmental > Aquatic > Marine > Volcanic | place: Kolumbo... | reverse complement strand
TTGAGCGTATGTTTGTGAAGTTGTGAATATAACTGGAACATTTGTAAACGTTTTTCCAAAATTAATATTTGTATTAGTTCCATCTGTAGATGTTGAAACTTTTCCAACCTCCAACCAAGAATATCTATTAGTTCTATTCACATCAAATACAAAGTAATGAACAGTTTCTGTTGCTCCCGGATCATCACACAGTACACTTCCGTTGTCAAGACAAAGACTAATATTCATATTATTATTTCCAATATCAAATAATGTTGGAATCATATATGAATCATCAATACTTATATCAGCATTTTGAGTTACAGGTGTTGCGAATACGAGAGGTTCTTCGCCATATATATTTGAGAAGTTTTGTATTGTTCCGTTGAATGTATTAATATTTATTGAACCTGTTTCTCCAATTACACTCCATAGTTGTGTAGATGCATCAGTTGCTCCTGAATTATTATAATACATCTGTATTTCATTATCAGAACTTGCAGTTAAATTCATTTGGACTTGAAATACTGTTGTTGTAGTATTGCAAGATGACATATTTCTATAATCTAATAATTGAAGTGTTTCCACAAATCGTATATCTGAACAATCTGGATTTAATTTTGAATCATTGACTAGAGTTTCTGTATCTATTGTTATGTTAACAATAGCCAAGGTTTGATTCTTGCCAGCTGTTTCTTGTACATTCAATGTTTTTCTTTGTGTCCATGATGCATTCCACCAAGGAACAGTTGTATTTCCTAGAATTATATCTGTTCTAACAGTTGCATTACTTATCGGACTTCCATATACATCGTTTATTATTGTTGTCAAGTCCACTAATGAGTCAATTTCGTGTTGGTATTGCGTTGAGGTTGTGTTTGCAACTAGAGTTGTTGTTTCTTGTACAGAGAATAGATACATCGTGGAATTTATTGCATTTCCTGACGTATCTATACATTCAATTATCCATTCATAATCACCATTTCCTGAAGCTGTGTATATAAAATTGTTTTGTGCATTATTTTCTATTCCAAAATCAGAGTCTTCAAGACTGTCATTTATGTAAAGGTTACATTCTGAAAGATTTACATTGTCTGTAACGTTGTAGACTAGATTTACGTTAACTGTTCCGCTTGATGATTCGTTTGGTGGAGCTAATATGTTTACTTCTGGGAAAGTTGTATCATTTACAATTAGGAAGTGTGTTTCATAGCTTTCACTATAGTTTTCATTGCCCACGTATTTTGCAGTTAAATTGTATGTTCCCGGACTAAGGAAATATGTAATATTTGTGTAAGGTGCGGAAGCATTGCTAAATAACGTGTTGTCCAGATATAATTCGACTTGGCCAATAGTTGGAAGTATCATATCAACAGATATATTTGCAAATGTGTCTTCATCTATACTGAAGTTGCTATCAGTGCTGTTTAAAAAGAGATTTACTTCAGATGTGCTTTTGTCAACATCGTAGTTATATGTTGCTGTTTCGTTTTGTCTTCCTATTGAATCATTAATATACCATTTGTATGTATAATTTCCAGGCACCACATTTGAAATGTTAAAAATGTATATGTAATCTGTGTTGTTTGTTACTGTGTAATTTGTTAGCGTTCCAGTGAAATTATGTTCAAATAAAACAGTATCAAGATATACTTCCATTAGAGAGATATTAAACTGATATATTCTTCCATCATAGTAATTTGTAGGTGATGTTGGACTTGCGCTAATATTTTCATATTTAGGTGCATTTGCGTCAACGTTTATTGTATAGTTGTTTGTTCCAAAAGAGTATCTATTAGCGTCATCATAACATAATACATTCCACAAGTATTCTCCATCTGCTAGGTTTAAGTCAAAGTAATTTGGAGTTGTATTTGCTGGTGTTAAGTTTTGTCTTTCTGAACGGAAGGTTCCGGAGCTGTTAAGATATAATGAACAATTCTTAAGATTAATATCGCTTGGTGTGAAATTAAAGGAAACCAGTGTTACATTGTTAAAACCTGTATTTGGTGGACTATTTAGTATTACACTTGGATTAACTGTGTCAATTGTCACATTTCTTGTTTCACTAGTACTTTGAGCGTATGAATTGTTATCAAAACAAGTAACTGCCCAACTGTAAACATCATCTGGACTGTTGTTTAATTTGAATGTGTATGGTTCGCCGTTTATTATTGATGTTGTATTTGTTTGATTTAATGCGTCGTTTATTAGTAAGGAACAATTTTCTATTCCAGTTGCATCAGTTGCAGTGAAATTAAATGTTATGTTGTTGATTTGTTGTAATGCATCTTCTTGAGGTGCATGAAGAATTATAACTGGCGGATCAAATTCAAAAGCTACGTTTACAGATAAATTATGTGTTCCAGATTCTCCAACAAGTCCATTGTCATCCGTACAGTTTATACTCCAATTGTGTAGTCCATTTGGTACATATATTGTGAAATTTTGTGGCACCCCTTCATCAATAGAAATATCTGTATCTTTAATTGAACCATCCAGTATCATTTGACACTGAGCAATACCTGTTAAGTTGTCTGTTACATTAAATTCAAACACGACATTGTTTGTTACTAGTTCTTCGCTGTTGTTTAACGGTATGCTTATGGAAATATTTGGAGCTTTTGTATCTACCGTAAATGAAACATTATTTTCTGCATATTCATAATTGCTTGCACCATCATAACAAAGAACATTCCATTTATAGTAACCGTCTTCTAGGGTTTTGTTGAAGTAATTTGGTTCTCCTGAAACTGGAGTTGAGTTTGTTTCGTTGTCATGCCATGTTCCTGTTGAATTTAGATATAATGTACAGTTCTCTAGGTTTGTATCGATTGGTGTATAATTGAATATTATTTCGTTTTCTTGTAGGACTTGTCCTAAAGTAGGCATATTTAGTGATATATTAGGAAGAGTGTTATCTGTTATGTATGTGAAGTTTTGTTCTGAGTATGTTGAGTTACTAAATACGTTGAAAGCAATTACTCTCCAATAATATGTTTTGTCTTGTAATAGCAGCGGTGTTTGTATGTCAGTATCATTTATTGTAGATGTGACAAGAGTGTATTGAGGACTTGAAAAATCTGTATCATTGTCTATTTGTATTGTGTAATTTTGGAATTTCTCTACATACGTTTCGTTCCATACAAGTGTTGGTATTCTTTGAGTACTAATTGTTCCATTTATAGGCGATGATAAATTAAATGGTGTCGGTGGTGTTCTTGTGACTGTAAAATTTAGTGTTGTATAGCTTTGTGCATTTGTGAAGTTCTTGCTGTCTGTTGCTAAAATATATGTTACTTCATATAGCCCTGTATCATTTGTATCAAACCATTCATATGTCCAGTATGGAAATACATCATTGAAATTTATATCTACAGATAAAGAAGTTACATTAATTATGTCTGTGTTTGATTCAGTTGAATCCATGTCTATTCCAAGTAATTTTACATCTCTATTAGCTACTTTTTTCCATTTTTCTAATATTGTCTCATCAGTTGTTGTGATAGAATAATTACCAGGTCCTGTAATATTGAAATCATTTGCAGTTATCCAGGTTGCGTTATCTTCTGATGCTAGTTGTACTATTACATCAGGATTATTATTTCCTAATTCAGTTGATGCTGAATCGTTATAGTAAGTTACTTCAATGTTTATTGTTATATTTTGTATTCTATCTATTATTGTTGAGTCAACATTTTCATAATAAACTGCTGTTGAGTTGTCATCTCCATCATTTGCAGATAAGTATTCTGGCCATTCAACAACCATACAATTAATATAAGATGTTTGAGCGCTAGTTCTTGTTCTGTAGTTTATACTTCTTATTGTTGCATTATTAGTAAATTCGTGTGTCCAATAATCTCTTGTGTGAGCTGTTCCTCCTCCTGCGGCCATGCTGTTATAACATACAAGAAGAGTTCTATTTAAATCAGCCACTTCATTTATTGATGTTGTTATATCTTGATCATCATACGCCGGATTAATTCTATACATTGTTAGTGTAACATTTTGTTCTTTTGGATGTTCAATTATGTGCAGACCTACTTGAGGAGTATAAGATGTTGAACCTGTTTCATCATAGAATAGTTCTACATTTGTTGAGTTTGTTAAATTATTAAGTATAGCATTTTGACCTACACCATCATCTGCTTGCCTGTGATCTTGGATTATCCAGGATCTTGATTCATTTGTTGGACTTATTTCTACATTATCTGTGTGTGGTTCTGATTCTCCCATCGTAAAGAATACATTTTGAACTCTTGTATCATCTGTAAAGCATACAATCTCTGCAATAGTTGTTCCTGACGCAGGCGCAGCAAGTGCTTCAGCATATCTTTCTAAAGTCACATTATTTACTGCAGTGATATTGCTTCTTATTTCTGCTTCTGCAAAATCATTTACGTTTGCAGAATTAATTCTTGTACTTCTATGAACATTCACAAAACAACTTTCATTAAAGTTACTTGGCAAATCTGAACTAGGAGTTACATAAGCTGTTGTTTGTGCTGTTGCCCATGAAACAGTAAAATTCCACGTTCTAATATTGTCTGCTTGTAAGATAGAGTACGAAACTGCAGCATCTTCCTGGTCTGATGCATGTCTTGTTGCTGTTAATCCAGAACACATTTCATTAGTACAACTTGACCATTCAATTGTTGCCGTTCCGCCATCTGGTTCTTGGGAAGCATCATTTGTATACATAGAATTTCTTCTTATAATCATTGTTTTGCTTATATTATATGTGTTATCTAAAGAGGCTGTATTTGTTAAACCTGTAAGAGTTATTATTCCTGTTTCTGCCATAGCGTTTGATTTGATTGCAGGTGCAACTGACAAGTTTTCTTCTCCTGATTCTAAATCAACTGTTTGGGTTAAGTTATTTGTTTCTTCTTGAGTTAAACTCACATTTATTTCTGTTGAATTTGGATGTAAGATAGATGCGTTAACTTCAATTATTGTTTCATCTCCTAAGACACTTGTCACTGTTGAATTTATTAATATTGTATCAAATGATTCTATTTGAGTGTTGTTGATTGTTGTTAAAAGTATTTCTGGCCCCGCTTTTATTTCTGGACCAACAATAGTTGATGATGAATAATTAATAATATTATATGATGATTGAAGAGCATAATCTTCGTAGGGGTCATAGTTTAGATTTCTAAATTCGTATATTGTTCCGTTAAAATAATATCCTGGCCCTGCATCAGTTATATCGTGGTAATCTTTTACATCTTCTCCTGTAAAACCAATACCTGCATTCCCTGTGTGTGCATCTATAAAGTCTGTTGTTGTTAATGAATTTATTAGTTGTCCATTAACATATAATGAGTAATTTCCTGGATTTTGATAAGTTGCGAGTACATGATAAGTTGTGTCTGCAGTAATAGGTGCAGTAATATTATCTCCAAACCATGTAGGAACAGTTTCTGACCACCATCTTGCGTATAGATTGCCCTCGAAAATATATATCATCATTCCATTAGTTCCTCCACCTTCAGCGTAAAGTGTTTGTCTTGTCGTAACATCTGATGGCGTGGTGAAAACTATTTCTTGACTTCTGTTGTACCATTCTAATTCTTCATAAGGTATATCTGTTAAATTCCACGCATTATTTTCTGTGAAATTTATTCCGAGTCCTAAGAAAGTATCATCTGATGTAGGATTGCCTATAGGATTTAATGTGTTTCTTGCATTAATAGTTGAATCATTTCCATCTATATCCATATGATAAACTATTTCATATGATGAATTCCAAACACCTGATTTGTTTTCAACACTAGAAGTATCTTGATTACCATAGTACATAGATATTATTTTTCCAGGAACTGTTAGATTTGTAACTCTTACCCAAACAGATGCTTGTGTTGAGTTATAAGTTTCCATTTCGTGTGTTAACTGTGTTCCACCAAGAGCACAAGGTTCATCAATAAATCTTAGGTCACTAAAATTTGTTTGCATTTCAGTTTCATAAGCAATTTCAAGATAAGTTGGATGTTCATTTATTGTTTGTGAACCAATATTTTTAATTTCTATATTTTTACAAGCAGGGAAAGATACATCCCACCAATCTTCAGCTTTTCTTATATTAATAGAATCAGTTAGATTTATCGTTTCATAATTATCTAATGAACCATTACAAGTTACATTCCAAGGATAAACTCCATCATCAACCATTAAGTGTGTGTATTCATATAATTCGCTTTGGGAATTATATGTCATGTTTATTAATGTATTATTAATATCTATTTCACAATAAGTGTTTGAAGTTATTGGATTTCCACTTGTTGTATTTGTGTAGTTTGCGTAATAGTAAACATATTGCATTTCGTATTTTATTATTCCGCCTCCTTTTGAATCTGATTCATCCCATATTTCTAGTTGTGAATTTGCTGTTGCTGAATAGTTTGTAAAGTGAGGTGCATTAAATGTTAAACTGTTAGCTGCGTATGATTCATTTGAGCAGTCTGTACAGAAATCATTTCCTCTTATTATTAGAGGGTTGAATTCGTATGGTAAATTGTACAGAGTTATTGTTGCTGAGAAATTTAATCTTGGTTCTGTATCCGTATCTATTTCTACTAATTCGGGTGTTATGTTAATAAGATTGTTTAGATTTGCTCCACCAGATAAGTTTATGGAATTATTGAATATTATTTTTGCTACACCTAATGACTCAATTGTGAAATCAGTAAGGTTTTCTACACTTTGCCCTGTTAAATTAGTTGTATTTCCTCCAAAGTTATCCATTATAACAATATCTATTGTTCTTGTTTCACTTATATTTTCAAATCCGGATATATCTGTGCAAGATATGTTGTAGTTGTATCTTCCAGCACCCAGTTCTGTTTGGTAGAAACTATTTTCTGTGTTAACAGTTATTGTGTCAAGAGTATAATTTAATCCATTAAACTGAAGAGTGCAATTAGATATGTTTTCTACATTTGTAACATTATATACTATTTCTAATTCCCCATCTCCATTTGCAACCATGTCGTTAGGAGTAAGTAGAGTTACATTAGGAGTTTTTGTGTTTAATATAAATGTATTATTGTCTGATGCAAAGTTTTCAAGTGTTGCTTTATCAAAACATTTTATATTCCAAAGATATTCACCGTCAACTATGTCTTTGTTGAAATAATTGGGTTGGTTGTTGATTGGTGATGAATTAGTTTCATTGTTAGTCCAATTTCCAGTTATATTTGTAAATAGCGTACAGTTTATTATTCCTGATGAATCAATAGGTGTGTAGTTGAATGTTAGTGCTGAATATCTTCTTATTGAGTTGTTAGTCGGCCAGTTTAGTTGGATTGTTGGTTGAGTATTATCTGTTATGTATTTGTTTGTCTGGTTTGATGTTCTTGAGTTGCTAAATATATCATATGCGACAATTTCCCAGAAATAATCTCTATTAGGATGAAGACTGTTTGTTAAAGTAAATGATGTATTTGTTATTTCATCTATCAAATATGATTCGTTTAGTATTGTTTTTGCTTCATTCTCATAAATATTTAGAGTATAATTTGCAAAGTTTGTTTCATTTGTTTGCTCCCAAGATAAAGTAGGATTTGTATTTGTGCTAATCGTATTATTAATAGGAGTCAATAAATTAAATTCTGATGGAGGAGTTGTTTCCTGTACTGTGAACCATAAGTAAATTGTGTTATTGGTGTTTGAATTATCATCAGTTGAATAAATAGTTAAGTTGTATGTGCCTAGTAATGATGTGTTTGTGAAATTACCCAAGTAATAATTTGTTCCTGGTTCGTTTTCTAGTGTTATTATTTCTGAATTATTATCTGGTTTAGTTAAATTTGCTTGCGAAAAAGTGATGTTTGTTTGATCTATTATCGTCGCATTGACTTCAAGTGTTGAGAATTGTTCTATGTTTTGTCCTTGTGTCGGATTATTTATTGTAACTTCCGGACTAAGTATGTCTTCAACTATGAAGTAAGTTGTATTTGTTGTAACTTTATTATTTGGATTTGTTGCATTAATTGTTACGTTGTACTGTCCTTGAAGTAATGGTATGCTGAAACTATCTTGATATATATTGATAGTTATATTAGACATGTTAAATGATTGCCAAGTGCTGTTTGGATAAGTAATTACCATGAATACTTCTTCTAATCCTAGGTTATCTGTTACATTTATTTCTAAATCCGTTGTTGTGTTAATCTCTAACGTTTTATTATTCTGAGGATAAATTCCGTAAATTATTGGATTTACATTATCTGTTGTGAATTGTACTGATTTTGAATCGTTATATCTTCCTGTAAAGTCTGTAGCGTTGATTATTAAGACATAATTTGCGTCTTTGTATGCTGATGAGTTAAGTGTTGCATTCCAGAAGCCTTCTAATGCCGTTCCTTCAGAAAGAGTCATGTTTTCTGGTTGTTTTGCAAGACTTCCGTTTTGATACTCTAAGAAGTATTCTGCGTAGCTTACTCCGCTCCCCGTATCATTAATTGATGCATTAATTACATATTCTCCCGATATTATTTCGTTGTTTGTTGGTGTAATTATTTCAACTAATGGATTTTCATCATCTTCTGTCCAAGTTATGTTTAGGTTATCAATAGATATTGTTGTAGATTCATTTGTTTGAAATAGTGTCTTGTAAGTTAAGGAATCTGATAATGTGAAATTTACACAATTTCCTGAATTTATTGCTGAACTATTAACTGCTTTACACCAATTTGTTCCATCCGTAGATATATACAAGGAAATATTGTTATTTGTATCTGTGTTATTCTCTGCCCAAGTAATATTTGTTATAGCTGATTTGAAATTTGTTGTATTTATATCTTCTGAGAAGAATGTTGTAGAAGCATATCCTTCGCTTAGGCTTGTTACATTTATTTCATCAAAATCTCCACCATATGTTCCGGATTCCATACCCCAAGAGTATGCTGCAATACTTCCGTTTGAATGATCAGAATCATTTGCACTAAGTACGTGTTCTTCATCAAAGTAAATATCAATTCTTGACCCTACTGCAGTTATTGTTAGGTTGTGCCAAATATTTTGTGTTAATCCTCCGTCAACAAGATAATCAACATCTAGTTCTGACCAAACACCTCCTGTAAATTTGTCTAGTTTTCTGAAGTTTCTTGTACCTGCAAATCTTATTCTGTAATAATTATTTTCATCAACATATCTAAACATTAAACCCATTTGATCATCATCACTTGCCCTAATTCTTGCAGATATGTTTACATCTGTCCACGTTCTGTTTTCAGGATATGAATAACATGCTTTTGCAGTTTCATCTCTTCCCAAGTTTGATGAGTCTTCGTGACAATTTCCTGCTTCTCTAAATATTCCATTATCAAGAGTCCAAAGAGGCGTATTATCTCCTACTCCTTGATTTACAAAGTACCAAGAAGTTGGATTATCATCTGAATAATTATTGTCTTCAAAATTTTCAATTAAGTATTGTTCTCCGCCAATTCCTGTAAAAGATAGAGTGTTATCAAATATAGAATCATTTATTATTTTCCCAGAACTGTTGTCATCAAAGGTTTCATAATAAGTGTTATTTAGTTCGATGTCAAAGTTACTTGTTTTTGATTGTGAATTAGTGTAGCTATCATTAGCGTAGACTCTAATTTGGTAGTTTCCTTCTGCTAAGTTAACTGATTTGATTATTTCTCCTTGGCAATTGTTGCACAAAGTTACATTTTGATTAGTTACTTCGTACCACAAGGTATCTGTGTAATCATGTAATGTTATGTTGATTTCTGGTGAAGGATCTAGTTTTGCTCCGCTTGGTTCATTAATTGTGAAATCTGGTGCATAAGTATCTAGTATTATCGTTCTATTTTGTTCGAAAGTATCTTGTGAACCTGATGTATCTTCACATATGACGTTCCAAATGAACGTTTGATTAGTTATGTTTTCTAAATCGAATGATGCATTTGCATTCTGTCCTCCTAAAGTTTGTGTTTCTCCAGCGCTCCAAGTACCAGAGTAATTTGTCCACAGCGTACAATTTGCTATTCCATTTCCATCATAAGTTGTTGCATTAATGGTTATGTTTGTAAATTCGTATGTTGTGTCTGTATAATTATCTTGAGGATATGTTAATGTTACATTTGGTGTTAATGAGTTAATTGTGAATGTTTGTGTTGAATAGTTTATATTTTGTTGTTCATCTTGACAAGTTGCGTTTAGCACATATGTTTGATCTGCTAAGTTGTTTAATGAGCCAGTGTATTCGTATGGTGTGTATTGACTTGTTAGATACTCTGTTGCCCAATCATCAATTGTATAGTTACAGTAATTGACAGGTTCTGTTATTGACAAGTTAACAGTTACACTGTCAACTGAGTATTCTTGATTTAGTGGTTCGTTAATTATTATTGTTGGAAGTATTGAGTCTAGGAAAATAGTTCTGTTTGTTGTTGAGAATCCTATTTGACTAATATTATCATAACAACTTACTCCCCAAATAAAGGATAAGTCTGTTGATATGTCAAATAATTGGAATGTGGTTATGTTCTCTGTTCCCTTAACAACTTGAGATTCATTTTCTGTCCAGGTGCCTGATATATTGTGCCATAATGAACAATTCACTAGGTTTCCATCTTCAGTTGCATTTGCAATCAATGTTAAATTAACTAAATCATTTGTGTTATTAATTAGATTGTCTTCTGGAGAATAAAGATTAACATCGGGTGCATAATCAAAGCTTATATCTATTGAAAATGTGTTGTTTGTATTTGCAAATGCCTGATTTGATTCGTTGTCAAATGCTTCACAGTTCCATTTGTAGCTGTTTAGATTAGTTAATGTCACATTGAATCTGTGCTGATCATTTGCTCCTGAAAGTGTTGCACTTTGGTTTGCTTGCTAAGTTCCTGATGCATTGATATACAGAGTTACATTATTTAATTCATATTGTGTTGATGCATTACATGTTAGATTTACTTCTGTTGAATCTATTACCGAATTATTTTCTGGAATTAATCCTACTGATAACGGATTATTTACTTTCTCTCCACCCAGGGTTGATATAGGTGCAGATGTTTTGTAAAATGTTAGTTTAACATCATCCCAGAATCCGTCTCTGTACGCACCAACACCATAGTATCCTTTTGTGTATGTAGCATCATTTGCATTTAAGGATCCATAATAATTCATGTTTTCATCATATATTGTTGCATTTATGTCTCCATTTTCTTTCCAGTAAGCCATTATATAATACCAAGTATCAGCTACAACTGTGTTTTCGGTTGATGTGTCTAATGGAGAACCGCTGTTGTAGTTTTCCCTTATCTGCATATCTGATGTTCCGCCGCTTCCACTTCTCCAATCAAGTATAACTTGATATCCGTTTCTTTGATCTCCGCTTGATTGCATTCCAAATTCTAGTCCTGGCAGATCTGCATTATCTCCTGCGTAACCTGAGTAAACCCATCCTTCAATTAGTAAACCTTCAGGGATTGTATCTGGTTTTACTGCTCTTGCGTAACCTGCAAGACCATCTCCTTCTAAACCATAGTTGCTGCTTTTGTTTGAGATTGCATTAATTGTTGGGTTTAGCGGACCATCTGTAAATTCATGACTTTGGTCCTCAAAATCTTCCCATAAGTAGTATACTTTGGATTTGTTTTCAGGCGGAGATGTTGCTCCATTGTATCCGTAATATAAATAGTAATTCACGTTGCTAACATTTGCAGAAATGTTTTCTTGTATCATGAATTCTACTTCTGTGTTTGTTGTGTTGCAGTAAGATATTACTCTATCTAATTCCTGCCAAGTTGAATTATACCAAGCAACTCTTAGATCATCACAACTAGTTAGTAATTTGGAATTATTTGCTAACGTTTCTGCATCTATTGATACATTTATTGTATGTCCAAGTTTGATTGGATTAGATGGGTCTGTGTTTGTTATGTTAATTTCTGCTCTGTGATTGTAATTGTCATTCCACCAAGTGTCATCTATTGCTGTTGTTGTTAGAGTTATTGGTGGTTCTTGTTTACTTGAGGTAAATGTTATTGTTGGGTCTGGTTCCTTCACTACTTTTGTCAATTGTATTTCTGCTTGTTCTTCTACTCTGAATTCTGCTACAGTAACTTCATTCAATATTACTCCGTAGTTTCCTGCAGTTTCTGGTGTGAATTCTATTGTTGATTCAGGCGTTCCAAAGAATTTGAAATTAGTTTGTTCACTTCTTATTTCTAACTCTGAGTTCTGAGCATTTGTCAGAGTTATTGTCACAGTTTCTCCTAGTAAATACACTGTTTTATCAGTTGTTGCTGTTGGGTTTAGCTGAGAAATAACTATAGATGTGAGGGATAGAATTATAAGTACTACTAATGCTAATAGTACAAGTTTTTTAAAGGTGTTTTTCCTCGACATTTTTATTTCCTTTTTCTTTTATTTTGAAAACTATCTTCATTTAATTTGTCCGTCAAGAGAAGCACCTGTCTTTTCATCATGAGTTCTACTTTCGAAGAAACTTTCATGGCATTCTCTTTACATAGGCGTTTAAACTCTAAGAAGACATCTTCATCTATAGTCATAGTTATTTTCTGCTTGCCCATTTTAATCTGTTATTGCGCAAAAACATACAAAAGTGGCTTAGAAATGGATGAAATGTTGCAATCATTTCAAACATCATATCAATTTTTCAAGCATTTTTATGTGCACCAATACCCAAAAAACCATATTTGTATGTATTAGTATGGTTTTCTTGAATAATAATATATAAACCTTTCTATTTTGAATGACGAAAAACAAAGAGTTATCTTCAGTATAGAAAATAAATACAAAAAAGCATAAAAACAAAAATAAACAAAAAAACAAATACAAAAAAACAAAAATAAATTTTATTATTACTTTATTTCTATGTAGAAATCAACAGTAGTTAAATCAGGTCCTGCATATTCTCTTAACAAAGCAGGAACTCTAATCTCATAATCATTATTTCCCCCATAACCAGGAAAATTATTTCTTATTTCAGATAAGAAAACAACATCTTGCGTCCCATTATATTGAGGTCCGCCATCTGAATAATCCCAAAGTATTCCGGTCTTAAAATTAGTATTATTTGTGCTGTTGGTTATTGGAACATAATTTATCAAATTGCTAAACACTGTGTAGTTACCAGTCTCAACAACGTTTCCATCAGTTGTATAAGTAATATTTACAGAATCGGAGAAGTTTTCAGATCCAAGTTGCGCATCTAACTCTTCAAAGTCACCCAAAACTGATTCATTTGTTGTATTTCTACCAAGTGCTTGAAGCTGTGTCCAAGTTATTGATGAATCTTGATCTACAGCAAATAAGTTGCTTCCATCCGAATCACCAAGAGCCCAATCAAATAATAAATCGAGTTTAATATCTCTAACAACAAGTTTATCACCTGTATCTCCAAAAACATAATTCCAAAGTCCTACAGATAGTATTGTAAAAGCTTTGTTATTAGATTCATTTTCTTCAGCAACAGTACCATTTGTAGCTGTGGGCGTATCAGCAACTACATAAATTAAATTCGGACCAATTGGAACATTGTAAATTACAGATATGTTTTGACTCTCGTTAACAGCTAAACTTAAATTAAATTCTCCATTAATTTGTGTTCCACCATTATCTGGATCTCCTCTCCAAATTTGAGCAGTGAA
>Ga0114931_10007190_pt1 | contig 13615 bp, 13 predicted proteins | sample 2SBtaG_FD_89579 | JGI IMG/M metagenome (GOLD analysis project Ga0114931, IMG submission 89579) | Deep subsurface microbial communities from Kolumbo volcano to uncover new lineages of life (NeLLi) - 2SBTROV14_V59a metaG | ecosystem: Environmental > Aquatic > Marine > Volcanic | place: Kolumbo... | reverse complement strand
TCTGGGCGTTCTTCAGCGCCTACTTTCTCATCGCGCTGGTGGCGGCGCTGGTGGTATCGGCGTTTGGATACGACCTCGAAACGTCGTTCTCGGCCGCGCTGACGACGACCGGCAATGTCGGTCCGGGACTCGGTGAGATCGGCGCCTACGACAATTTCGCGCTCTTGCCGGCCCTGCCGAAAATCGTCCTGTCGCTATGTATGTTGGCGGGAAGATTGGAGGTTTTCACTCTATGGGTGTTGCTCATGCCCTCGTTCTGGCGGCGCTGAGACGCCGAGAACCGCGAAACTCGCTTCGCTCGTATGCGTGAACGCGCTTCGCGCGTAGGCGTAGGCATAGGCTGGGGCGTAGGCGGCGGCTGAATCGGTGAGCGGGGCTGGATAGCCGCTGCGGCTCCGGCTATTCGTTGGATATGGCGAAGCGGAAGCTGGCGATTCTCGGTTGCACCGGTTCGATCGGGACGACGACCCTCGGTTTGGTCGACCGCTTTCGCGACCGCTTCTCGGTGACGTCGCTGGCCGGCGGGCGCAATATCGATCGCCTGGCCGAGCAGGTGCGCGGCTTCGAGCCGTCGATCGTGGCGACCGCGGACGAGCAGGGCGCCGAGAGATTGCGGGCTCTGGTTCCCGACTTCGCCGGCGACATCGTCGCCGGGCCCGAGGGCCTGGTGCGGGTGGCGACCGCGGACGCCGATTTGCTGATCTCGGCACTGGTCGGCGCGCTCGGCTTGCGGCCGACGCTGAGCGCCATCGAAGCCGGCACGGACGTGGCGCTGGCCAACAAAGAGGTACTGGTCGTCGCCGGCGAGCTGATGAAGCGTTCGGCCGACGCCGCCGGGGTCCGCGTCTACCCGCTCGACAGCGAGCACAACGCGATCTTCCAGGCGATGCACGGTCAGAACCGCGACGAGGTCAAGCGGATCATTCTCACGGCGTCGGGCGGTCCGTTTCTCCACACCTCGCGCGAGGAGCTCGAATCGGTGACGTTGCAGCAGGCGCTGCAGCACCCGACGTGGAAGATGGGCGACAAGATCACGATCGATTCGTCGACACTGATGAACAAGGGACTCGAAGTCATCGAAGCGTTCTGGTTCTTCGATGTTCCGCTCGACGACATCGACGTGGTCATCCACCCGCAGAGCATCGTGCACTCGATGGTCGAGTACATCGACGGGTCGGTAATCGCCCAGCTCGGGATCCCGGATATGGCAGTGCCGATTTCGTATATCCTCGGCTATCCGGAACGGTTGCCGCTCTCCCATCTACCGTCGCTCGACCTGGTGCAGGCGGGTAAGCTCGAATTCCACGCGCCCGACACAGACCGTTTTCCCTGCCTGCGCCTGGCCTACGATGCGTTGCGCGCGCGCGGCACCGCGTCGGCCGTGTTGAACGGCGCCAATGAGGTCGCTGTGGCGTCCTTCCTGGAAGGCAAGATCAGCTATCTCGATATTCCGCGAATCCTCGAAGGAGTGCTCGAGGAGCACCCGGCGGTCGACCGTCCGGACCTTTCACAGCTACTGGATGCCGACCGTTGGTCGCGGCAACGAGCCACAGAAAAGACCAGGGGCTAAACGCGGCTGCGCCGCGGACTCAACGCGGCTGCGCCGCGGACTCAACGCGGCTGCGCCGCGGACTCAACGCGGCTGCGCCGTGGACTCAACGCGGCTGCGCCGCGGACTCAACACGGCTGCGCCGCGGACTCAACGCGGCTGCGCCGTGGACTCAACGCGGCTGCGCCGCGGACTCAACGCGGCTGCGCCGTGGACTCAACACGGCTGCGCCGTGGACTCAACGCGGCTGCGCCGCGGACTCAACGCGGCTCCGCCGTGGACTCAACGCGGCTGCGCCGTGGACTCAACGCGGCTCCGCCGCGGACTCAACGCGGCTCCGCCGCGGACTCAACGCGGCTGCGCCGCGGACTCAACGCGGCTTCGCCGTGGACTCAACGCGGCTGCGCCGCGGACTCAACACGGCTTCGCCGTGGACTCAACGCGGCTTCGCCGCGGACTCAACGCGGCTGCGCCGCGGACTCAACGCGGCTGCGCCGCGGACTCAACGCGGCTTCGCCGCGGTTTTGGGCGGCGCGGAGCGCCTTTTAGCGCGGTGCGGAGCATCGCTTTGGACGCGTGGCGAAGCCGCGCTTTGATCCGGCGCGGAGCGCCGCTTTGATCCGGCGCGGAGCGCCGCTTTGATCCGGTGCGGAGCGCCGCTACGCCCCTTTCTCCTGCTTCTCCTGCTCGTTCTTACAGCCGATGCACAGGGTGGTTACCGGTCTTGCGCGCAGGCGGTCGGGGCCGATCGCCTCGTCGCAGGCTTCGCAGATGCCGAAGGTCCCGTCGTCGATGCGCTCGAGTGCATCGTCGATCTTGGCGATCAATTTGCGTTCGCGATCGCGGATCCGCAGCGTCGCATTGCGGTCGGATTCGAGCGCGGCGCGGTCGACCGGTTCCGGGAAATTGTCTTTCCCGTCGGTCATCCGGTGAACCGTTCGCCCAGCTCCGTCGAGCAGACCCTTCTTGCGGTCCTGCAGCAAAACCTTGAAGGATTCGATCTCTTGATTTTCCAACTTCCAAACTCCTCTGAACTCCCTTGGCTACCATCGCACCCGCGCGTAGACAAGCGTTGTTCGCTAGATGCTCGACGGCACGGCCTACGGGAAACCCGTAGTGGAGTACCGTCGGCTGTCGGCCGGTCGAGGCGGTGTCGGCGCTGAGACAGAGTCTCGCAAGCGCTCGGACCGGGTTTGATTTCTCGTCCAATTCCTGGATCCTACGCCGATGAGCGATTCGACTGGCGAATTCCGAAATGAGCTGCGCAGCTGGCTCGCGGCCAACCTCGACCCCAGTCTGCAGGCGAGCGCGATCGGCGAGTTGGCCGACGACGAGCGGGTGGCGCGGCTGCGTGCGTGGCAGGCGAAGCTGGCGGCGGGGCGCTGGGTCGGGATTACCTGGCCGCGTGCCTACGGCGGTCGCGATGCCTCGATCGCCGAGCAGATCGCCTACGTGGAAGAGATGACCCGCGCCGAGGCGCCGCCGGTGGTCAACGGGCTCGGTATCGGCATCGTCGGTCCGCCGATTCTCGCCTTCGGCAACGAGGAGCAGAAGAAGGAGTTCGCGCCGAAGATCCTCAGCGCCGAGCACATCTGGTGCTGCGGGTTCTCCGAGCCGGGTGCCGGATCGGATCTAGCTTCGCTGCGGGCGCAGGCGCTACTCGAGGGCGACGAGTTCGTTCTCAACGGACAGAAGGTATGGACCTCGCTGGCCCAGCATGCGGATTGGTGCATGGTGTTCTGCCGCACCGATCCGGAGTCGAAGCGTCGCAACGGCGTGTCGGTGCTGCTGGTCGATATGAAGAGCCCGGGCGTGACGGTGCGGCCGTTGCGCCAGATCAACGGTCAGGCCGAGTTCAACGAGGTCTTTTTCGAAGACGTCCGAGTGCCGCGCGCCAACTTGCTGGGCGAGCTCGACAACGGCTGGCAGATCGTCACCTCGACGCTGCAAAACGAACACGGCATCATGTACGTGGTGGAGATGCAGATCGCGCTCAAGCGCCAGCGCGACGAGATCGTCAAACTCGTGCGCGAGAACGATTCGGCGCGCCGCGATCCTCTGGTGCGCCAGAAGTTGGCCGAGCTCTACCTCGGCGTCGAGACCTTTCGCGGCACGTGTCAGCGTACGCTCGCCAAACTCCTGCGTGCGGGTATGCCGGGGCCGGAAGCTTCGATCATCAAGATGCACTGGACCCAGTTGACGAAGATGATGCCGAGAGTGAGCATGCCGCTGCTCGGCCCGCACGGGCAGCTCTACGACGCACCGGAGCCGGGCGGCCGGACTGACCCTCAGCAGTGGGTGCAGGCGAGTTTTCTGGGTGCGCCGGCAGCGAGCATCGCTTCGGGTACCTCGGAGATCATGAAGGGGATCATCGCTACGCAGGTGCTCGGCCTGCCGCGCTGATTCGTGCATTGCCGGATGGTGTGTAGTTGCTGGCGGCGTGCGAATCGGTTAGTTGGGAAACATCGCGGGGCCGTAGCTCAGTTGGGAGAGCGCTGGAATCGCACTCCAGAGGTCGTGGGTTCAACTCCCATCGGCTCCACTCGCGGGACGGGGCGCTTTTCTCGAAAGGTGCCCCGTCTTTTCGTTGCGGCGAATTGGCCATCCGACGTAGGTTCTGTCGATGCGACCATTCCGGGAAGCGCTGAGTGGCGTCATCGTTTTGCTGCTGCTGGCGATCCGGCCCGGGGGTGCTGCCGAGGCTGTCCCGCCGCAGACGACGGCGGCGCCGCCGCCGCGGATTCTCGTCCTCGGGAGAGCGACCTTCGACGGCTCTGAGCGACGGGCTACGGTGGTCTGGGTGTACGAGCTCGGTGGCGAGCGGCTGGAGAGCACGGTTCCGCCGGGCCGGATGGAGATCACCCGGCTGTCGTCGAATGTCGAAAAAGTCGGAGTGGTCATGCCGCAGGAGATGTTTGCCATCAAGATCGGTCCCGACCTGCAGCGTATCTTTGCCGAGCCGATCATCATGGATACCGACCAGGCGACGCAGTGCACCTGCGGCGCCCGCAATGATTGTGTGGGCGGCAACGTCTTCACCTGTGAGATCGAGGGTTTTCTGCTGCAAACGGGCCCTGGCGGCGCGGCGAAGTGATCCATTCGATTTCGTTCGCTGGCGATCTGTGTTTGAGTCTACGGATGATTGTTCGTCTCGTGATTGCGGTTTTCTTTCTGGCCGGGCTGGGTGACGTGTCGTTGGCCAAACGCTGCGGCGATGACGTCGATGGTGTCGATGTTCCCTGTAGCTGCGGCGACGTGGTGGTCAGCGATTTGGTTCTCGGCGACGATCCGGTAGCTTCGCAGGTGTGCCCGGGCACGGGCCTGGTAGTCGACGCGAGCGGCACCTCGCCGCTGACCATCGATTTGGCAGGTCGTACGCTGCGCGGTAGCGGTGAGGAGTACGGACTGCTCGTCAAGTACGGCGGCGTCGGCGGCGCGTCGGTTACCAGTGGAACGGGGCGAGCGACGATTGAACACTTCGCGCTCGGTGTCAGTGCCTCGGCCGATGATGGCGTCGGCCTTCTCGAGAAGGTCACGGTTCGCGATACCCAGCGCGACGGTGTGCGCCTGCGCGGCAAGGGCGTCGTGGTGCGCCAGACCGAGGTCGTGCGGGCGGGGCGCGATGGGTTTGTCTTCAGTGGCCGGGACTACGTGGCGGAGGGCAACCGGAGTACGTCGAGCGGACGACACGGCTTCATGCTGTTGGGGCATTCCGGAACCCTGTCCGAGCACAACGAGGCCGTACACAGTGGCGGTGTCGGATTCATGGTCGCCGGTGGCGGCCATTCGCTGGTCGACTGCAACGCTGCTGGTGGCATGAAGGACGGCTTCGAGGTGGTGGCGAGCGATTTGACGATCACGCGCTGCACCGCTGAGAACAACCGCGGCAGCGGAATTGGTGGGCACGGTGCGCGCTGGAAACTGGAGGCGAATCGAGCCTTCGGCAACGGCGGAGACGGGATCCGCGTCCGCGGCGGTAGGCTCGCGGACCTCGGCGGCAACCGGGGCTGGAACAACGGCGGCTCTAGCGGTGCGGACGCCGTGCAATGCGCCATCGCGGGAGTTGCCTGTGCGGAGGCGGCCGCTCCGTGAACCCCGCCGAGTGCGCTGCGCGGCGGCGGGCTGGCGGTTGGAGGTTCTGATCGCGCCTTTCGGGAGGCCGTGTAGCGTGGGTCCCGCAGCGATTCGGAATCAGTGCGATGTGTGCGGCAGGTAGCTCCGCGATCGCGTTTTCCGGCGCGAAGGTCGCCATTGTGGTCGGGTTGTTCGCGGTGTTGACCACGCCGGAGCCGGCCGTGACCGCGCTCTGCGCCGGCCGCGCGCTCGCCGCATGTGGTGAGGTCGGCGGTCGATTTTCGCTGATTGTAATGTTGCGAGCGATTGTTGGTGTCCCGCTGATCATCGCCTGGCGCCGCCTGACACCGGTGCCAGTTGCGCTGATTGGGCGTACTGCACAGCGCGATGGGGATCCCGCGAAACGTTCTGGAGCGCTCGGGGTGATCGGATCGCCGCTCGTCGCCTGGTGCGCCGTGTGCGTCTTGGTTCAAGGGTTATTGCCGCAGTCCACCTTCGCGCGCGAGGTGTACGACAGCGCCGAGCCGATGTGGTTGCTGTGGGTCGCCGTGCTGGTGGCTGCCCCGTTCTTCGAGGAACTGTTGTTTCGCGGTGTGCTGCTCGATTGTATTGCGCGCTGGTCGCGGCCGCTGGCGGCTGTGCTGACGGCGCTGCTGTGGGTCGCCATGCACGGCCAGTACTCGGCGTTCGAGGCCGGCGTGTTGTTCCTGCTCGGCCTCTTTCTCGCATGGTTGCGCTTCGCCTACGGATCCCTCGCCGCCCCGGTGGTCGCGCATTCGATCTGGAACTTCGCGGCCCTCGTCGTGCTGCTCGCCGGCTGATAATGTCGACCGATTGCGTCGGTTGGCTTGCGCTCGCGCGCGGCGAGTGATTTCTCTGCCGACTGACGTGTGACGTCGCGGCCAATCGGCAAACGAACCAAACCACATCGATCCAGGAGCGTAATTGATGAAGTTAGATGTATCCTCGAGCCAACTTTCACATCTCGAAGTCGATCTACTCGCCATCCCTGTGTTCCAGGGGAAGCTCGACGAGGCTCCCTTACGAGATATCGACGAGGCGTTGAATGGGCGACTGGCGAAGCTCGCCGAGTTGGAGGGCTTCGAGGGTAAAGAGGAGCAAGTCCTGGTCTACAACCCGGATGGCAAGCTCGGCGCCGGGCGGGTGCTTCTCTACGGTCTTGGACCGCGTGCCGACTTCGTGCCACCCGATGCGCGGTTGATCGGCACGGCCGCGATTCGCGCCGGTCGCGGGTGTAAGGCGAAGAGCATGGGAGTCGCGTTTCCGCGCGTTGCCAAGGGGCGTACCGACGCCGTGCTCGAGGGCCTCGCCTGTGGGCTGGTGCTCGGACTCTATTCCTTCGACACCTACAAGAAGGACTCGAAGCCCTCGCTCTTGGAGGAGGCCCTGATCGTCTCCAGGGACTTCACTGGCGCCCGCCGGCGCACCGCCAAGGCGCGCCTCGACTGGGGCGAGAAGGTCGGCGCCGCGGTCAACCGGGCACGCGACCTGGTCAACGGTCCGGCCAACGACGTGACCCCGGAGCACCTCGCGCAGGTGGCCGTGGACGTTGCCAAGGAGCACGGGCTCAAGGTGAAGATTCGCAACCGGGCGGAGTGTGAGAAGCTGGGGATGGGCCTCTTTACGGCGGTTGCGCAGGGAGCTTCGCACGAGCCGCGCTTCATCCACCTGCGGTACGAGCCAGCCAAGGGGAAAGCGCTGCGCACGGTGGCATTGGTCGGGAAGGGCGTCACCTTCGATTCCGGCGGTTTGTCGCTCAAACCGCCGAAGTCGATGGAGGAGATGAAGTGCGACATGTCCGGTGGCGCGGCGGTGATTTCGGCGATGGCGGTGATCGCGCAGGCGAAGCCGCCGGTGCGCGTGCACGCGGTGTGTGCCGCTACGGAGAACATGCCCTCCGGTCACGCCTATCGTCCCGGCGATGTGTTCAAGGGGATGAGCGGCCGCAGCGTCGAGGTGCTCAACACCGACGCCGAGGGCAGGTTGACCCTGGCCGATGCGATTCACTTCGTCGCCAAAGAGGGAGTCGACGAGATCATCGAGCTATCGACGTTGACCGGTGCCTGTATCGTCGCGCTCGGCAAATACACGGTGGCCGCCATGTCGAAGCAAGACGATCTGGTCAAACGCGTTCTCGGTGCCGCCGACAAGGCGGGTGAGGACATCTGGCGTCTGCCACTGACACCGCGCATCGCCAAGGAGCTGAAGAGCGAGGTGGCCGACTGCAAGAACATCGGTGGCGGCTACGGTGGCGCCATCAGCGCCGGCCACTTCCTGGTGCCGTTTGCCGGCGAGACACCGTTCCTCCACCTCGACATCGCCGGGCCGGCGTTCTCGGACACCGCCTGGGGCGTCAACCCGAAGGGTGGCACGGGGATCGGAGTGCAGACGCTGGTGGAGTACGTGACCCGCACCGTGCCGGAGAAGTTCGGCAAGAAGAAGTGAGCGGGCGATTGGCTCTTAGCTTACAATCAATAGCTCCTGGTCGTTGGCTGTTGTCTAACAGCCAATAGCTATCAGCTAATAATGCCAGGGGAACTTGGAGTAATCCTGGCGGCGCTTTTCGAGAAATGCGTCGCGGCCTTCGAGCGCTTCTTCTGTAGCATAGGCCAGTCTGGTCGCCTCGCCGGCGAAGATTTGCTGGCCGACCAGCCCGTCGTCGACCATGTTGAAGGCGAACTTCAGCATGCGCATCGCCGTTGGACTCTTGTCGTTGATCTTGCGCGCCCAGTCGAGGGCGAAGCTCTCGAGCTCGGCGTGCGGCACGACGGCGTTGACCATGCCCATGTCGGCGCCCTGTTGCGCGCTGTAGTCGCCGCCGATGAAGAAGACCTCGCGCGCCTTCTTCTGACCGACCTGGCGCGCCAGTAGCGCCGAGCCGTAGCCGCCGTCGAAGCTGGCGACGTCGGGGTCGGTCTGCTTGAAGACGCCGTGTTCGGCGCTGGCGATGGTGAGATCGCAGACGACGTGCAGGCTGTGTCCGCCACCCGCCGCCCAGCCGGGGACGACGGCGATGACGACCTTCGGCATGAAGCGGATCAGGCGCTGTACTTCGAGAATGTGGAGTCGGCCGAGGCGTGCCGGATCGGCTACCAGCGCTTCGTCTCCTTCGTACTTGTAGCCGTCCTCGCCGCGGATCCGTTGGTCGCCGCCGGCGCAGAAAGCCCAGCCGCCGTCCTTGGGCGACGGTCCGTTGCCGGTGAGCAGGACGCAGCCGACGTCGCTGCTCTGCCGCGCGTGATCGAGCACCCGGTAGAGCTCGTCGACGGTGTTCGGCCGGAACGAGTTGCGCACCTCGGGGCGGTCGAAGGCGACGCGCACCGTGCCCTGATCGATGGCGCGGTGGTAGGTGATGTCGCGCAGCTCGAAGCCCTCCACGGGTTGCCAGCGGGCGGTGTCAAAAATCTCCGAAACCATGCGACCTCCGTGATGCCCTCTGTGTTGTGCTGCCCTGCGTCGGGCTGAGCCAAGCATTAGGCCGGACGAACCCGCGGCTCAACCTCTGCGGCGCCGCGGCATTGGCGCCGGGGCATTGACGGCGCTGTCTGGGAGGGGATGATCGGCGATCACGGATGGTCCGGAGGAAACGAAGATGACTGACGCGCAGCCTCTTATGGTGGAACGAGACGGAGGAGTGCTGACCCTCACCAACAACGACGCTCCGATCAACCGCATGACTCTCGAGTACATGGATGCGGTCGAACAGGCGGTGAACGAAGCCGCCGCCGATCCCGAGGTTCGCGTACTCGTTTTTACGGCGACCGGCGAGGATAATTTCTCGGTCGGGATGGACCTCAAACAACTGCGCGACTCGGCCGCCGATCGCGGCGGCTTCGAGGCCATCCTCGATCAGCGGCTGCGCGTCCTGGCGACTATCGAAAGCATGGACAAGCCGTCGATCGCGACGTTGTACGGATACTGCCTCGGCGGCGGTCTCGAGCTTCCGTTGGCCTGTCACTTTCGCTTCGCCGCAGCCGAGGGGACGAAGATCGGTCTGCCCGAGCTCGATCTCGGAACGGTACCGGCGTGGGGCGGAAGCGCCCGGCTGACCCGCTGCGTCGGCCGCGATCGCGCCCTCGACATGATCTTGCGCGCCAAGAAGATCGACGGCGCCGAGGCTCTGCGCATCGGTCTGGTTCAGGAAATTCATCCCCTCGCGGGACTCAAGGCAGCCGCGCGGGAGCTGGCCGCCGAGCTCGCGGCGATGCCGCCGATTGCGGTTGCCGGGGTGTTGCGCTGCGTCGTCGGCGCCGGCGGCGCGCCGCTCGACGAAGCGATCGCCGAAGAGCGAGCGGCGGTGCTGCGCTGCGCCAGCTCGAAGGACCAGCTCGAGGGAATGATGGCCTTCTTCGAGAAGCGGCGTCCGCTGTTCACCGGCGAGTGACAGAGCCGAGTTTGAATAAGCTTAGCTAGATCAATACCGTCGCCGCATGGATTCGGTGAACGTCCACGAGGCCAAAACCCACCTTGCCGAGGCCCGAATCGGCGGTCGATGCCCGTGCGGCTCACAGAATGCAAACCTCCGCGAGACAAGCTACATTCGCCAGTTACTGACTTTCAGCGAGCGAACCCTCCGGAACTCACGAGTGTTGTCCGTGACGAGCGTTAGCTCCAAGGACAACGCGTGTGCGGCGATCATCATGTCGTACGGCCCGATGATCTCGCCGCGATTCTCGAGCCGCTCGCGAATCCGTCCGTAGACCGTTGCTGCCGGCGCATCGAAGTCGAGCACGGCGATCTCGCCCAATAGCACATCGAGCCGGGCGTGATTTCTGCGCCGATGTTGGCTGTGCTCGGCTCCGTAGCGAAGCTCGGCTGCAACGATTGAGCTGATTACCAGGTCGGCCGGATTCGATTCTTGTATGTGCTGAACCACGAGGGGATATCTGCCGTTGAGGTAATCGACGCAAACGTTCGTATCGAGTATGAACCGCATCGCAGATCGGGTGGACCAATGACCTGCTTAGTCGAGGTCAGGTCCCGGCTCCGCCGGCCCTGGCGGATCCGGGTACGGGAAGTCGTCAGTCGATCCTGCGAGAGCGAGGAACTTGCTCGACCAGGTGTGCCGGGGTGCCTCTAGTATGATTTGCTTACCCCGTTTCGAGATACGGACTTCGTCACCGTCGACCCTGTACTCTTTAGGAAGGCGAACGGCCTGGCTCCCACCGCTCCGAAAAATCTTGGCTGTATCACCCATGCGGTCCTGTATATACGACTCATATATACATTTCAAACCTGGGGTGACCGCACGTCCGACGACGGCTTGAAACCTCGCACGCGAACCTTGAAACTGCGGTCATCGCCGGGATGGTGGAACTGGCAGACACAAGGGACTTAAAATCTCCGAACGGGTTCGGAAGCCCCTGTGCCATAGGGGCTTCCGCCCACCGTCCCGGGCGCGGTTCGTGGCGGTGTGGGGTGCAGTGGGGGCGGTGATGGGGCGCTCGCGGGCACAATTCCGGGCACAATTTCCGTCGGGTCGGGGCCACTGATGGCGAGCCGCAGGAAGGTCACCGCCAACCGCCGCAACGCCCGACGCTCGACCGGGCCGCGGACTGCCGAGGGCAAGGCGGTCTCGTCGGCGAACGCGGTCCGCCACGGCATCCTCTCTCGCTCTCCAGTGATCGAGGACGTCGAGAGCCAGGCGGAGTGGCAGGAACATCTCGACGCGACCCTGTCCGGCATTGAACCCGTGGGCTACTTGGAGCAGACACTGGCCCGCCGCATCGCGTTGCAGACCTGGCGCCTGGAGCGCCTACGGCGCCATGATACGGCGCTCTCCAGGGAGCGAATCACCAGTATCGGGAGCGAGGAGCTGGGCACCCTGGCGGATTCATTCGTCGCGTCAATCGACGGATTCGTAGACGCAACTCGCGACCGCGACGCCTTCGAGGCGATCACCAAGATGAAACCCTACGAGTCGGTCCCGGCGCCGCTGGCGATCCGAATCCTCAAGCGGGTCGCAGAGGTCAACGGGCTGGAACTCGACGAAGCGCGTCTCCCAGGCGAGGGGGGTGATCTGGCCCGAGATGATTCCGAGGTGGCTCGATGGTCGGCCCCAGAGGTGGTGCGGTTCGCGAACGAGATCGGGGAACGGGGCGGGACGCGCCCGGACACCGCTCTCCTGCTGTCGGTGAACTCCAGCACGTACGGGTGGGAAGCCAGGGCGGCCCGTTTGCGGGAGGTTCGGGAGCAACGGCTGATGCTGGAGGGGGCGCAGCTCGAAGTGCTCCAGCGGTACGAGTCGGGGTTGGAGCGGAGCCTGTATCGGACGCTGCACGAGATCGAGCGGCTCCAGGCCCATCGGAATGGCGGCGATGTGCCTGTGCCTGCCGTGCTCGATGTGACGGTCGAGGCGGGACCGACGTCGGTGTAGCTCCGATTTGGGTTCGTTTGGCAGAAACTGACCGCAGCCTGCGCACGTGAGCAAGGGCTGGCCGGATTGATAGATTCTGGATTGCTCGGCGGGTCGCCATTTTGTTACTGCAAAAGTTCACGAATGGTTCGCTTCTCATCCTGCGCGGGGGTGATTTTGACGAAAACGAACAGCCTCATCAGCCAGAAACGGGGGATAACCATGACAATGAGACGGAGATTCGTACTCGCGGTGTGCGGACTGCTGATTGTTTCGAGCAGCGCATCGGCCATCACACCAGAGGATAAGTGTGAGGCGGACAAGAACAAGATCGCGGGTAAGTACGCCTTTTGCCGCCAGAAGGCGGAGGCGAAAGCAATCAAGAAGCAATCAAGAAGGGCGTCGCGGCGGACTACTCGAAGTGCGACTCGAAGCTGAACTTGAAATGGGGCAAGGCGGAGCAGAAGGCGATCGACAAGGGGACGGCGTGCATCGATTCGGTGAGCGACACGGCGATCCAGAGCTTCGTGACGGCGCACACGGACGCGGTGGCGGCCGCGCTCGACGGTGGCACCCTTGCTGGCGGGTTCCCCGCGACGGGTCAGACGACCGCCTACGGCACGGGCTCGGACGGCGACGTGCAGGCCGGTGCCGCACTGTCGTACACCGACAACGGCGACGGAACGATCACCGACAACAACACCGGGCTCATGTGGGAGAAGAAGGACGACTCGGGCGGCATCCACGACAAGGGCAATACCTACACCTGGTGCGGAGCGTCGTGTTTTGGCACGAACGAGATGGATGGAACGATCACGTCGACGTTTCTTGATACGTTGAACGATGTCGGAGGGGGCGGAGCGAGCTGTTTTGCCGGCTACTGCGATTGGCGAGTTCCGAACTACAAGGAGCTGACGAGTATCTTGGACCTCGAGGTGTTCTTTCCGTCGGTCGATCCGGCATTCCACCAGTCGGGGACCTGCACGGGGTGCCTGGACGTGACACTGGCGAGCTGCACCTGCACCGACTCGTCTAACTACTGGTCGTCTACGTCCACCGCCAGCAATTCGGTAAACGCGTGGGGCGTGAGTTTCAATGAGGGCCGCGTGGTCGTCGGCGTCAAGGCGGGCACCCTCCGGGTGCGCGCAGTGCGTGGCGGCTTGTGATGCCCCTTCGCTAAAGCTTCGGAGCACCAAGTCATTCGGTGATTTGAAACTTTGATGATTTGATATTTGGTCCTTCGATACGCGCTTCGCGCTACTCAGGATGAGCGGGGTTAACCGTGTGTCCTGAGTAGGCCCGGAAGGGCCGTATCGAAGGGCTCGGGATCGTCGGCTAGGATGTTGGTCAGGATGGGAAAGCCATTTTACGCGTACATCCTGCACTGCGCCGATGGCTCACACGACGTCGACGATCGGTCCTCCCGAGTAGCCCGCGTCGTGGGCGTGTCGAGGAGCTGCCTCGAAACCGACTTGCCTCGGTGCTGTACGTATTGTACAACATGTACATGAAGCATGTGGCCGCCAGTGAAGTGAGAGAGTCCTTTGCGGAGACGTTGAACCGGGTTGCTTATCAGGGCGAGCGGGTCGTGATGCATCGCCGCGGAAAGCCGGTGG
>Ga0114931_10007189_pt1 | contig 13616 bp, 9 predicted proteins | sample 2SBtaG_FD_89579 | JGI IMG/M metagenome (GOLD analysis project Ga0114931, IMG submission 89579) | Deep subsurface microbial communities from Kolumbo volcano to uncover new lineages of life (NeLLi) - 2SBTROV14_V59a metaG | ecosystem: Environmental > Aquatic > Marine > Volcanic | place: Kolumbo... | reverse complement strand
CACCAATGGCTCGACCCTGCCCTTCCGCATCCGCCCCGGTGCACCGAGCAGCGCCATCGACGTGGCTGCGAGCGGCAACGTGGGTATCGGCGCCAGCTCGCCCAGCGCTGCCCTCCACGTCCGCCGGACGGACGGATCCGCGGCGGTCCAAGTCGAGGAGGCTAGTGGGACGAACGCGGATCGTGAGCTGCTCAAGCTGATCAACAATGGCACCACGCGCCTCAGCCTCGATGCAACCTCGGCCGGAGGAACGACGAACAACTGGCGGATCACCAGCGCCAACAACGGCGACTTTACGGTGAACTCCGAGGGCGATTCCAATACCCAATTCCGCATCGATCAAACGGGAAGACTGCGGGTCAACACGCCTACGGGCGGATCGAGCGCGTTCGACCTCCTCAGCAACGGCAGCCTGACCATCCTCGGTGCACTGACAGAGAATTCCGATCGCAACGCGAAAACCGACTTCGAGCCGGTCGACGCGTCCGCCCTGCTCGAGAAGCTGTCCGCGCTTCCGATCCGTGAGTGGCGCTACAAGGACAACCCCGAGAACGTCCGCCACATCGGACCGATGGCGCAGGATTTCTTTGCCGCCTTCGGGCTCAATGGCACGGAGACGGGAATCTCTTCGCTCGACACCAGTGGCGTGGCGATCGCGGCCATCCAGGCGCTCAACGCCGAGCTGGAGGAAAAAGACAGCCAGATCGACCAGCTCGAGAACCACAACAGCGAACTCGAGGCCCGCTTGGCCACGCTCGAGGCGCTCGTTCGGTCGATCGCTGAGGCCGGCAACCACTAGGAGCCTGTTGCGCAAAGCCCTCGCGCTGCCTCGTGGGCGGCGCGAGGCTCTCGCTGCTTTACGTTCTCGACAAATACCTACGGGTATTCGCCTTCGAACGCGCCCTGCGAGCCCCTTCGCGGCGCTCCGCGGTGCATCATCCGTCGGTTTGCAACAGGCTCCCAGCCGTCGAATCCTTGCTTCGGATGCCTGGACCGGAGGTGTCCGTTGCATCGATCGCCCGGGCGATTGCCCGGGCTTTTTCGTTGCTGGGCATCGGTGGCTATGGTCCGGGGATGATCCGCGGCGTACAATGTTTCGCAGCGCGGCACCTCAGGCGCGCTGGATCCAACCTGTCGCAAGGCCTCCGAGCCACCACCCCGGAGCCTGTGCTCGAGGAGCCTTGAGATGTCTGCCACGCGAACTGAGACCGACAGCCTGGGCCCGATCGAGGTCCCGGCCAATGCCTACTACGGTGCGCAGACCGAGCGCGCCCGCCAGAACTTCCCCGTCAGCGGCCTGCGCTTCCCCCGCCGGTTCATCGCCGCCCTCGGACGCATCAAGCGCCACGCGGCGATCGCCAACCAGGCCATGGGCATCGTCGATGGCCCGCTGGCGGACGCCATCGTCCAGGCCGCGGAGGAGGTGATCGATGGCCGTCACGATGACGACTTCCCGCTCGATATTTTCCAGACTGGATCCGGCACTTCGACCAATATGAACGCCAACGAGGTGATCGCGAACCGGGCGAACGAGATCCTCGGTGGCACCCGCGGCACGAAGTCGCCGGTGCATCCGAATGATCACGTCAACGCCGGCCAGTCGTCGAACGACACCATCCCGACCGCCATCCACGTGTCGGCGTTGGAGGCGATCACGTCCGATCTCGAGCCCGCCCTCGGGCAGTTGGCAGCCAGCCTCGAGCGACGAGCCCAAGCCCTCGATGCGGTAGTCAAGATCGGCCGCACGCATCTCCAAGATGCCGTTCCCATCCGCCTCGGGCAGGAGATCGGCGGGTATGCGCACCAGATCCGTAGCGCTCTGGCGCGGATCGAAGCAGCCAAGCCACGGCTTGCCGAGCTGGCCTTGGGCGGCACGGCCGTGGGCACCGGGCTCAATGCCCCACCGGGTTTTGCCGCGCGGGTGATCGCCGGCCTGGCCGAGGTCACCGGCCTACCGTTCGTGCCCGCGGCCAACCGCTTCGAGGCACTGGCCGCCAAGGATGCGGCGGTGGAGATGTCCGGCGTGCTCAGAACGCTGGCGGTGTCGCTGACCAAGATCGCCAACGATCTGCGCTGGCTGTCGTCTGGGCCGCGCTGCGGCCTGGGCGAGATCACCTTGCCATCGCTTCAGCCCGGCAGCTCGATCATGCCCGGCAAGATCAACCCGGTGATCCCGGAGTCGGTGCTGATGGTCTGTGCACAGGTGATCGGCAATGACGCCACCATCGCCTGGGGTGGCGCGGCCGGCAACCTCGAGCTCAATGTCATGATGCCGGTCATCGCCTACAACCTGCTGCAGTCGATCGAGATCCTCGGCCATGTCGCGGGCATCCTGGCCGAGCGCTGTGTCGATGGCATCGAAGCCAACAGCGAACGGGTGCGCGCGATGGTCGAGCAATCGCTCGCCATGGCCACCGCGCTGGCCCCCAAAATTGGCTATGACCAGGCCGCCTCGATCGCCAAGGAATCGGTCAAGACCGGCCGCACGGTGCGCCAGATCGCCGAAGAGCGCCAGGTGCTGCCCCGAGACGAGCTCGATCGCGCCCTCGACCCCATGGCCCAGACCCGCGGCGGCATCCAAACCTAGCAGACCGGGGCCGGGGCCAGCGTCACGCCGAACCGCGCTGCGAGCGCTCGCTTCTCCACGCATCATTACGCCCGAGTACCGCCTTTCTGCTAGACTCGTCCGGTGAGCGAGGCGACTGATCGTCGGATCCTGCACTGTGATATGGACTGTTTTTATGCCGCAGTTCATATGCGGGATGATCCATCGCTTCAGGGACGGCCGGTGGTGATCGGCGGCAGCCCGACCGGTCGTGGGGTGGTGGCGGCGGCGTCGTATGAGGCGCGTCGCTACGGTATCCACTCGGCCATGCCGACGGCGCAGGCCGTTCGCCGCTGCCCGCACGCGGTGTTCATCAAGCCGGAGTTCCCGCGCTATCGCAGCGAGTCGGAAGCGATCTTCGCCATTTTTCGCGACTTTACGCCGGTGATCCAGCCGGTCTCACTCGACGAGGCCTACCTCGATGTCACTGAGCAGCTCGCACCTTGGGGCACGGCGACCCGGATCGCACGCGCCATTCGCCAGCAGGTACGCGAGGAGCGCCGGCTGGGGGTCAGTGTGGGTGTAGCACCCAACCGCCTGGTGGCCAAGATCGCCTCGGACTTCGACAAGCCGGACGGTCTGACCGTGGTCACCCCCGCACAGGTGCAGGCCTTTCTCGATCCACTGCCAGCGCGGGCCATACAAGGCGTCGGTCCCGCCACCGAGCAAGCGCTCGCTGCAATGGGCATCGCCACCATCGCCGATCTCCGTGCGCAGCCCTTGGCGTGGCTCGAAAAGCGCTTCGGGCGCCACGGCTCGGTTCTTTACCGCTACAGCCGCGGAGTCGACCAGCGTCCGGTTCGCACCGAGCGGGTGCGCAAAAGCCTCGGCCACGAGCGCACCTACGCCCGCGACATTGCCGACCTGGCCGAAATGGATACAGAGCTCGAGAGGCTCGCTGCACGCGTCGCCGCCGGGCTCGAACGACGTGCACTGGCCGCAAAAACCATCACAGTCAAGGTCCGCTACCCCGACTTCACCACCCTCACCCGCGCCCACACGCTGCCGGCAGGAACCGCCTCGGTGGCTGTGATCGGCGTGCTGGCACGCGAGCTGCTGCGCGCCACGGATGCCGAGAAAAGAGGCGTCCGCCTGCTCGGCGTCACCGGCTCAGGCTTCGCCACCGGCCAACCCGAGCAGCTCTGCTTTCCCTGGCACGACCCGCGCCGGTAGTGCCCGGTCGATCGGCCCCGTGTCTTATTCCAGCTTGCCGATCAGCCTCTGAATCAGCTTTGCGGTGACCAGGAAGGCGAGACCACCGCCGAGCGAGATCATAGCCACCTGGCCGAACAACATGACGTCATCCGGTTGGCCCGCCGCCAGCCCGGCGATCAGATTGCCGAGCGCTGCTCCCATGAACCAGATCCCCATCATCTGCCCCACCAAGCGTGGGGGCGAAAGCTTGGTGACGCTCGACAGGCCGACCGGCGACAAGCAGAGCTCGCCGCAGGTATGCAGGAAGTAGGTGACGATCAACCACGAAGGCCCGACCGCTGCGCCGCCCGCTTCAAAGGATTGGGCGGCCCAACGCATGACCAAGAAACCGGCGCCGAGCAGCACCAGGCCAAAGCCGAACTTGGCCGGAATCGAGGGATTGCGACCACGCCCTTGAAGCAGCACCCACAGCGTGCCAAACACCGGCGCCAGCATGATGATGAACAATGGATTCACGGATTGGAGCCAGCTCGCGGGATTGATGAAGGTGCGAGCGCCGGGCGTGAAAGCCCAGAACAAGATTCCCAGACCGAGCAGCCCAAGAACACTGAGCAGCACCGTGCCAAACACGGGCAGCGTCTTTCGCATGCGGTAAAGGACCGCAGCGAAGAAACCGAGGACCAAGAGCGCAAGAAAAACCGTGATCACCGGTCCGGCGAGATCGGTTTTCGCCTGTGCGAAAAGATTCATCGACGAGCCTGCCTGCTCAAACCCGGACCAGAACAACGCGGCGCCCACGAAGAGCAAGAAAATCACGATCAGCCGCTTTTTCTCCGCCCAGTTCCACGGACCAAACATAAGCTGATAGGCAAAATAGAAAACCGCCAGGCCAACAATGAAGCCGCCTGTTCCCCCCGCGAATCCCTGGAGTGTGATCGCTACGACGCCAACGTGGTTGAGGCCGGCGAGAATGGCTGCTGCCACGCCGAGCACAGCGAGACCGCCCCATAGCCGCATCCAAGGCCGGCCAGCAGCACTGGCCTTCTCCTTGATCTCGCCCGCACCGGCCAGGTACCCGCCGCCGAATCGATACTGCACCAGACCCAGCACCATACCCACCCCGGCGGCCGCAAAGCCCCAATGCCAACTGTTCTCTGGCGCGATGCCCAGATTGCCGAGAATGGCCTGGAACTCCGCACTCTCCGCCAGCCAACCGCAGATCAGCGGACCGGCGAAGGCGCCGAGGTTGATGCCCATGTAGAAGATCGAGAAGCCGGCATCGCGCCGGGCTCCGCCTTCGGGATAAAGATCACCGACAATGGCGCTGACATTGGGCTTGAGCAGGCCCGTGCCGAGGACGATCAGGACCAAGCCGAGATAAAAGGACGGTGTGCTTGGCACAGCCATGCTGAAATGGCCAGAAGCAATGACGATACCACCAATGAAAACCGCATTCTTAGGTCCGATCAGGCGATCCGCGATCCAGCCACCAGGCAGCGCAAGAAGGTAGACACCCGCCGTGTACAGGCCATAGATGGCGGCAGCGGTTTCGCGCGCCATGTCCATGCCGGCCACGGCGTTGGTCATGTACAAGACCAGGAGCGCGCGCATCCCGTAGTAGCTGAAGCGCTCCCACATCTCGGTGAAAAAGAGGGTCGAGAGACCCCGCGGATGACCGAACCACTGTTTCCCGGACGTGGCGTCTGCCTGACTCATGCGTGCTCCTCTCGGCCCTTGTGGTGTCGACGACTGGGGCTCATCCCGGCACAGGCGAGCAAGATCCGTTCCGGCCATGCCGGCGTCGGCATGAGGACGATCGTCGCGAGGCGGGACAAGCTCGCCGGAGGATATGGCAAAGCGGCGCATACCGCAACCGTGCTGGCTGCGGCCAGATCTGCGGGAGGGAGCAAGCCTACGCCAGGAACGCAAGATTGGGCTTGTGTGCGCTCGCGGCGCGCAAGAGACTGCGCGACAGGGGAAGGCGGGAGAATGGTCGGGGCGAGAGGATTTGAACCTCCGGCCTCACGGTCCCGAACCGTGCGCTCTACCAGGCTGAGCTACGCCCCGTGGGATGGAAGGCGAGAACCAGCGGAGGTGGCTGCCGCGGGCGGACGCGCAGGATACAGCCGGCTCCCGCTCCGGTCAAGCGCTTCCTGCCACCCGCATGGCCGTCCTCGTTGCCGGTCGCCGGTGGTGCCCGCAGGGGTCACAGGCGATCGATGACGTCGCGCGTCGAGATGGTCTCCTGGTCTCCGTCTTCGATCGCCTCGATGCGCAGCAGCAAGACCGTCACGTTGTCGAAGCCACCCCGGGCATTGGTCTCCTCCACCAGGCGCTGGCAGATGTCGGCCAACGGGGCGTCGACCGAAAGGATGCGGTGGACGTCTTGCTCGTTGAGCATGGTGGTCAGGCCATCCGAGCACAGAAGATAGAGATCGCCGTCCTGGACCTGGGTCTCGGTAACATCGACCTGGACATCACTGTCGCCCCCGAGTGCGCGGGTCACGACATTCTTGAGGGGATGTGACTTGGCCTGTTCCTCGGACAAGTAGCCAGCCACCACCTGCTCATTGACCCAGGTGTGGTCCTGGGTCAGGAGTTCCAAATGCCCGGCGCGCAAGCGGTAGGCCCGACTGTCACCCACATGGACAATCGCCGCGATGTCAGCATGCAGCATGGTGCCGACCACGGTGGTACCCATGCCGAGCAAGGAAGCATCCCCCTCGATCGCCTCGAGCACCTCGCTGTGCGCCACGTGGATCGAGCGCTCGAGACGGTTCGAGTGGCGTTGGCGATGCGGGCTGTCGGTGATCGGCAGCGTCCGGTCGCATGCCTCGCCGTCGTTCATGTAGGCATGGATCGCTTCGACTGCGATCCGCGAGGCTACCTCGCCATGCTTGTGGCCACCCATGCCATCGGCAACCAAGTAAACCTTGTTCTCGTCATACACACCCAGATAATCCTCGTTATGGGTGCGCAAAAGCCCCGTATCCGTGAGGCCGTGGGAACGAACTCGCATGGTCATCGCTTCTTCCTGAACAACCCTTGAAACCGCCCCTTCTTGGCTGCTGGAGCAGGTTTCGCCTCACGTGGGTGGCGGCCAGCTTCCAGGCTCTCGAGGGCCTCGCGGGTCGCCTTGTTGTCGGCACCGAGACGCAGCGCCCGGCGAAACTGCCCCCGCGCCTTCTCGATCATGCCACTCTTTTGGTAAATCTGCCCGGCGAGTGTGGCGAAGGCCGCCCGCTCCGGCTCGAGCTCGAGGGCCCGCTCGATCGCCTCGCGCGCCTTGCCCAGCCAGCGTTTCTCCTCGATCGCGGTGCGCGCGAGATGGTACCAGGCGGCCACCAGGTGGGAGTCGATCTCGACCGCGCGCTGAAAGTTGCTGGCCGCCTCCAAAAACGCCTGTGCCTGGTAGGCCTTCACGCCGCGGGCGAGGTAGACCCGAGCGGCCTGCAGCGGATCATGCCGTGGCTCTTGGGCCGGGCGATCGAGCTCCTCGTCATGCTGGCGGCGACGCACCGGGTCGACCAGAAGATTGTAGGCTTCGGTGATCGCCTGGAAGCCATCCTCGGCTGCACGTTTTTCCGCACCCTGGAAGCGATCGGGATGGCGCTCGCGAGCCAGGGCTCGGAAGCGATCCTTGAGCTGGCGGGTGGAGCCATCGCGCGCCACGCCGAGCACGGCATAATAGTCTTTCCGTGCCATCAGGCGGAATCTATCATCACTGCGGTCACCGTTTCGACTGCCCGAGCCGCAGCGCCTGGCTGCGTACGGCTTGCGGCACATTGCGATCGCGGGCAACCGCGCGCAGGTCGTTGAAGCTGAGCCGTGGCAACAGGCGCATCGCCGCGGACAAGTTGGTGCGTGGATTGCGCACCAACGCCTTGACCACGCCGTACTTGCGCACCCATTCGCGGCGCTTGACCAGCTCGTTGAGCACATCGATGTGAACCGCCCGGCTGTTGGCGATCACCTCCAGCTCCTGGTCGGTGATCTGCCCTTGGTTGAGCACCGACAGCGCCACCTGGGCGTTGGTATCGCGCACCAGGACCCGCCGCAACTGCGGTCCGGCAGCGCGTGCCAGCCGAATCCGCGCCGGCAATGGGAGCATGCGGATCTGGCCTTCGTTCAGCCCCAGGGGGTCGTCGACCCGCTCGCCTTCGCGCGGCTTGGCCCGCACCTCCTCGACCGCCTCGCGGATCTCCTCTTCGGTCCACCGATCCGCTTCAGCAGCCACCTGCTCCGGGGTTTTCGGCGGCACCTTTTCCCGCGGCAGGAGATGCTCGCGATACTCCCAAATCCGGCGCTTGGCGTAGGAGGTCTGCTGCGGATTGCGCTCGAGCGCCTCGAGGATCTCCGGTGCTTCGAGAATGGCATCTTGGCGCAGCAGCAGGACTTCTTGCAGCTCTGGCCACAGGCGTGGTGCCAGCTCGACCAACAACCGGCGTGGCACATCGACGCGCCGCAGCACGACCTCGACCACCTCCGGATGCTCCGAACAGCGGCCGAACCAAGCCATTTCGCGCTCGGTGGCCTGCTGCTCGAGAAAGCCCACCGCCAGTCGCGGCGCGAGCCCGCGCAGCGAGGCGGCGGCAAGCTCGGCGATCGTCGCGTCGCCGCCCTCGGCCAACGCCACCTGCAAGGGAATCAGTTGCTCCGGCGGCAGCGGTACGGTGCCGGCCGCCGCCAGCTCCTGCAACGGGCGGTTGCTGCCAGAAAGGATTTCCTCGAGTAGGGCTCGCTGATCGCTCACGTCGATCTACCCCTTCGGCCGAAGCGTCGCGCAGGTCATGGCGCCGCTTGAGAATCCGGAGCGGCCGCCAGCGCGCGCGCGCGCTCGAGATCGATGACCAGGCTACGAACCCTTCCGGGCGGAGCGGTCAACGGCATGGGCCGACCGTTGACCTCGATGGTCACCACGCTGGTGTCGCCCAGGGTCAGCTCGATCCGCTGGTCCGCCGAAAGCTGGACACTCTCCCCCTGGACGCGCATCTCAGCAAGGATTTTACGTCCATCGGCAGTGGCTTCGATCCAGCATTCGCCCGCGAAGTCGATACCGACGATCAGGGGCGAACGGGCCGCGGACGGCGCCTGTGGGGCAGCAGCGGCGTCGGGTACCGGGGATGGGGTGGCCGGTGGGGTGGTTGCTGGCGTGCTCGGCGCTGCCAGCATCCGCTCGGGCACTGCGGCGGCCGGCGGCTGCGCACGCCGCCAGCGGTCGGCAACGTAGACCAGCAGCAAGATGACGGTCAAACCGAGGATCGCCAGAACCAGGAGCAGTGCCCGCGTGCGACCATCCCGGCGCGCTGCGGGCGGCACCGGAACCTCCTCGTGATCCTCCTCCGGCTCATCCAAACGCCGCGCCGCCAGGTAGGCATTCACCACCTCTTGCGTATCCAACCCCACGTAGGCCGCATACTGACGCAAAAAGCCCTTGGCAAATACGGGCGCCGGCAAGACTGCGAAGCGCCCGGCCTCGAGCGCTTGCAAATAGCGCAGGCTGATCTTGCTTTGCTGCGCGATTTCGCGCAGTCCGATGTCGCGCCCCTCGCGCTGACGCCTCAGCCAGACGCCGAAAGACTCCGCGTCCACGACCGACTCGGCCGGTCCCGCTTCGACCTCGAGGCGCGTTGACTTCTTCATGTGTCGATGATCCGTCGCAAAGACGGAGCCCCCGCGTCGCGGGCCACTGTGGACCACGGCATGGATGCGCGAGGGCATTGACCAACTCGCTCCACTGTATGCGACAGCCCGGCGAGGGTCAAATGCCGTGATCGCAGAGACTTCCAGCCACTCCCAAGGGCTGGGGCGCGCGGCGGATCAGCGCGCGGCGAGCCTCTTCTCAGCCCACTTGCGCACCACGGATGACAGCGCTGGCGCACGCGCCACGCGTTCGAGATCCGCCCGTGCGAGACTGGGCAAGAGTGACTGCTGGACCGCGAATGGCGTCTGTGGGTTCAGCGCCAGAGCACAGCGCACGCTGTAGCGAGGGCGCCAGTGCCCGCTGTGCGCCACCTGCGCGATCACCCGCGGCGATGCGCGTGCATCCCCCGCCAACGCCACCACCAGGGCCTCGCCCGTGCGCGGGTTCGCCAGCAGCGCGCCGATCACCCGTTCGTCCGGATCCTCACGCAGCCGGAGCAACACCCGCCGGTGCGCGCGGCGGGCGATGGCGATGCGCTCCCCGATCGCCAGCCTCGGCAGGCGCTCGAGCAAGTAGCGCTCGGCCGCACGCCGCAAGCCGGGCGCCAAGCGCAGGTCGACGCTGATCTCGAGCAGGTCGCGCCAACCGAGATCGGCCGCCAGTCGAAGCGCCAGATGCGCGGGCGTGCGGGGATGGCGGGCGATGCGGCTGCGCACCTCATAAAGCGCACGCAGCTCCGGTTTCGAGAGCAGGAGTACGAAGACTTCGCGACCCACGAACGGATGGCGTAGGATGCGTCGAACGGCACCGAGGTCGAGGCTCTCGAGATGGTCCTCCACCCAGGCTTGCAAACGAAAGCCATCGGCGGCCTCGATCTCGGTGCTGGGTGCTCTCCGTGCTCCCGAGGACATCACCTATACTCTACTGGCTGACGGCCCCTGGCGCAGCGCCACGCCGCCCGACCCTCGACAATGCCATGACACTTCCCGAAGATCTTCAAGACCACCTCGACCAGGGCGACCTGGGCGCGGTCGAGGACGCCTGGTTGGCCCGTCTGGAGGCAAACTCCACCGACCTCGACTTCTTCATTGAAACCGCCAGCCGTGTGGCGGGCGACGTCGGCGACCCCGACACCGCCCAAACGCTGCTCGACATGCTCGACGAGCACTTGCAATCGACCGGATGCCACGATCTGCGCTTGCGCCTGCTGCGTGGCGCCGGCACGCTGATGGTCGCGGACGAAGACCTGCATGGCGAGATCCTGCGCACGCTCGAGTCTCTCTACGCCTCGCGTCCGAGCTTCGCGGCACTGGTCGAGAAGGTCGGCCTGACGCGCGCGCCGGGCGATATTCCCAAGACCTGGCAGAAGGTAGACAAGCTGGAAACCTTGCTCGCCTACGACATCGGCACCATTGTGCATATGAATGGCAAGGGCTCGGGCCGGGTGACCGAAGTCAACATGGCCCTCTCGAGCTTCGTGGTCACCTTCGAGCGATTCGGGGCCTTGCGCGTAGGCTTTGCCGCCGCTGCCAAGCTGCTGCGTCCGCTGCCCGCCGGCCACATCCTGCGCCGCAAGCACGAGGAGCCCGAAGCGCTCGCTCGCCTGCGCGACGAAGATCCGTCGGCGCTGCTGCGCTTGGTGCTGGAGAGCCATGACAAGCCGCGCACCGGCGCGCAGGTCCGCCTCGACCTGGCCGGCCTGGTCGAGGAGCGGTCCTGGGCCTCGTGGTGGGCGGCGGCGCGCAAGCACCCCCAAGTGCTGGCCGTCGGCACTGGCCGGCGGGCCTACCGCTGGGCCGCCACCAGCGCCGACGCCGACGATGCCGTGTGGCTCTCGTTCGAAGGCGCAGAGGTGAAAAAGCGCATCGCCTTGCTGCGCCGGCATGGTGCGCGCGAACCAACGCTCGCCGCACGCATGTGTGCCACCTTGAGGGCAGACGCCCGCCGCCTCAAGAATTCCGATCCGGGCCTCGCCTGCGCAGCCTGGCTATCGCTCGAAAAACACGGTGTAGACCGCGAAGTGGCGCTGGCCGCGCTCGAAACCGCGGTGCGGACGACCCGCGATGTTCGCACACTCGCCCGCGGCGTCCATGACCGCGCCATGCGCGAGCGCTTGTACGAGCTGATTCGAGACCACCGCGAGCACTGGCTCGATGACCTCGCCGCGCTGTTCGAGATCGAGAGCGAGGCACGCGCCCTGGATCGCCTCGCCGAGCAGCTCGACGCCGAAGGTCGCCTGGGGGAGGTGATCGACACCCTACTGGCTCAGCCGCGCAAGGCGCCGGCCGCTTTCGTCTGGCTGGTCGAGCGTGCCGCCCGGCACGACGCCTGGCGCCGCCGCAACCCCCTGCGCCTGCTCGATCAGACCCTGTGGTCGCTGGCCGATGGCCCGACGTTTGGCACCTACCGCGTTCGTCTCCAGCCAGCGGTCGAGTCGGGTGGTGCCGTGCCTCGCCTGATCGGCGACCTCACCGCCGACCAAGCGCCGCGGGCGCTACAGGCGATCGCGCGGGCGGGCGGCATTGAAGGCTACCAGCGCGATCCCCTGATCGCCGCCATCCACCTCAAATTCCCCGAGCATCGTGAAGAAGACCAAGCGCCGCTGTACGCCACGAAAGAAGCGATCACGGCCAAGCGCAGCGAACTCAAGAAGCTGCTCGACGAGGAGATCCCGGCCAACCGCCGAGCGATCGAAGAGGCGCGCGAGCTGGGCGACCTGCGCGAAAACTTTGAGTACAAGAGCGCCCGCCAGCGCCACGAGTACTTGGCAACGCGTGCCGCGGCGCTCGATGCCGACCTGAGCCGTGTGCGCCCGATCAACGCTGCGGCGGTGGATGGGACCAAGGTCGTGATCGGCAGCCGGGTGTCGCTGCGCGCTGCGGACGCCAGTGAGCGTTCGATCACCATTCTCGGCCCCTGGGACAGCGATCCTGAAAACGACGTGCTGTCGAACGAAGCCGCCCTTGCCCGGGCGCTCCTCGGCACACGCGTCGGGCAGAGCGTCGACATCGCGAGCGTTTCGATGCGCGTCGAACGCATCGATCCCTGGCTCTGAGCCCGGTCGATCCGAAGGCTTGCTGGCGCGTTGCTAGGAGCCTGTTGCGTGGTCCGCCGCCGACGGCTCCGCCGCTGGCGGTGGCATCTCGCGGGCCACCGGGTAAAGCAGCCAGCGATCGTCAAAGTATGGACTCCGCCGGTACAGCCACATCAGTCGAGCCTGCGGATCCGCTGCCAGCTCCTGGTCTTGGGCCAGGGCTTGCTCGAAGGCATTGGCAAGCTCTGGATCATTGTCGAGCATAGCGTCTGCGGTCGGAGCCATTACATAAGAATCGAAGTACTCAGTACGCTGTAAGATCTCGAGGAAAAAACCCCACTGAAAAAAGGAATCCGGCGATGCCGGCTCGAGCAGCATCGCGGCCAGGTCGCCCAGAGGCTGGTCCGTGTCGACACGCAGCGAGCCGGCCGGAAAGCGCTGGCGTCGCACCTCGGTGTGGGTCTCAGCCGTCACCCGCGCGTGGCCTTCGAGCGGCTGGGGATCGATCTGCGGCGACTCCAGGCGGTAGATCTCGACCTGAACCTCGCGCGGCTTCACGAGACGCTCGAAAATGATGCCGTGGGCGGCCAAACGCTCCGCCACCTCCGGCCAGGCCGGTGGAATCCAATAGGCGGCCGGCCGCGTCACCTCGGCGGACACCGACACCGGTTCGAACACCGGCACCTCGAGCGAGATGGGCTCGCCGGTCCAGGCCACGGCCTCCGCACCCATGGCGCGCGAAGCTCGGCGTTCGGCGCGGATGGCGCGCATGGTCATGGTGCGCGGCGTACGATCTTGCGGCACGGTCCACGCCAAGGGCACGGGCGATGGCCGGCGGGCACGGTCCTTCCGCGTCGCCTCGCGCAGGCCCTCGCCTCGCTCGCCGAGCAACCGTAGGGTGCTCTCGAGAAACAAGTAGGTGCCGAGCACGCGCTGGTCGTAGGGCTTGAGCGAGTGGTTCTCCACCAACACCGTGGGCAGGTGGCGCACGGCGCCATAGCCGTCCGAAAAGCGCGGCGTGGATGCCGACCAGTCGAACAGACCGTTGCGGATGTCCTGGTTGTCGATGGCGAAAATCAACGGACCCGGAATGTGGCCATGCGCCGTCAAGGCGTCTCGAACAAAGGGCCGCATCACCGTCTCCAGCCATCGGGCGATGGCCGGCGAACCGCTCTGTT
>Ga0114931_10007188_pt1 | contig 13618 bp, 8 predicted proteins | sample 2SBtaG_FD_89579 | JGI IMG/M metagenome (GOLD analysis project Ga0114931, IMG submission 89579) | Deep subsurface microbial communities from Kolumbo volcano to uncover new lineages of life (NeLLi) - 2SBTROV14_V59a metaG | ecosystem: Environmental > Aquatic > Marine > Volcanic | place: Kolumbo... | reverse complement strand
TTGTCCTTATTTTTCACTTTGAAAACAGTCATTATATCAACATAACTCTTGTTTTCAAAGCAAAAACTAAGAACAAAATAATCAACCCAAAAACCTCAATTTATTTATTCACCGTTCCTTAGTTTGCTGAAAACCAAACCTTAAAAACATTTTGCAACTAAAAGAAAATTTTTCATTAAAAAACTACAACACCTTTGGCATAGACGTCAGGGCAAGGTATTTTGCGGCAGTTGCTTCCGTGTCAGCATTGAAGGAGGTTTTGGCTGAAAACCGCCGCCCCGTTTATCTTCTCGGCGGCGGTAGCAACATCCTGCTGACCAGCGATGTGGTGGGTTTGGTTATCAAAAACAATATTTCAGGGAAGGAGGTGGTGCAGGAAGACGAAGGGTCGGTAACGGTAGCAATTGGGGCAGGCGAAAATTGGCACCAATTCGTCGGTTGGTGTTTGGAACGCGACTATGCGGGCATAGAAAACCTTTCCCTCATTCCCGGAACTGTGGGCGCTGCACCCCTTCAAAATATCGGCGCCTATGGGGTCGAATTGAAGGAAGTTTTCGAAAAACTCGAAGCAGTTGAATTGGAATCGGGGGAGGTGAAAACCTTCACCGGGAAGGAGTGCCAATTTGGCTATCGGGACAGCATTTTCAAAAGAGAATTGAAAGGAAAATTCTGCATCACCAAAGTTTTTTTGCGGCTTTCCAAAATTCCTCGAATTAACCTCAGCTACGGCGCCCTTCGGAAAATATTTGCCGAAAAGGGCATTCAAAATCCTTCCATCCGGGAGGTGAGTGATGCCGTCATCCACATCCGGCGAAGCAAACTTCCCGACCCGTCAGAATTGGGAAATGCAGGCAGTTTTTTTAAAAACCCGGAAATCGAAAAAGCCCAATTTGAGCCTTTGCAAAAGCGATTCCCCGGCATCGTTTATTATCCCCTGCCGGAGGAGGACAGGTTCAAAATTCCGGCAGGGTGGTTGATTGAAAAAGCCGGTTGGAAGGGGAAGCGAATCGGCGATGCAGGCTGCCACGCCAAGCAGGCTTTGGTACTCGTAAATTATGGCGAAGCCACCGGCCTGGAACTAAAAAAACTGGCCGCACAAATCAGCGATTCCGTCGAGGAAATGTTTGGCATTCGGCTGGACATGGAGGTGAATATTTGGTGATTAGATGGAATCGTAAGAAACTGTATAGTCGGCATATCTCCTGACTTACATAAACCTGCCACAGCATTACGCGGAGACGTTGAAGATATAGATTGAGCAACTAAAAATATTGCATGGCAAAGTATTCACACAATTAGGACAATGGGAGGCTTCTTAAAAGAGGGTTAATGATGATGTTTACGTTTGAGTAGCTTATATTTGCTTCAAAATCATAAATAGTATGATAAATAAAATTTCTTTTAAAAATTACAAAATTTTTAAAGATAAACAGGAACTTGAATTAAAGCCTCTTACTATTTTAATTGGAAAAAATAGTTCAGGGAAAAGCGCTGTTACCAAGTTACTGCCCTTATTTGAGAGCGCCCTTTCCGGAGAGTTGGAAATGCCCTTATCATTAGAAAATTATGGAGTAGATTTAGGTTCGGAATTTAAAGACCTTGTTTATGGTAGATATGAAGTGGGTGATTTAGAATTTGGTTTGGAAACTAACGGGAATAACCTGCATATACAAATAGCTTCGGGAACGAGAATAAGCGACGTCCCTAAAATTATTTCATGGAAATTAAATTCTGAAATTGAGTTAAAATATAAAGACGAAGAAAAAAAATACTTGGATGTTAAAAATGATAGTCTGCATGACTGTTATTTCGATGGGTTTAATTTGACTTCCAATTCAAAAATTAGTGAAAATTACGGCAAACATGTCTTTTCCCTAAAAAGAAAAGGGTTCCTTTTACCAACCAATTATATTGGTCCATATCGTAGAATTCCAAATCGCTTGATAAAAAATTCTTTGCAAAAGATTAAAATTAAAGATGGTAAATTAGGCATTGATGGAAAAAAAGCCTACCCCTTTCTTGTATGGGATACCTTGTATGATGACAGTTTAACGATTCATAAGTTAAGTAATTGGTACGAACAAAATTTTGAAGGTTGGGGGCTTAAAGTAAACATTGGCAATTCTCCGAATTTTGAATTGGAACTCGTTAGAGATAATCCACCATTAAAAATTAATTTTAATGACATCGGGCAAGGTATGATTCAAGCATTGCCATTGGTTTTAAGTTCTTTTATACCCCCTTATGATAAGGACATAATCAATATTTTTGAACAGCCTGAACTTCATTTGCATCCTGCTGCACATGGAGACCTCGCAGAACGATTTGCAAATTCGGCATTAAATTCAAAGAAAAGATATTTGATAGAAACGCATTCTCAAAATTTCGTACTTAGGTTGAGAAGGTTGGTTGCCGAAGGGAAGTTAGACTGTAAAAATCTGGCTATTTACTTTATAGACTATAATCAGGAGAAAGGCGAAAGCAATTTAAAAAAGATAAGTGTTGATGACAACGGAGATGTGGATTATTGGCCTTCCGGCGTTTTTAGCGAAACATTAAAGGAAACAATAGCAATTAGAACTGCTAAAAAGGAAAGCCCCTACAATGCTAATTAAGATTGATAAGGATATTTTTGAAGGAGAGAACTTCAGGGGGCTAAACACTCTCATTCAAATTCTCTCATGGAAAGGTAGGTATGAACTGTTTATAGACCTCCCTTTCGTTTTAGATTCAGACCTGTTCAAAAGACTCGATGAAGATGATAGGGTGAATATTGAAGGGCAATTCAATAAGTGTGTTACAGAGTCTAAAAGGCCCGGTTTTCATGTTTCAGAATCGGAAGATAATGCCTTTAATATCGAGGAGGCAATCCGGTTTTTTACCCAGCCAGTTGCGATAGTTTTAGAAAATAGTCTGAATGATGGACCTTTTGTTAGGGCAATCATAGAACATTTTGACAAAAAGGGAATTCTCAGCGAACATCTGAAAAACAGTTGGATTAAATTTGGTAATTCGGGGGGCAAAGATAATTTCGTCAATTATCTTTCAGCAGAATTAAGGACTTTCAGAAATCTTCCAAAGGAAAATCATCATTATTTGAGGGCTTTTGTAATAACGGATAGTGACAAAAAGTTTCCCGACATGGAACAGGAAAATGACAAGAAAAGGATAATTGAATTTCTGGAAGAGAATAACATACCATTTCACATTTTGGAAAAAAGGGAAATGGAAAATTATCTGCCTGATGAGGCAATTGATTCCATTCCCGATAACAGAGAATTTATCGATGCCTACTTGAGGTTGAAGCCTGTTCAAAAGGATTATTTTGATTTAGAAAAAGGGTTTCCTAATAGAAACTTTGAACAATTGTCAAATGGCATTAAAGATTTGTTTCGGGGAGTTAATGAGGAAGATAAAAAGGTTTTCAGGAAAAGGAGTCTAGCCGAAAAATACAAGTCGTCAGGACAAACTTTCAAGTCTGAATTTCCAAAACTGTTTCACTCTGCAAAAGTGACAAAAGAAACCCTGTTGAAAAGATGTGCCCATCATTCGGATAAGCCGGAAAAACATCCTTACAATCCAAAAGAACTTCCCGGTTTGGTGGAAAGAATAGCAAAATTATTATGAGTAAGATAAAAATAGTACCCAAGGTGAGTCGCCTTATCAATATTATGGAGATGATAAAAAAAGGTGAAATAAAAATTCCTTCTTTTCAAAGGGATTATATCTGGGGTAAAAAACAAAGGATTGACCTTTTTGAAAGCCTCCAATTAGAATACCCGATTGGCGCTATTTTACTGTGGAAACCTGAAAGAGATTTTAAAATAAACCATGAATTCGGTCCTTTTACGGTGGAAAAAGTTAGCCCAAATGGTTTTTTTTTTATTTTAGATGGCTTTCAACGCCTCTCCACTCTTTTTGGCTGTTTGACAAATCCTGAAAAAACGGAATACCAAGTTGACCCCGAAAAGAAAAAAGAATTTGCGGTCTATTACGATTTAGAAAAAGAAGAATTTAATTTGCCCCGTACTGAACCGCCTGATATTGCTATTTTCCCTATTTATATTTTGATAGATACATATGCGTATCTGGATTTTGCTGAAAAATTAAGTAATCAGATAGCAGATAAAGAAAAAGCGAATGTGCTAGTGGAGAGGGGAAGAAAATTATCTTCTACGCTCATCGATTATCAAATACCTTTTGTTGAAATTCACGGAGGAGATATTGAACAAGCCGTAAACATTTTTTCGAGAGTCAATTCAAAGGGTTCGCCGATATCAAAAGATTGGATGGTTTCTGCCCTGACAAGTAATGAGTTAAAGGATTTTAATTTAGGGGAACTAATTGAAAATTTACTAAATGAATTGGTTGTATATAGCTTTAAGGATTTAAAAAGAGAAGTTATACTTCAATGTATCCAAAATTCTTTTGGTAAGATTTATTTTGATATTAAAATAGAAGACCTTGTAAATAGAGAGGATTTTATTGAAAAAGCAAAAAAAACAATTAACAGCATCAAAAAAGCAGTTCAGTTTTTATATGAGGAATTATTGGTGCTAGAGAGAAGGCTTTTGCCCTACAACAATCAACTAATTTTTATTACCTATTTTTTTAGTGAAATTGAGGACCCTTTTCCAGAACAAAAGAAAAAACTGAAGGAATGGTTTTGGATTACCACCTATTCCAATTACTTCACTATTTATTCATTGAGTAAAACACGAAGCGCTTTTGGCCAATTTAAAGAATTTGTCGAAGGGCGAAATGATAATCCTGTTTTTAATGATAAACCTGCTGTTCCATTTTCCGTTTCAGCATTTCCAAAAAAAGTGTTTTTGGGTAGTGTACGTTCTACGGCGACGGTATTATTTTTATTAAATCGTTCAAATGACTCAGCTGAAGTTAATGCTTCTGAAATTGATAGCTTGGTCCTGAATTACTTGTGTCCTAGAAGCAAAACATCAGAAAACTTAGTTCCTATCATTCAATATTTTACACCTGAAAGTAATAAATTTATCCCTGCGGGAAAATATGAAGACCTCTCCTTCCTTTTAGAAGGGGAATCATTCAAACCATCATTTGAAAAACTTTTCATTACTGAAGAAATGATTAGAAAGCCTCATAATGAAGTCCTAAAAATTAGAAAACAATTAATTATTGAAGCGGAAAAACAATTCGTTGAAGGTCTTAACCTGATTTATGAATCGTGAGATTTCCAAACTTTTTATCCAAAAGCTGGGAATTATTAAAGCATAATATCCCCGCCCTAGTTCTCCTTCAGCCCAGGGTCATTTTCAGGCGGTTTATAGGGCATCTTCTTTTTGGATAGTATCCTTCGGTAGCGTTCCGGGTGAAGGCGAAAGTCTTGGAGAAACAGGTTCATGTGTTTGGCTGTCATCTTCAGTTGTTCTGCCATCTTCGGGTCGTTCATCAACATGGCAATCGTGCCGTCGCCTTCCTTTACTTTAGCGAGCAACTCATTTACATCTGCCATTGCTTTTTCAGCCGTTTCGAGGGTGGTTTTCAACTGTTTCAGCGTTGCATTGGCTTCATCTAGCGTGCCTGAAATATTGGCGTCCTTCAACTGACTGCTGAAAGCGCCTGCGTTCTCGAGTAGCATATTGATTTGTTCTTTGTTGACAGCCAAATTGCCGGTAATGGAGTCCATGTTTGCCATTGTTCCCTCAATGGAAGAAGTTGAATTTGCCATCAGGCGGTCCATCCGTCCGGTGCTAGATTTTAAATTGGAAACAATATCTCGGACATCGGTAAGCACGCTTTTAACCTCCTCATTTTTAGATAGTTGTGTTGTCAATGTATCCAACATTTTTTTCAATCCTTCATTCAGCGTTTCCATGTAGGAAGTCAAATCCTGCTGGCTAAGCATAGATGCCATCATTCCCAAAGTGTTGCCTTTGATATAGTCGCCACTTTTCGCACAATCTTTTCCAGAACAAGTACCCTCAAAGTTCAGATTAATGAAATGCCCGCCCATGAAGCCCGCAGGAATAATTTCTGCTGTGGCGCTTTTAGGTATGTGGATTCCTTTGTGAAGGTTCATTTCTACCACAATGGTGTTCAAATCGCCTCCTTTTTGGTGAATTTCGGAGACCAAACCTACCTCAAAACCGTTCACCCGAATCGGCGTGGAAAGCCGCATGCCATCTATGTTTCCATATTCGGCGTATAGAATGGTAGCATTGGAAAGCACATTGATTCCTTTGAGGTATTGATAACCCCAAAGGGCCAGGGCGATGCTAATGACGGCCAAGATGCCTATTTTCGTTTCTCTTCTCATCGAATTTATTTTTTGGTAAAAAGAAGCCGCAAAGTTTAGCAAAATTCCCCAATCTTACAACTTTGTATCGTCGAACCGAATAGAGGGGACGCCCCTACCGGGCAAATCCTATTTATTCACCGTTCCTTAGTTTTTTACAAAAATAAAAATTTCGAGATAGAAGCTAGTGGAATAGTCGGAAGAATAGCAACGCCACTCGAAAAATCCATTTTTGATGGGTATGTTTACCTGTGGCTTTAGAACCAAATCATCAATAAATAAATCCTCATGTTCCCTACGGTCAAGGCAGAAAGAATTGCCCTAAAACATTATGGTCTCGCAGCAACCGCTAAAACGCTTGTCGGCACAAGTGATTTTAATTTTTATTTGAAAGCGGTGGCGGGGGAGGCATTCGTGTTGAAAATCAGCCGGAAGGGGGAAGATTTCCAAAAACTGGACCTCCAAAACAAGGCCTTTCAACATTTGGCAAAAAAGGAATTGCCTTTTAATTTGCCCGAACTCATCCCAAATATTGCCGGAGAAAGCATCACCGTCCTTCCTGAAAAAGAAGGAAAACACTTGGTTCGGATGCTGCGGTGGGTTCCCGGACGACTTTTTGCGAAGGTCAATCCCCATTCTCCCGAATTACTCAAAAACCTTGGGCGATGTTGCGGCTTGCTTTGTGCAGGACTTCAGGATTTTGAGCATCCCGCCGCTCGATTTTTTTCCAAATGGGATGTCTCCAAGGCGGTTTGGGTGAAAGCGCTTTTTCCTCTTTTCCAGCAGGAAAAGCAGCGAAAATTGGCAGGTTGTTTTTTTCAATTATTTGAAAAAGAAGCCCTTCCCAAATTGGGCGGTCTCCGGCAAAGCATCATTCACAACGACGCCAATGATTACAATGTCCTCGTCTCAGCCGATGTTCTGAATCCACGGGTATGCGGGCTTATTGATTTCGGAGACATCGTTCATACCAACACCATCAACGAGTTGGCGATTGCAACGACTTATGTCATTATGGGGAAACCCGACCCTTTGGCGGCGGCGGCCTCTTTAGTCAGTGGGTTCCACGAAAAGTTTCCACTTGAGGAGGCAGAATTGGCGGTGTTGTTCCCTCTAATTGCAGCCCGCTTGCTCGTCAGCGTAACCCATTCTGCCGTCAGCAAAACGCGGGAACCGGACAACGAATACCTTTCCGTCAGCGAAGGTCCTGCTTGGAATTTATTAGAAAAGCTGCAAAATATTCCGCCGAATTTGGCACATTACAGCTTTCGATTTGCTTGCGGATTGGAGCCTTGTCCCAAAAATCCGGTTTTTAAAAAGTGGTTGCAAAAAAAGGAAGACGCCGCCTCTTCAAAAGGAAGTCAGGGTAAAACAAAGCGTACAGACGACCCCTTTTTTGCGGAAGCGTCCCCTTTCCATCTCTCCAAAATATTGGGTTCAGATTTTAAAACTGATAAGTGCCGAAGAATGGATTTGAGCGTCGGCAGCCTCGATTTGGGGAACAACGAAAATTTTGAAACGGCAGAAAAATTTTCCAAAAAAATCACCGAATTGCTGGAACAAGCAGGCGCGGAAACCGGCATCGGCGGCTACGGCGAAGCGCGCCCTTTTTACACCACCGACGCCTACCAAGTGGAGGGAAACGACGGACCCAAATGGCGCAGCATGCATCTTGGCGTGGACCTTTGGACAAAGCCCGAATCGCCCGTTTTTGCACCCCTTGACGGCAAAATTCACAGCTTTCAAAACAACGCTGGCGATTGCAATTACGGCCCCACCATCATCCTCGAACATCGGGTCAGCCGGGAATTGACTTTTTACAGCCTTTACGGTCATTTGAGCCTGCCTTCATTGAAAGGTTTGGAGGTGGGAATGGAAATCAAAAAAGGCCAGCGCATTGCTACCATCGGAAATATGCCTGAAAATGGAAACTGGCCGCCCCACCTCCATTTTCAGATTATGCTCGACATGCTGGAAATGAAGGGCGACTTCCCCGGCGCGGCATTTCCAAATGAACGCGCTGTTTGGTTGAGTATTTGTCCAAATGCCGCCCTTGTTTCTACCCTTGAAGGGGGGGAAACGGCCCTTTCAACCGAAGACATCCTCCGCATTCGGACGGAGCATCTTGGCAAGAGTTTGAGTATTTCCTATTCAAAGCCTCTGAAAATTGTTCGAGGCTATTTGCAATACCTCTACGACGACAGCGGCAGACGTTATCTCGACGCGGTGAACAACGTCGCCCACGTGGGACACGAACATCCCCGGGTGGTGCGGGCTGCCCAACGTCAACTCGCCGTCCTGAATACCAACACCCGCTACCTGCACCAAGAAATCATTCGTTTTGCAGAAGAATTGCTCGCGACTTTTCCACCAAACTTGTGCGTCGTGCATTTTGTCAATTCCGGCAGCGAAGCAAATGAACTCGCCCTTCGCATGGCACGCACTTTTACCGGTCAACAGGACATGGTTGTGGTTGAAGGCGGCTACCACGGGAATACGGGGGCTTGCATTGACATCAGTTCCTATAAATTCGACGGCAAAGGGGGAAAAGGCGCCCCGCCCTTTGTCCATGCCGTTCCAATTCCTGATACTTTTGGAGGGCTATATCGCAAGGCTGAGCCGAATGTTGGCAAAAATTATGCAGCCCATGTGCAACATTCGATTGAAAAAGTGCAGCAGCAGGGCAAGGGTATCGCCGGTTTTATTTGCGAAAGCATTTTGAGTTGCGGCGGGCAAATCGTTTTGCCGGAAGGCTATTTGAAAGCAGCTTATCACCACATCCGGGACGCAGGGGGTGTGTGCATGGCAGATGAAGTTCAGGTCGGTTTTGGCCGGCCGGGGGCGAGCTTTTGGGGCTTTGAGTTGCAGGGCGTCGTTCCCGACATCGTGACGATGGGAAAGCCCGTCGGAAACGGGCATCCCCTCGCAGCAGTGGTCACTACGCGAGAGATTGCCGAGGCTTTTGCAAATGGAATGGAGTACTTCAACACCTTTGGCGGAAACCCGGTTTCCTGCGCCATTGGAAGGGAAGTGCTGCGTATCATCCGGGAGGAAAATTTGCAGGCAAATGCGCTCGAAGTCGGTTCTTATTTGATTAATAATTTGAAAGACCTACAAAAGCGCCATCCGATTATCGGCGACTTGCGGGGAACCGGCTTTTTTCTCGGAATCGAGTTGGTGAAAAATCCGGAAACGCTTGCCCCTGCTTCCCCCGAAGCAACCTACCTCGTCAACCGGATGCGGGAACACGGCATCCTGACGAGCGCCGACGGCCCCTTTCACAATGTCCTGAAAATCAAGCCGCCAATGTGTTTCAACAAAACAAATTCGGATTTTTTAGTGGAAATGTTGGACAAGGTATTGAAAGAGGATTTTCTGCGGATTTGAATTTCTAAAATTCACTTCCGCCGCTAACTGCCTTCTGAAAATAATTCACTCAACTTATCCCACGAAACCACCTGACCGCTTTGCCTCACCTGGTTTTCCGTTCCTCCATAAAGCAGAAAACAGTCTTCCCTGGGAATGTTTGATACCTTTTGGAAATAAGTGAAGTTTTGAAAAAAATCCGCTCGCAGGGTTTTAGCAGACTTAATTTCCATTGCTTTCAACTGGCCGTTGATGTCCATCAGCACATCCAATTCGTGCCCCGTTTTATCCTGCCAAAAATAGAGTTCGGGTTGGTTTCCACGGTTATATTGCAACTTTAAAAGTTCACAAATTACCCAATTTTCAAATAAAGCGCCTTTGGCATAATGAAAGGTGATTTGGTCGGGGCTTTTTATGTTGAGCAAAAAGCAGGCAAGCCCGGTATCCAGAAAATATAATTTTTTTGACTTCACAATGCGTTTTCGGAAATTGCGAAAATAAGGGGGCAAAAGAAAAATAATAAAACTCGCTTCGAGTACCGAAAGCCACCGCTTGACCGTCGGCATGGACACCCCCAAATCCGTCGCCATCCTGTTCATGTTCAGCAATTGTCCTGTCGAAGAAGCGCAAAGTTTCATAAATGCCTGAAAGGATGTCAAATCTCCGATATTGCTAATTTGCCGGACATCTCTTTCCAAATACGTTTGAATATAAGCCGGATGAAAAACCTTCGGCAAAGTCCCTTGGTCATACAATCGCGGATAGCTTCCTTTGAAAATCAATTGTTCCAAATTGATAGCCTGTTCGGGAAATTTTTTGATTTCGTCGAGTGAAAAAGGCAAAAGATGGAAAATGGCAACTCGCCCCGCCAAACTTTGTGTGATTTTTTCGAGCAACAAAAAATGTTGTGAACCGGTGAGAATGAACAGCCCGTTTTCCCTTTTTTCATCCACATAAAGCTGAATGTACGAAAACAATTTGGGCGCGTATTGCACCTCATCTATAATCAGATGGTGGCCATAAGATTCGAGAAAGCCTTTTGCATCCTCGATGGCAAACAGCCTGGTTACGGGGTCTTCGAGTGAAACATATTTATAATCGGAGAAAACGGACTGAACAAGGGTCGTTTTCCCCGATTGCCTCGGACCTGTTAGAGATACAACAGGCATCTGCGTTGCTGCCTCTAAAATGGGTTGATTAATGGTACGCGCTATCATTATTGGATAAATTTAATATTAAATATCGAATTTGTCCAAATTGAGAACTTTATTTTATAATGGTCAGAATAAGAGGTCGGGAATTCAGTCATTGGGTTTTCGTCACATCTTGGGTGGAAAGGGCTTTCTGGAGGCGATTCATGCTTTCCTGATTTTCTTTTAAATCGATAGCTTCTAAAATTTCTCTTTTTTCCCGTTGGGTAAGGTGGAAGGACATGGAAGGTTCTCTCTTTTCGTCTTTTGAGTAGTAGGTGAAGTGAATGATTTCAAAATTTTCTTTTCCCAGAATGTCGAAAACAAAACCTAAATTGGTGTCGTGGTCATAATCCTGAAGGCTCAAAATTTTTCCGGCCAAGCCCAAGGGGTTTAAAATAGCGTCGAAAACACCTTGGCTATCGCTGGACTTTATTTCTTTATTCCGGCCATATCCACGCACTTGGAGGAGGATGACGCCACCCGTATTTTCTTTAATCCACTTCTGGAAAACGTGGATGAAGCGAATCGCCGACTTCAGTCCAAAATTATCGCGAAAGCCGGAATCCATGACCTCAATATGGGGTTTGCTTGGCAAATAAATGTTCGGTAAAATATAGGGGTAGGTGGCATTCATGCGCAGGGCGGTGGTGAACTGCAAATTATCCGCCCCCTGAGGGCCAAAAAATCGCCTGAAATCAACCGCATCAATTTCCACCGAACTGGGTATTTCGATGCCGATAGGGGCAGCCATCATGTAGGAAACCCCCTGCGGGGAAATAATTAACCGTCGTCCGTCGGTCACGATGGAAGGGGTGATGAAAATCATCGGAATGTTGGCTTCCATTTCGGGGAGTTGATAGTCCCGGATAGACTTGTCCATCACGAAGTCGGTGTTTTCGTTCAGTTGCTTTTCAAAGATGTAGCCCCGGTCTTTTTTATAAGAAAAGCCTCCTTTTTTAAATTGTGCCCAGGGAACGAAAAGGTCATTGGTGACGATGGTGAAAGCAATCGAATTGAGGAGGTCTTTGCCAATGTTCTGAACGTAGGCTTCGTCGTAGAGGTCAATAAGGTTGTTTTGCTGCTTGCGCAAGTACAGTTCCCGAAAATAGGCAGAACCAATCATACCTCCCGAAGCTCCTGACATCAACACGGTATGACGCATCATTTGCCCCTGGGTAAGGCGGTTGGCCTTTTGCAAAACCTCCATCGCCCAAAGGGCCGATTTCATCCCACCCCCACTCGCACAAAAGAACACCATCTTGGGCTTTTCACCTTTTGGGCTGTTGAGTTTCCTCCGCCAGTTATCCAGGATTTGTTGGGTGTTTTTAATATCCGAACTTACATTGTCACCCGTACAAATACTTTCGAGATTATGGTAGCTGTACGAACTAGGCGGGATAGAATAATCCAAGCCGTAAGCTTTGTTTTTATGGTTGAAAACATCGAACCGGGTAATTTGATTGATGGCAATGAAGAGTAAAATTAATACCGTCATGCGCCACTTGTCGAACCAATAGGAAATGGCCCCGGTCATGGCGACGACGATGCTGCTCAACAAAAAAATGCTTGCCCCGGCGGGAATCCGGAAGCGGGGGTGTTCGATGAGTAAGCCTAAAACCACCAAAATCACCAAACTCGAAAGTTGGACAATGAGGGCGTTACTATGGTTTTGTTTGAAAACCCGAAGCAACAGGGCGGGGTCGTAATGGGCAACGCTTCTCACCAAACGGGGGCGGAAGGATTCTGTCAGATAGGTGTCTACCCGCATTTGGTTTTTATTGGATTTGATTTCCTCCATCGCGGGAATATCCTTCATGCCTTGTTTATCATCCTTTTGAAAATAGGAGCCAGAGTAATTTTTGTAGTTCAAAAAACTTAAAATATCCTTGTTGGTAAAATAAAAATAGCTCGAAATACAGAAAACGAGGACGACAATGCCTGCCAAAAACCCAGCCCCATTCAAAAGGGCTTTACTCAAGCTGTGGTATTCATAATAAACATCAAACCAGATGGTCGAAATCAAAAAAAGAAGGACGAATGCAACCGGAATCAAAACATTGTTTAAACTAAATTTAGTGAAAGGGCGCGCCAAAGTGGCTAAAAAAGGAAAATAGTGCGCAATCAAAAGATAAGAGGTCAAGTTCCAACTCATCGCCAAAGCCCCGAAAGCCAAGCCCAAATAAAAGAAGCTCCAAAACCCCACCTTGCCCATATATTCGGGGGAGAGAAAAAGGTACCGGATACCAAATTTTTCGGCCAGACTCCCCGTCAAAAAAAGAACCAGAAATATCCAAATAGCCAACAAAACCAAATTGCTGCGAAGGTGCAAGACCAGCAACCGGCAGGGAAAGGAATAATATACGTTGGCTAACCACTTCTTCATCCTACAAGCAAATGTAACATTTATGCAATTAGTTGCCTTCCCGGAAATTGAGGGGAACCGCTTAGGCGCTTAGGCAAAATTTGAAACCAACATGTTGTCGATAATTTTTCGCCCGTGTTTTTCCCTCCGAAGGAGGTTTAAGTTCAAGAACAAGAATCAAGTGCAGGTTCAATTTTGAACCTGCACTTGATTCTTGTTCTTGAACTTTTTTAGTACCTAATGTTTCAAGCTGACAAATCGTTTTGTCTTGACTATAAGTAGCGCGTATTTTGTCGAGTAAGAACTTAGGAACGGTGAATAAATAAATTGAGGTTTTTGGGTTGATTATTTTGTTCTTAGTTTTTGCTTTGAAAACAAGAGTCATGTTGATATAATGACTGTTTTCAAAGTGAAAAATAAGGA
>Ga0114931_10007187_pt1 | contig 13621 bp, 16 predicted proteins | sample 2SBtaG_FD_89579 | JGI IMG/M metagenome (GOLD analysis project Ga0114931, IMG submission 89579) | Deep subsurface microbial communities from Kolumbo volcano to uncover new lineages of life (NeLLi) - 2SBTROV14_V59a metaG | ecosystem: Environmental > Aquatic > Marine > Volcanic | place: Kolumbo... | reverse complement strand
TCACCGCCGCGACAGAGAACGCCTTGTATTTGTTGGGGCTGTACTCGGACGCCAGCGCCGCCTGGCCGGCCAGCATCGCGCCGGCGCCAATGCCACTGATAAACCGCAGGATGATGAACTCTGTCAGTGTCGTGGCCGTTGCCGTGAATATGATCGAGATGCCGATCAGCGTGACCGCCAGGATGATGAGCTTGCGGCGCCCGACGATATCGGACACGGGCGCGAGAAACATAGCGCCACCCATCATGCCCGCCAGTGCGAAACTGAAGATCCAGCCCAACTTGTCGGGCGTAAGCTGCAGTTCCGCGGAGACCGTACCGGCGACCACTGCCATCGCCGTGATGTCGAATCCGTCCAGCATGTTGAAAAACAGGCACAGGGCAATGACGAGTAGCTGCTGGGTGCTGACGCCACCACGATCGATGACATCGTGTGACAGGTTTTCACTGGTCCCGGCTAATGTGGACATCCGATATCTCCGCTGGCTGCTTGTCGTTATTGTCGGGTCGGACGATCAGCCGGCGTGTTTACCTGCTTCCCAGCCGAAACTGTTGCCGAGCGTATCCTGTGCGACGCCGGCTGGCAATTCCTCGAGCTCGGTCGCCATCGTGTCGTTCCAACGATTGAGGAAACCGAACAGCGCCAGCGTCGCGACGATTTCAACGACCTGCCCCTCGTCGAAGTACTGGTAGGCCTCGTCGAAATCCTCCTGCGTCGCCTGAGCCGGCGACAGTGCGCCTTTGTAAGCGAGGCGCAAGGCGCTGCGCTCGGCGCCGCTGAAGCAGTCGGCCGTCTCGAATTCCCAAACTTGGCCGATCTTCTCCTGCGATGCCTTGTAGATTTTCGACAGGTTGGCCATGTGCGCCTGGCAGTAGCGGCATCCGGCGGCCTGGCTGGCTACCAGGCTGACCAGCATTTTCAGTTCTGCAGAGACGCTACCTTCGTACAATATGGCCTGGTTCAATTGCATGAAGGCGCGCACGATCTCAGGCCTGCGCGCCATCGTGCGAATGCTGTTCGGCGTGAAGCCGCGTGTTTTTTCATAATGGACAAATCGTTCGCGGATGTCTTCAGCGACCGCGTCGACCGACAATGGATCCATGTGTGGCATGTAAGCTCTTCCCCGGGTCAGGCCGCTTGCGCGATCTCGAATGTGCCCACTGTAACGCCGACGGCAAAGATCGGCAGTTCGGCGGTATAAAACTGGAGTTCGCCCGGTCCGGCGGCGGCGGCCGCGGCAGCGATATAGGTCCTGATCTCGAAGCCGCCCTGGCCCGCCTGCGCATAGGTTTCCTCGTCCGAATAAGCGACAAGCGCCTTCTTGTCCTGTCGCATCAGTTGCCCGAGAAATGCGCGGTCCCATGCCTCGTTGATCTTCCCGGAGTCCGGCGTGGCGGGCCAGTGTGAGACACCGCCCGTGCCGACGAGCGCGATCTTCTCGGGTACCGAATCGCAGGCACGACGCAATGCCTCGCCGAAGGCCCAGGCGCGATGCAATGGCGTGAGCGGCGGTCCCTGGCAGTTGATGTTGACGGGAATCACCGGCAGGTCGTAGCGGGGTGTCAGGAAATTAAGCGGCACCATGATGCCGTGGTCGAACTTCCACTCCTCGGCATAAGCGGAATCGACGGTCTGCATCACTTCGCGAACCAGGCGCGTGCCGAGGTCCGCCGCACCCGGGATTTTGGTCTTCTCGATACCGAGCCACTCGGGGTCCTCGATAGGCCCCTCGTAACGCTCGCCAATGCCGATACAAAAAGCCGGCATGTTGTTCATAAAGAAGTTGCCGAAATGCTCCGCGGCCACCACGATCAGTGCGTCGGCACCAGCGTCCTCGATATCCTGGCGCTGCCGGTCCAGCGCCGCATAGAACTCGTCGCGCTTTGCGGTGTTCTCACACAGATGCGCACGGCCGGTGATGCCCGGAGCATGGCTCAGCACGCCTGCATAGACGAGGCTCATTGGTGTTTCTCCTCCTCGGTAAAGCTTTGGCCACCGCCCGTCATCGTGTACACACCGGCGCGCACCGGGCCGTATTTTTCGATACCCTCACGCATCAGGTTGAGATAATCGAACCATTCGATGCCGAGAAAGGCGGCGTAATGCATCAGGATCTGGCCGTTGACGCCGAGCACATACAGGAGCCCGATATCGCCTTCGCGGATTGCGTTGAGCTCTTCGTCCGTCAGGTCATATTCGTGCAGCAAAGCCTCGAGGTCGTTCTTGTACTTCTCCTGTGCCGGCTCGTCACGATTCAGCACGTAGAGAAACTTCTGCAGGTGATAGAGGCTCATGCTATTCCCAGTTGCGGCACACGGTGCGAACCCATGGCGATGCAGACATTTTTCGTTTCCATGTAGAATTCGAAGCTGTAGTCACCGCCGTCCCTGCCGATGCCGCTCGCTTTCATGCCACCGAAAGGCGACGGCAGGTGACGGTTGTTTTCGGAATTGACCCAGATCATGCCGACGTCGAGGTCGCGAGCCATGCGATGGCCGCGGCCGATGTCGTTAGTCCAGAGATAACCCGCGAGCCCGTAGTCGATGTCGTTGGCAATCCTGACGGCATCGGCCTCATCCCTGAACGGGATCGCCGTCAGTACCGGGCCGAAAATTTCCTGCTGCGCAATGCGCATGTCGTTGGTTGCATTGGTGAACAGCGTGGGTTCGACGTAATTGCCATCGCCGCCCGCTGCCACCGCACGGCCACCCGCCGCGACCTGCGCGCCGTCTTCCACGGCGATCTGGAAATAGCGACAGACTTTCTCATAGTGGCGCGCATGCACCAGCGGGCCGATTTCCGTCGCCGGATTCAGCGGGTGCCCGACCCTGAGCTTGCCGATGCGCTCCACGAGTTTCGCAGTGAACTCGTCCTGGATGGATTCCTGCACCAGCAGCCGGCTGGACGAGGTGCAGCGTTCGCCGTTCAGGCTGTAGATCATGAACACGACGGCATCGAGCGCACGATCGAGATCGGCATCGTCGAAGACGATGACCGGGTTCTTGCCGCCCAACTCGAAATGCACCCGTTTCAGGGTATCCGCCCCCTGGCGCATGATGTGGCTGCCGGTAACCGACTCGCCGACGAACGCGACCGCCTTGATCGCCGGGTGTTCGGTGAGCGACTTGCCGGCGTCCTCGCCGAGGCCCTGCACGCAATTCAGGACGCCATCAGGCAATCCGGCCTCGTGCGCGATCTCTGCAAGCATCATCGCCGTGTACGGCGACCACTCCGCGGGTTTGTGCACGACCGTGCAGCCCGCCGCCAGCGCCGGCGCGATTTTCCAGGTCGACAACATGAACGGCGTGTTCCATGGCGTGATGACACCGACCGCGCCGATTGGCTGCCGCAGGCTATAGTTCAGGTGCTCCTCCGCCGGTAACGAACGCCCGTCGCGGGCAGCGGGGGCCAGGTCCGCGAAATAGCGAAAGTTGGCCGCCCCGCGGACCGCTGCCTTGCTCATGAAGCGAATTGCCTGGCCGGAGTCATAGCTCTCGACCAGCGCGATATCGCGCGCGTGCTCGACGATGCTGTCCGCAATCCGGTGCAACAGTTTCTTCCGTTCCTGGCCAGGCATGGCCTGCCATTCCTCGAATGCCGCTTCTGCTGCCTTGCAGGCAGCATCGATATCGTCGGCATTTCCCGCTGCGACCGGGCCGATCACACTATGATCGATCGGCGTGAGATTATCAAAGGTATTTCCGGAACGGCCCGGATCGGCCTGGCCATGAATGAAGTGTGGCAAGACGCCATCACGAAAGCGCGTCATGAGCGCTTCGGCGTCCTGCAGATTCGCGTCGAAACCATCAGACATTTTGCTTTCCTTTATTACTGCCTTCACGGCGCTCGAGGTATTCGCGAAGGTTATTCTTCTTCCAGGTCAGTTCCGCATGGATCTCCTGGATCTCGAATGAAATCGCCAGCGGCGAGCTCGAAGACACCGGCTCCAGGAAGTCGCAAAGCGCCGCAAATATGACCTCGCCGAACGCTTTTCGCGTCTCCAGCGAACGGCCGTGCCCCAGCTTCAGGGTGAGATGCACGAACGCGTTGTCAGGGTGCCGGTCGGCAATCCGGTAATGTTCGCGCCGCGCGGCACGGGTACGGAGCCCACCGAGCGGCAGCCCATCAATGTCTATGGCGGTGTCGTGCAGGCAATCGAGCAACGCCATGATGTCCATGTGGGACTCGAGATTCGATGAGTATTCAATGATTTGGTGCGGCATCTCACTGCTTCCAACGGGTCGTTGAATTCAATTAACATGTTAAGTATACTGCGCTTATCGAAAACGTCAAGCGACGGCAAACGGCGAGGTCAGGCGAAAGATGTTCGAGCTGGAAAGAATCAGGGGGTCCATACCGCCGGTAGTGACGCCCTTTCGCGCGGGCGAGGTGGACTACGACACCTATGCCCGCCTGATCGAATTTCAGGTGAGCGAGGGTTCACACGGCATCCTCGTCAACGGCACCACGGCGGAGCCGTCCACGTTGACGACGGCCGAGCGCAATCGGCTGGTCGATGTCGCACTCGAGACTGTCAATGGCCGGGTTCCGGTCATCGCGGCGACGGGATCGCAGTCGCTGGCCGAAAGCGAACAGCTGACACTGCATGCGGCCGTGGCAGGAGCGGACGCGTTGCTGATCGTCACGCCCTATTACATCAAACCGCCGCAGCGCGGCCTGGTGGAGTATTACCTTACGCTCGCCCGTCAGCATGAGACGCCGTGGTTGATCTATCACATACCCGGCAGGACAGTGGTCAATGTCACGTTGGACTCGATGCAGCGCATCCGTGACAAGTCGGCGACTTTCGTCGGCATGAAACATGCGGTCAACGACCTCGGCTTCGTCACAGAATGCCTTGGTGCATTTGGCGATGATTTCAAAATCTTCGTCGGCCTCGAGGAACTGTCTTTCCCGATGATGACGATCGGCGCCTGCGGGCTGATGAATGCGGTCGGTAACCTGCGGCCGGCAATTCTGGCTAGCATGTGCCAGGCCGTGTGGGAAAGCGACTTGAAGACCGGCCGCGAATTACACCAGCGGCTGCTCGAGATTAACAAGGCGGTCTTCTACGACACCAACCCGATCCCGATGAAATACATGATGAAGCGCCTGGGACTGATGCCGGAGAACGAGCACCGGCTGCCAATGATGCCGGCATCAGCGGAACTTGAGAAGCGCCTCGATGGTGTTCTGGAACGTGCCGGGCTGCTGGAAGAAGGAATGGCCGCATGAAGTTCCTGAGCTTCGCAATCGATGGCGCGACGAGTTTCGGCGCCGTAACGGAGGCAGGCGTCATCGATCTCGGCAAGCGGCACGAGGAATTGCCGGACCTGCGCCAGGCCATGCGCGACGGGTGCCTCGACAAACTGGCCGTAGAAGCGTCAGGGGCGAACGCGGATTACGCGCTCGACGACATTACGTTTCTGCCGCCGGTACCAAACCCGGAAAAGATTATCTGCATCGGCGTCAACTATGCAAAACGCAACGCGGAGTACAAGGATGGCTCGAACCTGCCGAAGTACCCGAGCGTTTTCATGCGCACACGCGAATCGCTGATCGGTCATGCACAGCCAATAATGGACCCGCCGGAGTCGGACCAGCTCGACTACGAAGGCGAGATCGTGATGGTCATCGGCAAGGAGTGCCGCCGCGTAGCCGAAGAAGACGCGCATGAGGTCTTAGCCGGGCTGACGATCATGAACGAGGGCACGCTGCGCGACTGGGTACGACACGGTAAATTCAACGTTACGCCCGGCAAAAATTTCGAAGCGTCGGGCGCCATCGGCCCGTGGCTGGTCACGGCAGAAGAGATCGATCCGATGGCCGAGCACCGGGTCATGACCCGGGTCAACGGTGAGGAACGCCAGAACGATACGACAGACAACCTGATGTTCCCGTTTCGCCGCATCATCGCTTACCTGACTTCCTTTTGCCGCCTCAAACCCGGTGACATCATCGCGACCGGCACACCGAATGGCGCCGGCGCGCGGCTCGACCCGCAGAAATACCTGACGGAAGGCGATGTCGTCGAGGTCGAGGTTCCGGGTATCGGCGTTCTCAGGAACCGCGTGACAACCGAACAGACCTGATGGCGGAACCGGCCAGCAACGACTCGGCGAGGCTTCGTGACTTCGAGCACTCGCTGCCGATGGAACTCCTGCGGGCCCGCGAAGCCGCGATGGCGCGCTTCCGGCCGATGCTAAGGCGTCACGGCCTGACGGAACAGCAGTGGCGCGTGATCCGCGCACTCGCCGACTACGAGAAAATCGATGCGAGCGAGCTTGCGCGACGCAGCTTCCTGCTGGCACCGAGCCTGACGAGAATCCTGCAACACCTGGAGAGCGAAAAACTGCTGCGACGATTGTCGGACGCCAGTGACCAGCGTCGCGCCGTCTTCGTCCTGACGGCAAGAGGCCGCAAGCTGTTCACGGAAGTCGCGCCGGATTCCGCGGCGCTTTATGACGACATCGAGTCAGAGTTCGGCGCCGCGCGCCTGGCGCAGCTCTATGAACTGCTCGAGCAGTTCCACGATGCATTGAGCGAGTAACGCGGCAGCTGCCGCTGCGCGTTGGCAACGACCCCCCAGGACAGGGAAAGTGCAGAGGCCGCAGCGCCGGCCTGATTTATGCCTCGTACTCATTGGTCCATCTCACATCACCCGGTCACTGAAAGTATCCCAGTCAGCCCGGCTGCCGAAACAAGACCTGTGGGACAGACACGGATTTTTTTGCTCTGCGCAATAATCCCGCCGCGAAATGTACTGGTCAGCGCAAGGTGTTGCTTTCCCGACGCCTTCCAAATCGTTCGACATACAACATATCCAGGGACTTCCCGCGAACCTGTCCCGAAATGAAGCACGACTCCATGACAAATTTAGTGATGTGCTCAATCGCGTCATGCGTTTCCAAGTCAGCGCTCTGCTCAGGCAGCAAGGTAACCGCACCGTCAGCGCCAACGTTTACAGCAACTTCGAAAAGCCAATTGCCAGCATAAATCGGCCACAACGACCTGTATGCCAACCTCTGGGGAGACGTGTAATAGAGGCCAAATTCATCCACGTAATGCGATCTGTTCAGGACCAACACCGAACTAAGCTCACCTTCAATCATTGTCGCCAGAATGGTGAAACTCGTATGTACGGCGACAGGTTCCGTACCAATACGTGCCGGCTTGAGCTTGATACTCTGAATTTTATGTATGAGAGATCCAAAACTGGATGGCCTGAAAGTTCGCTTGACGATGAACACGCCCGTAGGTCTGCCTTTCTTTGTGACAAAACCTTCGGCGACAACGATCCGCGATGATTCTTCGGATTGCCAGGGCTTGACCAGGTCTCCGATCACCTGTCGGTTGTAGTCATTGTCGATGATCATGGCCGGGGTCGCATGCGAGACGTCGGGGCAAGGGGATTCGGCGGCAAACAGCTCTCCTGCGTGTGCCAAAACTGTTGCCACCGCAACAAGAAAATAGCAGCGTTGGTGCCATAACAATGTGCCCACAGGCCGGTATCCTGTCGTGTAAGTTGCTGTCCGCAAATCATCCTGCTCCAATCCGGGATAGCGTCAACAATCAGCTTCGGGTGAATAGCCGGAGCCCATTCTGACTCCGATCTTAGCATTCGAAAAATCGAAGCCGGTAGCATGCCTGTCACATTTGCAGGTGATCGGTCTCGCCAGACTCGCGCGGGCAGCAAATTGGTTACATGCACTCAAGATCTCTTCGGCAGACCGAACGATGCGTGCAAGTCCGGGCGAATGGCTGAGTCGCCGAGGACATCGGGTGTTGCGGCGCTACGGACTATACCCGCCGTGGCGTTTCCGCAGCGCTTTTCTGAAACAGCCAGGCCGATACGAGCCACAGCGCGACAAAGAATCCCGTAACGACGATGGTCGAACCCGATCCGTTGACCGTCGCGATCACGGCGACCAGCGCCTGGGCGAGCGCCGTCGCGACTAACGCGCGTGCCATTCCACGTGGCTTGAAACGTGCGACCACGGCGCCGATGCTGCCGACGGTGAGGACCCCAACATACATCAGGTTGGCGGGATTTCCTGCGTTGCCAATAATGCCGACGGCCAGGTTCATCCAGACGAGCAGAAGGGCTGCCGCCACCGCGACGCCGACGGCGGCCCGGTACGCGAAGCTGCCGGCCTTCTTCGCGATGAACTCGTACGTGAGACCGGCGCCGAACAGGAGGATACCGGCGGCAACGAAATCGGCCGGGTCCCAGGCTACTTCATCTGTGAACTGCATTGCTACCAATGGCAGGAACAAAATGAACGCTGTCGCAAGCGCAATGCGCACGAGCGTCTTGTTTTGCACGATGATCCTCACGTTTTCTCGCATCGCTCCTGTGAAGGTTTCGACGAACATCCAGAGCGCGAAACCAAAAATTCCTGTCCCTTTCTCTACGCGCTCCCGGAGCAGATCGTTGAAGGTCTGCTCCATCGGTTCTCCGAAGCGCTCGCGGTAGCGCTTCGGATAGAGTCGAAGAAGTCCTGCGTACCCCCTTCGCAAGCGTCGTATCGGGCGTTCATAGGCCATACGCAAAAGTACCCGGCGAGATCTGTTTTTGCCTGGCGACCGCCACGACCTCGCGGTATCGCTGCAACTCGGCCGCGAGCGCTTTCTGGCCGAGGCCCGTAATCCTGTAATAAACCCGCCGCTCGTCGTCCATTTCAGGGTCTATCGATTTATCGCTTTGGCGTATCAACCCGGTATCGATCATGCGGCGAATCGAGCCGTACAGAGTACCCGGCCCCATCTTCACCTTCCCCTGCGAGTCAGACCCGACCTGCTTCATGATTCCATAGCCGTGCCGCTCTTTTATCGACAGCGCGAGAAGGATATGAAGCACGGCCGGCGTGAGGGGCGCTACGGTCTTACGCTTTACCATCGCTCGATGGTATATCCGTTACGGATATATATCAAGGATATGGTTCTGGCAGCAGGGGTCCGCCAGGCTCGCGTCGTCCATGCTGGTCCTCCCGGCAAGCTATTTTCCAACGTGCTCAACAATCCTCCCACGGGAGGCTGCTATTTGCGAAACTTAAAGTGAATTCTAGAAGATGTTTCCGCGGGAACGCGGAGGGGCCGCCCTCACTGTTTGCAGGCGATCAGTCTAAATCGTCATGACTTCCGAGTTCGGTCATTGCGAGGAGCACAACGATGAAGCCGACATAGTCGCCCCGAGCGAAGCAAAGGGGTCTCAAGAACATGGCAGATTGCTTCGCTTCGCTCGCAACAAAGGGTTCGAGTCAAAAACAGAAGTTTCCAGTGGCGTAAATCATAACACCTGGACTGCCGGCCCCGGGAACATACTGGTCAGTGTCGACTGTCAGCCAGCTACGATTTGCTTATGCCGTCTTCCGGTTCCGCGAGCCGGTAAAGACGATACCGGCTTGCATCCTCATCGATGAAACCGATGCGTATGCCGTAGTTGCCGCTTCTGAGCCAGCGATAAACCTGGCGCACGTGCGGCTCGATCGACGGGAAGGCGAGGTCGGCCCATGGCAACTCGTCCGCGTCGTACCAGCCGCACTCGGTGGCTTCCTCGGTTGGCGTCGTTTCGGGTATTGCATCGAGATGGCAGCGAAACACGAGGTGTGTCTGCGCCATGTTGAGGATGGAGCTGACGCTGACGAGAATCATTTTGTCGGGGTCGACGGCGATGCCCGTTTCTTCTTCGAGCTCTCTGGCGGACGCCATCTCCGGTGTTTCGTGGCGCTCCATGAAGCCGCCGGGCATGGCCCACTTGCCGACGGCGGGCGGGATGCCGCGTTTCATCCAGAGGATTTTTTCACCGACGCAGACATAAGCCGCGACCAGCACGTTCGGGTTCTGGTAATGGGTCTTGCCACAGTCATCGCAGACATATCGATGGCGGGTGTCGCCGGCGACGGCCTGCAAGGATACTGTCGATCCGCACTCCGAACAGAATTTCATTGACGATTCAGGATCTCCTCCACCCGCGCAATCATGTCATCCTTGTTGTAGAGATCATAGTAGATCGAAGCCATGATGTTCTGCGGCCCGAAGAAAAACCGCTCGTAGAGGACCTGGCGACTGCCAAAGCCGGAAACGGCGGCGTCATGCGCGAGCCGGAACAGGGCGATGCGGTCCTTGCTATCGAGATTGACGGTCTGGAAGTACTGCGCGACATCGTCCGCCAGCTCGTTCGTCAGGTCCGCCTCGGTCGGCGTCGCCATCAGGGAACTCGAGCCCAGCAGGTGCACCAGCTCGATCAGCCGCGGGTACAATTTCGGAAACAGGTTGCGCGAGGTGTCCAGCGGCCGCCGCTGTGGCACGAAGGTAGCGTACTGATCTTCGGCAGCCAGCGATTCCGCCTGGAAGCGGAACGCGCGAACGGTTTCGGCAACCCACATCGCCTCCGCGATCATGCCTTTGACATTGATGTCCTTGTCTTTGCCGGTCGCCTTCGCCATCGCACATAACAGGCCGACCATAAACTCGGCCTTGGCCAGCTTGCCGCAGACGACCTGGTGCATCATGTGAACGACGGCATTGGTTTCGGCAAATGCACGGTTGCAAAGCAACGGCTCGCGATACATGAAAACGCGCTCCCATGGCACATGCACGTTGTGGAAGATCACGACAGCATCCATTTCCTCAAAGCGGGAGGCGAGCGGCGCATCGAAGTGGGACTTGCCGTGGTCGTAGGTATCGCGACAGATCATGCGAATACCCGGCGCATTGGTCGGCATCGTGAATGCAAAGGCAAACGGCAGGTTCTCATCGGATGCTTTCAGCAGGGTCGACGGAAACACTTCGATTTCGTCGGCGTGCGGGCCGAGCGTCGCAAGCAAGCGGGCGCCGTTCACCACGATGCCGCTATCTGTCTCCTTAACCACTTGCAATGCGACTTTGCCGCTGTACTTGCCTTCCTTAGACTGTTCGTAGTTAAAGGTCGGGTTGACGAGCGTGTGCGTCAGCACCTTGTCGTTACTCCTGACGTACTCATAGTAATTCTGCATGTTTTGCGCGAATTCCGGCCGGCCCTCCTTCAGGAATTCGGCGCTGGCGGAAAACGCCATGACCGAGGCATTCTTGTAATCGGGTGTGCGGCCGAACATGCCGTTCGACCAGGTCGCCCATTCGTAGAAGGATGCACCGCGCTTGACCACGTCGGCCTGTGACTTCGGGATCATGTGGGAGGTCGCGTAGGTCTTGCCGTCTTCCACGTAAGTAATCGTTTTCTTGTACTTGTCATCGAACTGACGGTCCATGAATCCGGCCAATGTCAGCGCGCCACTGCTTAAGCCCGGATGACGAGTGACATCCTTGACTCTCTCGCCCTGGATCCAGACTTCGCGGTCATCCCGTAGCCCGTCGAGATACTGTTTTCCGTTGCGGATGCCGTTACCGAGCTCAGATGTCAGGCTTGTCATTTCATTCTTCCTCTCAAATGCGTTACTGATTGACGGTCGGGCGTCCCCCCGCCCGCGGTTCGAGCGCTGCGATTCGCTCGAGCGCCTGGATTAGTTGCCGCCACTCGCCAATGCCGAACGAAGCGCGCAGCTCCGAGTAGGATGCATCGACCTTCGGCCGGACCCGGCGGTGCAACTCCCTGCCCTTCACGGTCGCGCCAACAAACACATTGCGTCGGTCCGTGTCGGAGCGACGACGCGCCACCAGGCCCTGGCTGCTCAGGCGGTCGATGACTCCGACGAGGCTCGGCGCAGCGATCAGGGTGATGTCGGAGAGCTCGCCAAACGCGATGTCGTCGTGCTCCCAGAGTACCCGCAGCACCCGCCATTGCTGTTCGGTCAGGCCGAACTCGTTGAAAATCACACGAAACCTCGGCATAACTGCATCCAGCGAGCGATAAAGCATCATGGGTAGGGAGCGGCTGAATTCCTGCGTTGCCATCGTAATCGCGGTTTATTAATATATGAATAATTTATATATTAATTACTTGGCCTGCGTTGTCAAGCGCAAGCCCGGAGATAATATGATCGACACGAAAGCGTTCCGGCAATGCCTCGGCAAATTCACGACCGGCGTCACTGTCGTCACCTGCTGCGACAGGGACGGCAAACCCTGCGGCATCACGGCCAACAGCTTCAGCTCCGTTTCGCTCGAGCCGCCACTGGTCTTGTGGAACATCGCGAAGGTCTCGAACTCGCTCGAGGCCTATCTCCAGGCAGAGCATTTCGCAATTAATGTACTGGCCAACGACCAGCAAGCCCTGTCGTCGCACTTTGCCAGGTCAGAGCACACGTTGTTTGACGGTATCGATTACTCATTGTCCAGCGACGGAGCGCCGCTTTTGCCCGGCACGCTGGCGACATTCGAATGCCGTACGCAGGACATTCACGAGTGCGGCGATCATTACGTGATCGTCGGTGAAGTGAGCGCTTTTGCATCGGGTGACCAGGATCCACTGCTGTTTTACAGCGGCGGCTACCACGGTATCTGCGACGAGGCCGGCGATTGATGAAAAGCGCAACGCGCCGTATTGGCCGGTTCGATGTGTCTGCGATAAGCCTCGGCTGCATGAACCTGTCGCACGCCTACGGCGTACCGCCGCCGCCGGCGGTGAGTGCAAGATTGCTCAACGAGGCGCTCGACGCCGGTTATACGATGCTCGATACCGCTGCGTTGTATGGATTCGGCGCCAATGAAACACTGATCGCACATGCCCTCGGCCAGCGCCGCCACGAATACGTCCTGGCCAGCAAGTGCGGCCTGCACGGTGTCGCCGGCGAGCGGGAACTCAGCAATGATCCCGTCAAGTTGAGGCGTTCCTGTGAAGACAGCCTGCGGCGCTTGCAGACCGATGTCATCGATCTGTTTTACTTGCACCGCTACGACAAGGTGACGCCGCTTGCGGACAGCATCGGACTCCTGTCTGCTCTTGTCAGGGAAGGCAAGGTCCGCGAGATCGGCTTGTCCGAAGTTTCCGCCAGGACTTTGCGGGAGGCACATGCCATCCATCCGATAGCGGCAGTGCAGAGCGAGTATTCCCTGTGGACCCGGGAACCGCAGATCGCCGTGCTCGAGGCCTGCCGGGAACTGGGCGTTGCCTTCGTCGCCTTCAGCCCGCTCGCCAGGGGATTTCTGAGCGGACAGCTACGTGACATGTCAGCAATGCCAGACAAAGATTTACGGCGCAACATGCCGCGCTTTTACCCGGACAATTTCGCCAGGAACCTCGGGCTTCTCGATAAATTCGGCGCGCTCGCCGCTGAACAAGGCTGCACGATGTCTCAGCTCGCACTCGCCTGGCTGCTCCATGTCGATGATAATATCGTGCCGATTCCCGGCACAACCGACCCGGGCCACCTCAGGGAAAATCTCCGCGCCGTCGATGTTGCCCTCGACATGGACGCCATAAGTAAAGCAGGCAGCATCATCAACCGGCACACCGTATCCGGCGCACGCTATGCTGCCACGACCCAGGCCGAGATCGACACCGAACAGTTTGGAGACACCTGATGCCAGCGCGCCTCCTGCATCGCCTCCTCGTCGCACCCCTTCCGTACGTGCCCAAGCCGATCGTCTGGCGGCTGTCACAACGCTACATCGCCGGCACGGACCTGGACAGCGCGTACCGCAGCACCAGCGCCCTGAATGCGATCGGCTGCAGTGCCACGCT
>Ga0114931_10007186_pt1 | contig 13621 bp, 14 predicted proteins | sample 2SBtaG_FD_89579 | JGI IMG/M metagenome (GOLD analysis project Ga0114931, IMG submission 89579) | Deep subsurface microbial communities from Kolumbo volcano to uncover new lineages of life (NeLLi) - 2SBTROV14_V59a metaG | ecosystem: Environmental > Aquatic > Marine > Volcanic | place: Kolumbo... | reverse complement strand
GCATTTCTCTTATTTGTCCTTCTATACCACAAAGGAGATTTTTAAACACCATGGACTAACATTATGGGATGTTGAAGAACTGCCAACACATGGCGGGTCGCTAAGGATTTACGCTAAACATAGCGAAGATGATTCAAAACCAATTTCGAACAATGTAAAAGATTTGCTTAATCGTGAATTAAAAGCAGGAATGGAAACAATAGAATACTACTTCAAATTTTCCGAAAAAGTAAAAAAAACAAAACGCCGGATTCTGAACTTTTTCATACATGCAAAAAATGAAAACAAACAAATTGTAGGCTATGGTGCTCCCGGGAAGGGAAATACACTCTTAAACTATTGTGGAATTGGAACTGATTTTATAGACTACGTTGTGGATAGAAATCCGGCAAAACATAATCATTTTCTCCCCGGGACTCTAATTCCAATATTTGATCCGGAAAAAATTCAGGAAACAAAGCCCGATTATGTTTTTATTCTTCCATGGAACCTGAAAGATGAGATTATGGAACAGCATAGTTACATCAAGAAATGGGGAGGAAAATTTGTGGTTCCTATTCCTGAATTAACAATTTTTTATTAGTTCGCTTATGTTGAAGTTAATGTTTGCCGATAAACCAAACTTGAAGATGCTTTGTTTGGGTGCCCACCCCGATGATATAGAAATTGGTTGTGGAGGTACTTTGTTAAAGTTGTTCGATAGCTATAGTATTCAACAAATTCGCTGGGTTGTTTTTTCATCTGACAAAATCCGGTATAATGAAGCATTAACAAGTGCGCAGCGATTTTTAAACGAAGTTGCGAATAAAGCAATTGATATTAAAAGTTTTAGAGATGGTTATTTTCCGTTTTACGGAGCGGAAATAAAAGAGTATTTCGAACACGTAAAGAAAGAATACGAACCTGATATTATCTTCACCCATTACCTGTCAGACAGGCATCAGGATCATCGCCTTGTTGGAGAGCTTACATGGAACACATTCAGAGATCATCTGATACTGGAATATGAAATCCCAAAATACGATGGGGATATGGGTAACCCTAATTTTTATGTTTCACTAAACGGGAATCAGGTAAAAATGCGAAACAGGATAATTCTCGATTCATTTAAGTCACAGGAGAATAAACAATGGTTTGATGAGGATACCTTCAATGCCATGCTGAGAATAAGAGGGGTGGAATCAGGCCATAAAACTGCTGAGGCTTTTTATGTAAGAAAGGCTGTTTTATAATTTTTATGTGACTGAAGAGGTGTGGTACATCCAAATGAAAGAATTTTTATCTATCTATTTTATTCATAAATTCCAACACTAATGAAAACAGTAATTCTTGCCGGAGGTTACGGAACAAGGTTAAGTGAGGAAACAGGTGTGAGGCCCAAACCAATGGTTGAAATCGGGGGTATGCCGATACTGTGGCATATCATGAAAATATACTTGTCGTATGGCTATAATGACTTTATTATTTGTCTGGGTTACAAAGGCAGTCTCATTAAAGATTTTTTTGCCAACTATCGTTTACATCATTCTAACTTAACCATTGATTTGAGAAAAAATTCACTGAAATTGTTAAACAATGAAGTTGAGCCCTGGAAAATAACCTTAATTGATACAGGTGAAAAAACAACAATTGGGGGAAGGCTGAAACGTGTGGGAGAATATCTTGAAAATGAAACATTTTTTATGACTTATGGTGATGGAGTAAGTGATGTTGACATTAATAAATTGCTCGAATTTCATAAAAATCAACGAACGTATGCAACCCTTACTGCTGTTCAGCCACCGGGAAGGTTTGGCATCCTTGATCTCGAAAAAGACAAAAAGCTTGTTACGCGTTTTTATAACAACACGAAAAATGAAATGTTAACACATTGGATAAATGGTGGTTTTTTTGTTCTTGAACCCAAGGTTATTGATTACCTTAAAGATGATTATACATTATGGGGAAAAACATTGGAAATCATGTCAGAAGAAAATCAACTGTCGGCTTACCGGCATTATGGATTTTGGCAAAATATGGATACGTTGATGGATAAAAATGCCCTCAATAAAATTTGGGACAAGAGCAAAGCACCATGGAAAAGATGGTAATACAGAATAAGTTGCTAAACTAAATCTTCAATTGTGAAAATACTTATTACCGGAAATCTGGGTTATGTTGGCCCGGGTGTTGTGAAAGAGTTCAGGACACATTATCCTGATGCTGAAATCATCGGATTTGATATCGGCTATTTTTCCAAACATATTACCAATAATTCAATTATTCCTGAAAGTTATTTAGACGCTCAATATTATGGTGATGTCAGAAATTTTCCGGAGCGGTTGCTTGATGGCGTTGATACGGTCGTTAACCTTGCGGCTATTTCAAACGATCCCATTGGCAATAAATTTGAGGAGGTTACACTTGATATTAACTATAAATCGGGAATCTCAATAGCCAGAATGGCTAAACGGTTGGGGGTAAAGAACTTTGTTTTTGCATCGAGTTGTAGTGTTTACGGTGCTGCCGAAGATGTGGCACGCAAAGAAGCATCCGAGGTGAATCCCCTTACCGCTTATGCAAAATCAAAAGTTTATACGGAGAACGCTCTTGCCGGGCTTGCCGATGAAAATTTTAAAATTACCTGCCACCGTTTTGCAACGGCTTGCGGAATGAGCGAAAGATTACGATTGGACCTGGTACTGAATGATTTTGTTGCCGGGGCACTTACCTCAGAAGAAATAACCATATTAAGCGATGGAACCCCTTGGCGGCCATTGATAAATGTTAAAGATATGGCCCGGGCTATACGATGGGGTCATGAAAGAAAACATGAAGCGGGAGGAAACTTTTTAATCGTCAATACAGGAAGTGACCAGTGGAATTATCAGGTAAAGGAACTGTCAGAAAAAGTTCGGGAATTATTGCCGGAAATTAAAGTATCAATCAATCAAAATGCAGCGCCGGATAAACGGTCATACAGGGTAGATTTCGGGTTGTTTAAAAAACTTGCTCCCAACCATCAACCAGTTTTTACACTTGAAAATTCCATACAAGGCCTCATTAATGGATTAAACTCCATTGGGTTTGATGTGAAAGATTTCAGAAACTCAAAATATATGCGATTATATGTTATCAATCATCTTATTGAGCATGGAATAATTGATAATGAGTTGAAACTGATCCCGATTTGATAATATTCTTGAAAATGGTTTTGTCTATTTTAAATTAATCCTGATCATGCTTTTTACCGAAACAAAATTAAAAGGTGCTTTTCTCATAGATATCCGGAAGCTGGAAGACGAAAGAGGTTTCTTTGCCAGGACCTGGTGCCAGCGTGAGATGGGGGAGCATGGCATTAATGTGCATATCGTTCAAGCCAACACCTCAATGAATTTGAAGAAAGGAACCTTACGGGGGATGCATTTTCAAAAAAGACCTTACGAAGAGGCAAAACTTGTCAGGTGCATCCGGGGCGCTGTTTACGATGTGATTGTTGACTTAAGACCCGAATCATCAACCTTTAAAAAATGGTTTAGTGTTGAATTGACAGAGGATAATTATAAAACGCTTTTCATTCCTGAAGGATTTGCCCACGGCTTTATAACGCTGAAAGACAATTCGGAAATAACTTATATGATGTCGCAATTCTATACTCCGGGTTATGAAGGAGGGTTTAGGTGGGATGATCCTGCAATTAACATCGAATGGCCCGTAAACGTAAATGTTATTTCTCAGAAGGATAAAAATCTTCCTCATTTAAATGAAAATAGCTGAACTTAAAAATCAAATTATTAGTGATAGTTTAGGAGATAAAATGTATGACCTCATGCAAAAACTATATCCTGTTACAAGAAGTATTACAGGAAATGGGGTTAGGGAAACATTGAAAATCCTGTCAGCAATTAACCCAATACAAATACATGAAGTTCCAAGCGGCACTAAAGTATTTGACTGGGATATCCCGCCCGAATGGAATATAGAGGATGGCTGGATCAAAAATAGCCGCGGTGAAAAGATATTAGATTTCAAAGAGTCCAATTTACATATTTTAAATTATAGCATTCCGGTACGAAAAAAAGTAAGTCTGAAAGATCTTAAAGAACATTTGTTCACTTTGAAAGAATATCCCGGGTGGATACCTTACCGGACTTCATACCATAGCCCCAACTGGGGATTTTGTATGGCTTACAACCAATTCAAAGAACTCGAAGAAGAGGAATATGAGGTGTTTGTAGATTCAACACTTGAACCGGGTTACTTAACTTATGGCGAATATTTTATTAAAGGGAAAACAGATAATGAAGTATTGATTTCGTGCCATATCTGTCACCCATCGTTAGCAGACGATAATTTATCAGGTATTGCCGTTTCATCATATCTTGCCTCTTTATTGAGACAGCGGAACCTAAATTATTCATACCGTTTTCTGTTTATTCCCGGGACAATCGGGTCTATTACATGGCTCAGCAGGAATGAGGATATTACAAAACGGATAAAACATGGATTGGTTCTAACCTTGTTGGGAGATAATGAAAAGTTTCATTACAAAAGATCGAGAAGAGAGGATGCTGAAATTGACAGGATAGCCGAATATGTTTTGGAACATTCCGGAGAAGAATATGATATTATGGATTTTTATCCTTACGGATATGACGAAAGACAATATTGTTCTCCGGGTTTCAATCTTCCTGTAGGCCGCCTGTCGCGTGCCGTGCATGGCGAATTTCCGCAATATCATACTTCTGCTGATAACCTGGACTTTGTTTATCCTGATAAATTAGCCGGTTCATTATCGTTAATAATGGATATTATTCATTTGATCGAATCGAATAAAATTTACATAAACCTGAACCCAAAATGCGAGCCTCAACTTGGGAAAAGAGGATTGTTTAAAAAAATTGGCGGCCAAAGTGAAACAAAAGATTATCAGATGGCGCTATTGTGGGTGCTGAACATGTCGGACGGTGATCATTCATTGTTGGATATTGCGATCAAATCAAAGATTAGTTTCGGGATGATAAAAAAGGCAGCAGACAGCCTCATAAAAACAAACTTGCTTAAAGAAAGATTAGTGAAAAATGCAACAGGATAAATTACAACACGATAATTTGCTTAAAGGTGTAAAAATCCTGGTAACGGGTGCTTCAGGATTTATCGGTTCTGCATTATCTGAAAAACTCTCAAATCATGGTGCAATTGATTATGGGGCGACATGGAAAAAAGTGAGAGAAAAACCGAATATCAAGTGGGAATAGACTTATTTTGATTGGATTTATCTTGATGATGTTGTAGATGGTTTAATGAATATGCTCGACACCAGTTTTAATATTCATGGCAAAACTGTTGATTTAGGATCAGGGGAATTAATATCGGTAAAGGAAATAACCGATGTAACAATAAATTTAATAAATCCCAAAATAAAAGCCTATTTTGGCGCTTTTGAAGACAGGCCTTTTGAACAAACATGATTAGCAAATATTGAGCAAACATATCAACAAATTAATTTAAGGCCTAAAATAAATTTAGAGGAAGGATTAATAAGAAAAATTGTTTTTTAAAAAAAGTATATCAAAAAGCAAATAATTTGAAACCGATAAAAAAGGAAGAGCTGCCTAAAGAATCAAAAAAACTTTTAATTTTTAATTTCAATAAGGCAAAAGAACTTCAAAAACAGTTTAATAAATTAATTCCCGGTGGTTGCCCAACTTATGCCAAAGGTGATGACCAGTATCCTGAATTTATGCCTCCTTATATTGTAAAAGGTAAAGGATGCCGGGTTTGGGATGTTGACGGAAATGAATATATTGAATATGGAATGGGATTGCGCAGTGTTACACTGGGCCATGCATTCCCCCCGGTTGTAAATGCTGCTTATGAGCAAATGCGTAAAGGGGCGAACTTTAACAGACCGGCAACCATCGAATTGGAGTATGCCGAAGAATTTCTGGATTTGTTCAAGGGGGCCGACATGGTAAAATTTGGAAAGAACGGTTCAGATGCAAACAGTGGAGCCGTCAGGCTGGCAAGGGCTTTTACAGGTCGTGATATGATAGCTATTTGTGCCGATCATCCTTTCTTTTCGGTTGATGACTGGTTTATTGGAACGACAGCTATGTCGGCAGGTATTCCGCAGGCCATAAAAGAATTGACAGTCAAATTCAATTATAATGATATTGAAAGTGTCGAATCCCTTTTTGCAAAATATCCCGAAAAAATCGCTTGCGTTATTTTAGAACCTGAAAAATATTCAACACCTCAAAACAACTACCTGCAAAAACTAAAGGAGCTCTGTCATCAAAATGATGCGCTTTTAGTATTTGATGAAATGATCACAGGTTTTCGTGCACATCTTGGAGGAGCACAAACGAAATACAATGTTGTGCCTGATTTATCAGCTTTTGGTAAAGCTATGGGAAATGGATTTTCTATTTCTGCATTAACCGGAAAAAGTGTGATCATGGAATTGGGAGGACAAAACCATAACAGAGAACGTGTATTTCTGCTGTCCCTTACTCATGGGGCCGAAACGCATGCCCTTGCTGCGGCCAAAGCCACACTGGAATTTTATAAAGAGCACAATGTTATCGAAATACTTTCCAATCAAGGAAGAAAACTCAGTAACAAACTTACTAAAGCAGCCGAAGAACTTCATTTAGCAGAACACTTTCAAATTTTGGGCCCTGATTATTGTTCAATTTACACAACATTAGATCAAAACAAAAAACATTCTGAATTATTCAGGACATTATTTTTACAGGAAACCATGAAACGGGGATTGTTGATGCCTTCAACAGTTATATCATATTCACATAATGATCAGATAATAGAGGAAACGGCAGAAAAGGTTTTTGAAGCATTAATTATTTATAAAAAAGCGCTGGAAAATGGAGTTGAAAAATACCTTAAAGGAAGGCCTGTTAAACCGGCAATAAGAAAATACAAGTAAAAATTGTTGAATCAAACAAACCGGAAATAATAGCAATAATACCGGCTGAAGAAAAAGCTGCTCATTTATTAAAACATTTTCCGTGTAATGAATAAAAAAATAAAACCGGTTTTTCTTATCAGCTTGCCCCAGTGTGTGGTTCAACACTGGTTCAGTGGATTTTAATGGGGCACAGCAAAATAAGCAGTATTGCCGAGCCCTGGTTGCTCCTCCCGTTTATTCATACTTGTGAAAGTACCGGAATAATATCAGCATATTTACATCAGGCCACCAGAATAGGTATTGCTGACGTAACAAATAATTTACCAAACAAACAAAAAGATTACTAAAAATATTTCAGCGATTTCGTATATAACATTTATAATTCTTTGTTAAAACCAGTTAGCATTTATTTTTTAGATAAAACACCACGATATTCATTAATAATTCCCGAAATAGCAGAAATTATTCCTGAGGCAAAATTCATTTTCCTGTTTCGCAACCCGGTTCAGATTTTTGCTTCCATGCTTGCCATAATAGTTCATTACCTGAAATGAAACCGAGATTGAAAAATTTATTTATCTTTTGTGTTCCGCGAACAGGTTCTACACTGATGCAGCGTCTATTAATGACGCATTCAAAAATAAGTAGTATAGCAGAACCGAATATACTTTTACCCTTGGTTTTTGCAACAAAATTAAAGGGGGTACTTGCAAACTATTCTCATTGGGTAACATACTATGGAATAAGGGATATAATAAATAATTTGCCAAATAAACAGGAAGACTATTTTAAATTTGTCAGAGAATTTGCAGACAAAATTTACAACGGAGTTTCTGACATTTCTGATGGTTATTTTTTAGATAAAACAGCCAGATATTATTTTATCATACCAGAAATCGTGAAAATATTTCCGGATGCTAAATTTATATTTTTATTTCGCAATCCGGTCCAGGTCTATGCCTCTATATTATTATCATGGAGTAAAAACCGGTTTTATTTATCTCAAAAAGACAGGTTTTATGTTGATTTGAAAGAGGGAATAGATTTGATTTCTCAGGGATATGAAATGTTAAAGGATAGATCACTAGCCATACAATATGAAAAATTTGTTATTGATCCCGAAACACACCTTAAATTAATTGTGAATTACCTTGAACTTGAGTACGAAGGGAATATGTTAAAAAGTTTTTCTGATCAGGATTTGAAAGGTGGAAATATTGATCCTACAGGGATAAAGCTTTATAAACAAGTTGAAACGAAAACATTGGATAAATGGAAAACTGTTTTCAATTCACGTTATAGGAAGTTCGTTTTGAAAAAATATATTGGCAACCTTGATGAACGTACTTTATCAGTTCAGGGATATGATAAAGCCAGTATATTGCAAGAAATAGAACAATTGGAAACCAAAGGAAATCATCGGCTGATACCAGACATCATAGACTTCAACAAAACTAAATTCAGGAATAAATTTAACCGCTTTGCTTATGAGTGAAAAATGTAACCTAAAATATATTGCTTTTAAAGATGAAAAGAAAAAACGAAAAAGTTACAGTAGCTATTCCGGTTTATAATGGGGAAGATTTTATTGGAGAAACCTTAAAGAGTATTATTGCCCAAACCAGGAAAGTTGATCATGTTTTAATATGTGATAATCAATCGACGGACAACACATTACAAATTGTAAATAAGATAAAAAACGAACATCCGGACATTGAGTTTCAAATACATAAAAATGAGGAAAATTTGGGCCACCGGAAGAATTTTAATAAATGCATGGAATTATGTAATTCTGATTATCTTTTAATACTGAGTTGTGATGATATATTACGGCCACACACAATCGAAAAAGAGATAAAATGCTTTAAAGAAAACCCCAAAGTTGCCCTTGTTGCCGGCAAGTATGATATGATTGATGAAAATGGAACATTCATTGGAAACAACAGAAAAGTAGATAATCCGGAAGATACAGTTGTATTTAAAAAAGGGGAGATTTTAGAGTTCATTAAAAAAACTGCTTCCTGGGTTCCACAATCAATGGTTTTAATGAAAATGAAATATATCCGTCAAATAGGGATGTTTGATGATAGATACCTGGGGTTTGATGAATTGTATTGGCCGAAAGTCTTGCAAAGGTTTTCTTTTGTAATTTTAGGTGAGGTAATGTTGGATATTAGGTTACATCAAAAACAGGATGGCAGTTTAGCTTATATTTCCAAATATGAGGAAGAGATGAAATATTTAGAAGCACGTAAAGCGCTTGCCTATCTCGAATCTTCAAAAAGCAGAATAAAAAAAATAAAAAAATATTTAAGAAGACAAGTATCAAACAGCAGTTTTATGATGGGAGAAATAGTTTGGAAGAGGTATAAAAAATATTTAACAGCATTGAGATATTGGCTTTATGGTATCCGGCAAGCACCGGTTTATGTTTTGAAACGTTTTGTTGTGAAAAGATTTCATCTTAAAAAAATAGTTCAAAAATTAAAGTACTAATGGAATACAATCCAATTCATGTTACCCAACCCGATCTTCCTGAATTAGAGGATTTTGTTGTTTCGTTAAAAAAAATATGGCGATCAAAATGGTTAACCAACAATGGAGAATTTCATCAGAAATTTGAAAAGGAATTGGCAGATTATTTGGGTGTAAAGTATGTCTCACTTTTTGCAAACGGCACACTTGCTTTGATATCAGCACTTCAGGTATTAAGGATTTCGGGCGAAGTAATTACAACCCCCTATTCGTTTATTGCCACAACACATGCCTTATGGTGGAATGATATAAAACCAGTATTTGTGGATATTGAACCTGCAACATGTAATATTGATTATCAAAAAATTGAAGCAGCAATTACACCTAAAACTACTGCAATTCTACCGGTTCATGTTTATGGAAACCCTTGTGAAGTTTCAGAAATAGAAAGAATTGCCTACATATATGGATTAAAAGTTATTTATGATGCTGCCCATGCATTTGGAGTTAAAATAAATGATCAATCAATTTTGAATTTTGGAGATTTATCCATATTGAGTTTCCATGCTACCAAAAGTTTCAATACGATCGAAGGGGGGGCAATAATTTGTCATGACGAAAAGACTAAGAAAAGAATTGATTATTTGAAGAATTTTGGCTTTGCCGATGAAGTTACGGTTATAGCCCCTGGTATAAATGCCAAAATGAATGAGTTACAGGCAGCTTATGGTTTATTACAGCTTAAGACATTTGATGAACATATTGCCAAAAGAAAAAAAATAGCAGAGAGATATCGCAAATTGTTAACAGGAATTCAAGGTATTCGTTATCTGGAAGATATTGAGAATGTAAAATATAACCATGCCTATTTTCCTGTTTTTGTGAACGATGATTATTACTTAACCAGGGATGATTTATATTATAAACTTCAAAAAAATAACATTTTTGGACGGAGATATTTTTATCCGCTTATTAGCGAATTCCCTTTTTACCGAGGATTCCCGTCATCCAGACCCTCAAATCTTCCAGTAGCCATGGAAATTTCCAATCAGGTAGTTTGCTTACCTATATTTCCTGATCTGTCTTTGACATCGGTTGAACGGATTGTTGAGATTATCAAGCAAAACAATTAATTTGAACGGAAAATTGCTTAATCAAGTTTTAAACGCAGTTAACATAATTACTTGCTGAAAAATCTTTTAATATTGTTATACCCGAAACCCTAATCAATTTTAAAATAATCTAAAATGGTTGTAATAGGCGCTGGTGGATTTGCCAAAGAATTACTTCAGGTTTTACTTTCTGAAAAGTATGATTTTAACGAGGAAAATTTGTTTTTTTATGATGATGTGAATATGATTACGGAAAAAAAATTCTTTGGTAAATATACGATATTGACATCCTTGAATCAGGTTAAAGAAATTTTCAAGTTTAATTCCCCTGATTTTTGCCTTGGCGTTGGCATGTCAAAAATTCGATATGCACTTTACCGGAAATTTGAGAATATAGGTGGTAACCTAAAATCAATAATTTCTCAAAATACTTCAATTGGAATTTTTGGCATGGACATCGGAGAAGGTGTAACAATAATGAATGAAGTTATCATAGCTAATGCTGTAAAGGTTGGAAGAGGCTCAATGATAAATGTAAATGTTATGATAGGGCACGATTCTGTTATCGGTGATTTTTGTGATATTTCCCCTGGTGTTATTATAACTGGCCATTGTCAGTTGGGAAGCTATGTTGAGATTGGTACCGGAGTAATAATTCTTCCCGGAGTGAAAATTGGAAATAATGTTGACATATCTGCTGGTTCGGTGATTTCAAACGACATCCCCGAGAACTCAAAAGTTGTGGGCACCATTCCCAGCCGGGTAATTGAGAAACTCCCCCCGTTTATTGAATAATAGCTTTAAAAAAGAACAATTCATGAAACTGGATCATCTGGGGCTGGCAGTAAAAGATATTCGCGAGGCGTCCCGGTTTTACAGCAAAAGTATGGGATGGAAAGAAAGATCAGTTATTTTTCTCGATCCGATTCAAAAAGTGAACGTTTTATTTATGGCTGATGAAAACGGTTTTGTTTATGAGTTGCTTGAACCAACAGATAAAGATTCGCCAGTCTCAAGATTTCTTGAAAAAAGAATAAGCCTGTACCATCTTTGTTATGCAGTTGAAAACCTCGAAAAGAAATTAGAGGAACTTACAACAAAAGGATTTTACCTGATTTCAGAGCCATCAAAAGCAACCGCTTTTGGAGGAAGAAATATTGCTTTTCTGATTAATCGTGATAATCTCATTATTGAACTTGTTGAGCAATAAAAATATATAGTCGTGGAAGTGTTTTTTTTAGGAAATTATACCCAGAACCTGGTTGCTGATATATTCGGCCGAAAGGCAAAAACGCAGAATTTTGAAATCCGTGTGCATACCTCCGGTTTTAATCAGTATCGTCAGGAAATAATTGATCCTGAATCACAATTATACCGGCATTCGCCAGATGTCGTTTTTCTTTCGGTTGATTTGTTTACACTGACAGAAGACATCATCTATTCAAACGCTGATAATTTGTCTGAACTTTTTGAAGAACGGATTAATGACTTTTTGCAATTGCTTGAGACTCTTGATCAAAACCTAACCGGCATACAGGTTTTTATTGATAACTTTTTCTACTTCAGGCCTGTAGCTATGGCAACCCTGGAATATAACTCGACTTACAGTTATCTTCAGCTTGAAAACATGGCTAATTCATTACTTGTGGAAACAGTTGCCGGATTGAATAATGTAAAAATAGTTGATCTTAAAAGCCTTGTAGCTCAAAAAGGAGCGGAAAACCTTTTTGATGAACGAATGCATTATCTGGCAAAGTCACACTGGAGCCAGGCAGGATTGCAGGAACTTACCGGATTGTATCTTAGGTATTTTAAAGCATTCAAAGGAATTCGAAAAAAATGTATCGTGCTGGACCTGGACAATACTTTATGGGGCGGAATCATTGGAGATGATGGAGTTGAAAACATCAAACTTTCCAATGACGGGGAGGGAAAAGCTTTTTATGATTTTCAAAGGGAATTGTTAAAACTGTATAACCGTGGAATTTTATTGGCCATAAACAGTAAAAACACGGAAGATATAGTTCTGGAAACTATGAAAAAGCATCCTTACATGATTTTAAAACCGGAACATTTTATCAGCATGAAAATAAACTGGAACAATAAAGCCCAGAATATGAAAGAAATTGCTGATGAAATTAATATAAGTCTTGATAGCCTGGTTTTTTTGGATGATTCGGAATTTGAAAGAGAGATAATTTCAAGCCAGTTTCCGGAAATATATGTTCCTGCCTTACCAAAAGATTTTTCGGAATATCCCAATTTCATCAGGCAACTGAATATTTTTGATTTCCTGAATCTTACGGGTGATGACTTTGCAAGAAACAAAATGTATAAATCAAATATACAGCGGGATAAATTGCGCAAGAGTACAATGAATATTGAGGATTTCTACTTTTCACTGGATATGGAAGCCACAATTAATAAAATTACACCATTTCAGGTTCCGCGCATTGCCCAGATGACACAGAAAACCAATCAGTTTAATTTAAGAACACAACGTTACACCGAGAGTGATATAAAACGCTTTATGGAAGATGAAAACCATGACGTTTATTTTTTATCTCTTGCCGATAAATTCGGAAACAATGGAATTGTCGGAACCGCAATTGTTAATTTGGATGGCGGAACGGCTTTCATAGATAGTTTCATTTTCAGTTGCAGGGCGCTGGGAAGAACGGCGGAAACAGCACTGTTGAATTTTCTTATTGATGATGTTGAAAAGAAAGGAATTCAAAAATTAGAAGGAGAATATCTCTCAACCAAAAAAAATATGCCCTGTAAAGATTTTTATAAAGATCATGGATTTAAAGAGGAAAATGGTAAATGGCATATCAGTTTAAATAATTACGAACAAAAACAAATACCCTGGATAAAGGTTGTAAATTGAAAAGATCAAAATCAGGAAAAAATGGAATATATAAAAGAGAAAGCATTACAGGTCATTGCAACATCTTTCAATGTTGATGAAAATAAAATACAATTAACAGATACCAAAAATGATATTGAAGCTTGGGACTCAATAGGGCATTTGCATTTGATTATGAATTTGGAAACGGAATTTAATATTAAACTGAATACGGAGGATGTGGTTAAAATTGATAGCGTTGAGAAGTGTGTTAAT
>Ga0114931_10007185_pt1 | contig 13622 bp, 11 predicted proteins | sample 2SBtaG_FD_89579 | JGI IMG/M metagenome (GOLD analysis project Ga0114931, IMG submission 89579) | Deep subsurface microbial communities from Kolumbo volcano to uncover new lineages of life (NeLLi) - 2SBTROV14_V59a metaG | ecosystem: Environmental > Aquatic > Marine > Volcanic | place: Kolumbo... | reverse complement strand
TTGGGGTTCTACTTCGGTGGAACTTTGATGCACCGGGGTGGCCCTCCGTAGGTTTTGGGCCCGGCCGCGTGATTTTGATGCGTGCTGTTGCCGTAAGTCAAGGTCAAGGTCAAGGTCAAGGTCAAGGGTTGCTGGTTGTGAGGTGCCGTTTTGGCGCCTTTTTTTGTGTCTGCGGCGCTGTGGCGGCGGCTGCATCTTGCTGTGTAGGATTGGCATGGCCCGGCGGCCCGGCGGCTTGGTTGCCTGAGCCTGTCCGATGTGCCGCCTGTGCTCGCGATGTGCCGGCTGCGCCCAATGCCGTGCCGGCTGTCGGCTGTTGTGTCCAGGCCATGCCGCCCTGCCGCCCTGCTGCCTGTCGCCGTGCCGGCTGTCTCCGGGCCATGATGATGACATGCCGGCCGCCCTGCCGCCTCTGTCGCCTGCCCGCCCTGCCGGCTTGGCGCGCGTCAGCTCACCACAATGGCGCGTTTGACCTCGAAAATTTCCATGATCTTGCAGCCCTTGTGCGGACCATCGCAGACAAAGGTCCATTTGCCCTCGGTATAGGTGTCGCACATCTTGACGCCCTTGATGAGAATCCAGTGGCCCTCTTTGCCTTTATTGATGGCGAGAATGTAATGCGCCCAGGCATTGCGCGGCTTTTGCATCCATTTCCAGACGGTGGGGCGCTGTTTGCGCTGCAGATGCAGGAAGCTTTCCACGACCGTCATCTTATAGCCGAAAGCGGACAGCGCCCCGGCGACTTCTTCCGCATAGGTTCCGACAATGACCGGTTTGCGTGTCGCAGGAAGCTTGCGAAAGCTGCGGATCTCGTCTTCCACTTTGCTGATGGTATGACCGGTGATGGCCGACAGCACATAGGGGCCGCAAAAAGCCATGCGGCCGGTATCGTTTTTGGCTTCGTTGAGAGAGGACGTTGTACGGATCACGCCTGAATTTAACTCGTTGCGCATGTTACTCCCTTGATGTTGCAATTGAATAGGGGCGGCAAAGGGGCATCCGTAAGTGTCTGGACAGATGCCCCGCTATCCGTTGGATGCGCTGATGAAAGCGTTAATAAGATCTTAATCCGTTAAATCTTTAAGAATGGTTAACCATCCCGGCCCAAGGCGGGCAACGCCGCCCTCCTATTTCAACATTCCTCGGGACATTCCCTGCGTCGCTGGTCTGCTGGTCCCTGTGCTGCTGGTCCGCCGGTCCCTGCGCCGCGGCCGTTTGCGGCGCCCCTGCCGTTTGCGGGGCTAACGTCTCTGCGCGAAGATGAGCGGCATCATTTCACCATCATCCGACCGAGCATCGTTCTATCCCGGCGACCATCACCCCTGCGACCATCACCCCTGCGACCATCACCCCTGCGACCATCACTCCTGCCACCGTCACTCCTGCCACCGTCACCCGGTCTGGCTCATTGGCGGTCTTTTCCGCCAGGCGACAGGCATGCGAAATCACAGCAGATTCCGCGCAATCAGCGCTCTGATTGGCTGCCAACAGACAATCATGACAGGTTGTCACAAATTAGACTCAACCTAGGAGGGTGCCCAGCTTTTTCGCTTAACCATAGCCGCTAACTCTTCATTCACCAATTAAACAAAGGAGAATGAAGTGATGATGGAGGCGTATTCTGGCCGGGATGAGGCTCGTTTTCCCGGTATTTTCCATCAGATGTATCGTCAGCGTTACGACATCTATGTCAAGCGGCGCAAGTGGCGTGATCTACAACCTAAAGGCGATTTAGAAAAAGATCAATATGATACTGCTGATGCAACTTATCTATTGGCTCTCGATGATGAAGAAAACGTCCTTGCCGGGCTGCGGCTGCTGAAAACCACGGGGCCACATATTTTTGGTGATCTGTTTGCAAATCTCGCAGGAGATCACGGTGTTCCACGAGGCGAAGACATCCTCGAACTGACAAGATTTTACGTCAAGCCCGGGGTTAGCGGCGGGCGCGACATGCGCAAGTGGCTGATCGGCGTCATCTCCGCCGGCATGTTCGAATATTGCCTGGATAACGGCATCGCGCAGATTTCATCGATTATCGACACATTCCTGCTGCCGCAAATGCTGGAGCTGGAGTGGCGCGTGCGGCCCTTGAGCCTGCCCTATCGCTATGGCCAGGGCAGTGCCGTTGGTGTGCTTATTGATGTCAGCGAAGAGGCATTGGAATCGACAAGGCGGATCAAGCAACTGGCCGGACCGGTGCTTGCGACGTCAGTCCACCCGATTCCGCGCATTCCAGCGCATATTCATGAACCATTGCGTCAGCCGCAATATGTAAACTGACGGGAAAGCCCGGCTTAGGCTGGCACGGCCGGCGACGCGGTCACGTCATCGTTCTGCCGCTGATGGCCTTGCGGCGCTGATCCAATGGTGAGCCTGAGGGACAAACTGCTGTTCCCTCAGGCTCTTGTTTTGCCGGCTGCATTCATGCATGTAGGATACTGCTTGGCCGTTTCACCGCCCGGCGGGTGTCACGTTACGCCGCCCGGCGGGGCGGGTGCCAATTGGGTGCAGCAGGGCAAGCGGTGGCAGCCGGGCACTTGCCGCCGGCGTAAGCCTCTGGCAGTGCACTTTGATCTGTTGCAGGATGCTGTCTGTTGCAAAAGGTCATCTGTTGAAACTTTTGAGGGTCTGGCATGCGTTACGGTAGCAATGATGAAGAAAGCAAAAACGTCGAGGACCGGCGCGGCCAGAGCGGCGGCGGCATGTTCGGCGGTGGCGGTATGTTTGGCGGCGGCCGTGGCGGCATGTTCGGTGGTCGCCGTGGCGGTCGCATGCGCATTCCCATGGGACGCGGCAGAAGCGTCGGCGGTGGCAGTTTCTCGATCACCACCCTGCTTATTATCGGCGCCGTCATGCTGTTTATGGGGATTAACCCGCTTGACTTGTTGCGCGGCGTTGCCGGGGGCCCGCATATGCCACAAATGCCACGGCTTAATCCGGGTGCCGGGCACTCTGGCGGCACACATTCGCGCTTTGATATTCCCAAGCTGCCCGGAAGCCGGTCTGGTGCTCAGCGGTCTGGTGCTCAGCGGCCTGCTGCTCAGCGGACAGATGCCGGCAAGGCCGCGTCAGGCGATGACTGGGGTGTTTTTACCAAGCGCGTGCTGAAGGATACCGAGGATGTCTGGACCACTGCATTCCGCAATTTCGGCAAAACCTATCGTAAGCCGACGCTGGTGCTTTACAGCGGCAGGACGCGCTCCGGCTGTGGCCTGGCGCAATCGGCGATGGGGCCGTTCTATTGCCCGCTCGACGAAAAGATCTATGTCGACCTTGCCTTTTACGCTGAACTCAAACGCGATTTTCAGGCGCCGGGAGATTTTGCCCAGGCCTATGTGATTGCCCATGAGATCGGCCATCATGTGCAGAAATTGCTCGGCATTCTCGGCCGCGTGCAGAGCCTGAAACGGCGCATGGGCAAGAGCGATGCCAATGCTTTGCAGGTGAGGGTGGAGCTGCAGGCTGATTGTCTTGCCGGTGTCTGGGCCTCAAAGCTCAATCAATCGAAGAACCGCCTGGAAACCGGAGACATAGAGGAGGGGCTGCGCGCCGCAAGAATGATCGGCGATGACATGATTCAGCGCCGCACCCTGGGCCGTGTCGTGCCGCACGCCTTCACCCACGGCACTTCCGAACAGCGCGAACGCTGGTTTCGAACCGGCCTGCAAGGTGGTCAGATGAAGGTCTGCGATACCTTCAATGCTTCCAAACTTTAACGCTCCGCTGGGGCTTCCAAACTTTAACGCTTGATCTGGGGTCTCCAGGCTTTAACGCGCCGCTGCGGGAATCCAACCGTTCAGCACGAGGCGTTTCAACGGCGTCAAGGCGGCTCCAGGCAACTCCTCTGTCCCATCAACTGGGGCCCATCAACCGGGGTCCATCAAATTGGCAGGGCAAGGATGGCTCGCCGGCCGCAGGCTGCTCGCCCGGCCTATTGGCGTGCACTGATGGCATGGCGATGGCTGCCCGCCGCGCCGCAACGCGCCATTTATTCTGGCTGCCTGTTTGCAAATTATACCAAGAGTGCGGTTGCCATTTGTCAAAGATGAGTTAATCTTCTATGCGTCATGACGATGAGATGGCTCAAAAGACTGCCGCGCAAGGCAAGCGGGTAAAGCCAGCTTTACAAAATCTCCATCTTCAAGAACCTCTATCATCTAAAAACTCCAGGGAGTGAAACCATATGACTCTGAAACCAATCGCTGTGGTGGCGGCCGTCGGCTCGATGATGGCAGTCTCGGGCACGGCCTTTGCTGCTGCCAAATGCGGGACAATAACTGTTGGTTCGGCAATCTCGCTGACCGGCAAATACTCAACTGCCGGTGGCCATGCCAAGGCCGGCTATGACTTTGCCGTCAAAAAGATCATGGATAATGGCGGCGTCAAGGTCGCCGGCAAATGCTACAATTTCAAGATCATCTATTACGACGATGAATCGAAAGGCGATCGCGGCGCGACGCTGGCAGAACGGCTGATCAATCAGGACAAGGTCCAGTATATGCTTGGCCCCTATTCGTCAGGTCTCACCAAGGCCATCGCACCGATTACCGAAAAATACAAAATTCCCATGGTCGAGGCGGAAGGCGCCTCGCGCTCGCTGTTCAACAAGGGCTATAAATACATCTTTGCCGTGCTGTCGACATCCGAGCAGTATCTTGCCTCTGCTGTCAGCCTGGCAGCCGACGTAGCCAAGAAGCAGGGCAAGCCTGCATCCTCGGTCAAGGTTGCTGTTGCGGTGGAGAACGATCCATTCTCGCTCGACATCCGCGCCGGCGTCAAGGAAGACGCCAAGAAATTCGGCATGAAGGTTGTGATTGACGAAAAACTGCCGCGCGATCTGTCCGACATGGCGCCGATCCTCAACAAGGTCAAGCTTTTGAAGCCTGATCTGCTGGTTGTTTCGGGGCACTCAAAGGGCGCCGCTACTGCCGTGCGCCAGGTTGCCGAGATGAAAGTCAAGGTGCCGATGTTCGCCATCACCCACTGCGAATCAGCCAATGTTACCGGCAAATTCGGCAAGGCGGCAGAAGGTGTGCTTTGTGCAACGCAATGGGCCGAGACGCTGTCCTACAAGGATCCGCTGTTTGGCACTGCCGCCGCATTCAATAAGGAATTCAAGGCAAAAGTGCCGGCCTATGCGCACAAGAAAGTGCCCTATCAGGCAGCCCAGGCCGTTGCCGCGGTCTATGTCCTGAAGGATGCTTTTGAGCGCGCCGGGTCTTTGGACAAGGAAAAGCTGCGTCAGGCTTTGACCAAGACCAAGCTCAAGACCTTCTATGGTAACATCCAGTTCTCCAAGGCCGGCAACAACATTGGCAAGCCGATGGTGCTGCGCCAGATCCAGAATGGCAAATACAAGGTGGTGGCACCTGCCGCCTTTGCCTCAAGCAAGCTGGTCTGGCCGCGCAAGTAACGCCGCCAAAGGCGAATGGAGCCGGGTCTGATTTTTGCAGGCCTGGCTCTTTTTTAACAGGCTGCCGGGTTTAACAGGCTTGCCGGGTTAACAGGCTTGCCGGGCTTTGGCGGTCAGCCGGGCGGGTAATTGATTTGTGCCTGCCGGGGTCTTGTGCCCGCCTTGCGTGGTGGCGATGTCCTTTCGCATCGCCGTTTCGCACAGGTCTTTACCTTTAGCACAGCCCTTTAGCGTCGCCATTTCGCACAAATGCAACCGGCAACATCCTGCCAACGACTCTGCGAACGTAGCCTTTGGGGTTTATTCGTCACATGGATCAATTCATCGGAAATTTCAAGCTGCTGTTGCAGTACCCGGTCAGCAATCTGAATATTATCCTTGAGGGCGTCCTTATCGGCTCCATATTCGTTCTTGCGGCCTACGGTCTGGCACTGGTCTGGGGCGTCATGAATGTCAAGAATCTGGCGCAGGGCGATTTTGTCATCTTCGGCGGTTATGTGTCCTGGTGGCTGGTCACAAACTATGGTCTGCCGCCGCTGCTCGGCGTGCCTGTTGCCGCTGCCGTGATGTCGCTCATCGGCTGGGTCGTTTACAAGCTGGTCATCAGGCACGTCATCGAGCGCGATTTGTTTATTTCCTTGCTGGCGACCTTTGGCGTTGCCATTGTCATGGCGCAGAGCATGAACCTGTTGTTCGGTTCCGATACGCGGACCCTGCATCTTGATTATGCATCCCTCGATTTTTTCGACAATATGGTTAATCTGCCGATTGCCAAAGCGGTTGGCGCGGTGATGGCGATCTGTCTCGCCGGCGCCGTTATTCTGTTCATGAAAAGGAGTCGCATGGGCCAGGCAATTCGCGCCACGGCGCAGGATGTGCGTGCAGCCCGCGTGATGGGCATCAATACCGAAAAGGTCTATGCCTTCACCTTCTCACTTAACGCCGCCATTTGCGGTGCCGCCGGCGCCATTATCGTGCTTGTCTGGGAGATCCAGCCATTCTTCGGAATCGCCTATGCGATCCGCTCGTTCGTCATTGTGACGGCCGCCGGGCTCGGCAATCTGCCTGGTGTCATCGCCGCCGGATACGGCATCGGCATACTCGAACAATACGGCGCATTTGTTTTCGGCATCAGTTATGAGCAGGCGGTGGCCGTATTGCTGTTGCTGGTCGTTCTGATCTACCGGCTGGCGCAGCAACGGCGCAACCGCCAGGTTCTACAGTAGAGCTGGAGCCTCGACAAAGCCCCCGTGCAGAAATAACCGCGACACCAGAACCCGAACAATGCCCGATTTCATTACAAAACATGGCAGCGACTGATTCACTTGTTTCTGCACGGAACCCAAAGAAAGATGGATTTGCCGCGCTAAAGAATCTGCCGCAAGGAGTTGTCAATCCGCATGAATATGAACAAGATCATTCTGTATGCAGCGCTGCTGGCTTTCAGCCTCGGCGCGCCATTCATGTTTCCAAACTATGTCGCCTCGCTGACGCTGATGTGGCTGATGATTATCGTTTCGCTGACCTGGGACATGACCGGCGGCCAGATGGGCTATAATTCGCTTGGCAACATCTTTTTCTATGGCACTGGCATGTATGTTGCGGCGCTGATCGGCATTGGCATGGTTTATAATGTCGGTCAGTACACCAGCGCGGCAGGCGGCGGCATTCAGGATTTCACGCCAACACAGTATTTCACCGGCCTCAGCGTCGGCGCACTGGCGGCCGGTGTCTTTTGTGCGTTCTGCGCGCTCCTTCTCGGCTATCTGCTGTTCGGGCTGCGCGGGCCCTATTTTGCCATCGGCACGCTGGGCGTTGCCATCGCCGCTGGTGAGCTTGTCTCCAACTGGGAATGGGCCGGTGGTGGTCAGGGCATTTCACTGCCAGTCTTTCCCTATAGCCTGGAAATCGGCAAATATTTCTTCTACTACCTGTTTGCCGTTCTCGGGATCGGCACCTTCATCTTCCTCAACTGGCTTTATTCAACCAGATTCGGCGCTGCCGTCAATGCCATCCGTGACGACGAGGAAAAAGCCGAAGCGATGGGCATTCACACGCTGCGCTATAAGCTCATAACCTGGTCCATCGCGGCCTTCATTGTCGGCATGGCGGGCGCATTTTCCGGCTACCAGCTCATTCAGTTTGAGCCCATCGAAACCGCCTATCAGACCATCAATCTTGGCCTCTTCATGGTCGTCTGCGTGCTGCTCGGCGGCAAGGGTACATTATGGGGACCGGTGATCGGGGCAGTGCTGTTCCATACCTTCAAGGAAGTCACATGGACCTATTTCCTCGGCTGGCAATGGGTTGGCCTTGGAGTCCTTGTTGTGGTGACCGTTGTGTTTTTCCAAGATGGTCTTATGGGCTGGCTGAAACAGATACGGCCGGAATGGTTTGGGCTGCGCGTTGAACAGCGCATTGCGGCGGCTGAGGCAGCCGAAGCAAAAGCGGAGGCGGCGCAATGAGCGGAGCAATTATCGAGGTCGAGAAGGTCTGCAAGTCCTTTGGCGGTGTGCATGCCAACAAGGACGTCTCCTTGTCTGTGGCCGAGGGCGGCATTACCGGCTTGATCGGTCCCAATGGTTCCGGCAAGACGACCCTGTTCAATTGCATCGTTGGCTATCATCCCATTGACAGCGGTTCGGTGAAGTTCGAGGGGCGGGAACTTTCCCGGCTGCTGGTGCCGCAGATTGCCCGGCTTGGTCTGTTGCGCACCTTCCAGCAGACCCGGATCTATGGCGACATGGACTGCGTCGACAACATGCTCATTTCCATCCCGCATCGCAAGATGAGCTTTGCCGACATGTTCAAGCACAATGCCAAGGCCGACTATGAACAGGCCGACCGGTTGCTCGATTTCGTCGGCCTTTATGAAAAACGCTTTCTGCGCGCCGGCAGTCTGTCGTTCGGCCAGCAGAAGCTCCTGGAATTTGCCATGGCCTTGATGAATGAGCCGACCGTCTTGATGCTTGATGAGCCGACTGCCGGCATTAACCCGACCTTGATTAACGGCCTCATTGACCGATTGAGGATGGCCAACAGCGAGTTCGGCATCACCTTGTTCATCATCGAGCACAACATGCGCGTCATCATGAACATGGCCGATCACATCTATTGTCTGGCGCATGGCGAAATGCTGGCTTCGGGCAACCCAAGTGAGATCCAGAATGATCAGCGGGTTATTGACGCCTACCTGGGAGCGCATTGATGGCTGAGGACAAGGCTGAGGACAACAAGGACAGGGCGACAGCGCAGAAACGGCGCTCAAGCGGCTATCATATGGGTACGGTCGACACCGTGATCTCGGTCGAGGAGGTGACCAGGCAGGTTGAGGCGATCTCGCAGAACATCACCCCCGAATACCTTGACAGTCTGGTCGCTGGTGAGCCCTATCTGTCAATCTCCGGATTGCGCGCCGGCTACGGGCAGATGGAGATCCTGCACAACATTGATCTTAAGGTTGGCAAGAAGCAGTCGCTTTGCCTGATCGGGCCAAATGGCGCCGGCAAGTCGACGATCCTGCATGCCATCTTCGGCTTCAACAATATTTTCGAGGGCAGGATTACCGTTGGCAGCGGCGCCGAGGCCATTGACATCACCCATATGTCGTCCAATGAGAAACTCTCCAAGGCCGGCATTGCCTATATTCTGCAGGACAAGTCGGTGTTCCCCGGCATGACCGTTGAAGAGAACCTGTGGATGGGCGGCTTCCTCAAGAACAAGCCGTCGCAAGCAAAGGCGGCGGCGGAAAAGATTTTCGACAAATATCCGCGCCTCGCCGCCCGCCGCAAGCATCTCGCCAAGGTGCTGTCGGGCGGGGAGCGGCGGCTGCTTGAAATCTCGCGCGCGCTGGTGATGAACCCCGAGGTGCTGCTGGTTGACGAACCGTCAATCGGTCTGGAGCCGCGTTTTATCGATATGGTGTTCGAGATCCTCAATGATTTGCAGCACAAGGAAGGCAAGACCATCATCATGGTCGAGCAGAACGCCAAGAAGGGTCTGGAGTTTGCCGATATTGGCTATGTGCTGGTGTCGGGCGAGATTGCCATCGCCGGCACTGGACGGGAACTGCTGGACAATCCCAACGTCGGCCGCCTGTTCCTTGGCGGGTAGGCGCCTGCTTTATTCATCGGCACGACGGACGGGCTGCCGCCTCGGTGAAAGCTGCCGCACAGACCCCGGAGACCTTGCTGCCGGCCAGATAGTCAGCCCCGGCGCCCAAGAAGCGAGCGCCCAAGCGCCAGTTCCGGTCGCTACCCTCTGCCCCGCGCCATCCCTATTTCCCATCGTCGCGCCACCAGCAGTCAATGCTGTAGCCCCATAATGGTGCCTTTTTGGGAAATTTCAGATAGTTCCAGTGCGCAACCCAGAGTTTTGCCAGATGAAACAGCGGAATGACATTGTCGCCCGACAGAAGCGCGCGATCAAAGGCGCGCACCGCCGAGATGAATTGCTGCTCAGTTGTGGCGGCGAGCAGCGCCTTGATCATGGCATCAGCGGCGGGTGAACGGTTATTGGCAAAATTGAGCGAGCCTTCGCGCGAAGCGGCTTTTGTGCTCCAGCGGTTGATCTGTTCATTGCCCGGCGACAGTGAGGCGCTCCAGTTCCATTGGATCATATCGAAATCGAAGCTCTTGATGCGGGACCAGTATTGCGCGTCATCGACATGGCGAATAAGCAATGTGATGCCAAGGCGGGCCAGCCGATTGGCATAGGCCAGCATCATGCGCTCCTGCGCGTTGGTTCTGGCCAGGAATTCGAACTTAAGCGGTCTGCCGGTGGATTTATGGACCAGCTTGCCGTCGCGGCTGACATAACCCGCCTGGCGCAGCAGATTGAAGGCCTGGCGCAACTGTTTGCGATCACGTCCCGAACCGTCGGTTTTTGGGAAGGCAAATGTGCCATCCATGATGGCCGGCTTGATATATTGCAGATAGGGGGCGAGCAGCTTTCGTTCGCGCGCATTGGCGGGGCGGCCATGGGATGACAGGATCGAGCGCTCAAAGAAACTCTGGGTGCGCTGATAAAGCCCGTGATAGAGCACGCGGTTGATCCATTCAAAATCGAACAGGTCAATGAGCGCACGGCGGACCTTCGGATCCTTAAAGACAGGGCGCCGCGAGTTAAAGGCCAGACCGGTCATGCCGGCGGGCAGGCCGATGGCAAAGGTCTCGCGCCGCACGCGCCCGTCAGCGGCCGCCGGGAACTGGTAGTCCTTGGCCCAGCGGCCCGGGTCGGATTCAGCGCGTAGATCAATTTCGCCGACCTTGAAGGCTTCGAACAGGGCCGTGGCATTGCGGAAATAGATGTAGCGGATCTCATCGAAGTTGTTGCGGCCGATATTGACGTTGAGGTTCCTGCCCCAATAATTCGGATTGCGCCGGAAGATGATCTGGCGGCCCGGCTCCAGGCCATCCTTGGCGATGACATAGGGACCCGAGCCAATGGGCGGTTGCAGGCTGGTCTGTTCGAAGGTGGCCAGGCTATTGGCATGTTTGGGCAGGATCGGCATCAGGCCCATGATCAGCGCGATTTCGCGGTCGCTGCCGTCCTTGAACTCAAAGCGGACCTTGTGCGCGCCGAGTTTCACCGCCTTGACCACCTTGCGGTAGTGCGAACGCATATAGGGTGGGCCGTGATCACGCAATAAAGCGTAAGTAAACAGCACGTCGTCGGCGGTGAGCGGTTTGCCATCGGAAAAGCGCGCCTGCTCACGCAAATTGAAGGTGATTGAGCTGCGGTCCGCCGGCAGCTCAATGCTCTTGGCGATCAGGCCATAGAGCGTGAAAGGTTCATCAAGCGCCCGCGCCATCAGGCTTTCAAAAACCCGGCCACGGATGGATGGTGGCGTTACGCCTTTGATAATAAAGGGATTAAGGCTGTCGAAGGTGCCGATGGCGCCCAAGGTCAGGCGGCCGCCCTTGCGGGCGTCGGGGTCGGCATAGGAAAAATGCGCGAAATCCGCCGGCATCTGCGGCAGTCCGTGCATGGCAATGCCGTGCTGCGTGGACACCCCGGAGGTTGTTGCGCCAGCCGGTCCAGCGCTCAGAAGTGCCAATGCCAATGCCAGTGCCAGCCTGCCTATGGCAAATTGTCTGCTGTTGTCCTGGACAAAGCTGCTGGCATAGTGGCGTAGCGATATATATATATGGTGCATCGAAATCCGCTTGGCTTGAGTGATGAGGGTTAGAGCATGGGGAAAAGATCAGGCTCGGGAGAGCATTTAACATAATTGCGCCGTGAAAATGGTTGGTCCGCCGGCTTGCCAGTGCTCAGTTGTTTGCAAGGCGTGGCGGCATTGCCACTGTCGTTGATAAGTTAGCTGTTCAAGAGGCGGCTTTGTCGCGGTTTGGTCACGCCATTGCCTCATTCTGGGCTTTACACCGGCATTCCGGGCTGTGAAAAACCAGGTGGGCCTGTGCCGGTTCGGCCTGCCACCTGCCACCTGCCAGCCGGGCATGGCGTGGCATGGCGTGGCATGGCGTGGCACATGCGAAGGTGTTGGACGTAATATTTTATGTGACCAGATTTTGCAGGCGGGATACGCCCGGGGCTGGTTTGGAACGAAAGGTTTGAGATTGATGAGAAACACAGGTTCGCTCGTTGGCGCAGGGTCTCGCATTATGATGCTGGGGGGGAAATCTCTCATGGCATTATTGACGGCTGTGGCGCTGGCCGGATCACCGGCACTGGCCCAGAAGAAGCCTGCAAAGACGCATAAGGCCAGGGCTGCGGCGAAAAAGCCGGCTGGCAAGCAGCAGAGCGCCTGGGTGAAGCTGTGCGAGACAGCCAGGCTGCGGCCGTTAGCAACCCCCAAAAACAAGAAGCCTAAAGTTGTCAGCAAGAAGATCTGTCTGACGCATCACGAGCGATTGAGTGGTGATTCGGGTCTTGTTATCGTCTCTGCGGCGGTGCGCGAAATCGAGGGACAGAAGCAAAAGCAGCTGTTGATTATGGTGCCGCTAGGCATGGCAATCCCTGCCGGTGTAGAGGCCAAGATTGATAATCAGAAGGTTCCGATCAAGCTTCGTTTCACGCTCTGCCATGCTGGCGGTTGTACCGCCGAGACCGAGGCCACAGCAGACATCATCAAGAGGATGAAAAAGGGCCAGCGGATGATTGTTGCCGCCCTTACTGCCACCGGCCGTCCCTATCGGGCGCTGGTGCCATTGACCGGTTTTGCCAAGACAAATGCCGGCAAGCCGATCGACAACAAGGTCTATGCGCAGGCAAGGCGCAATTTGATGCTGCAGATTCGCAAGAGGCAGATTGCCAAATTGCAAGCTGCACGCAAGGCGAAGGCACAGAAAAGCGGCACCAAGAAAGCCGCTCCCAAGTAACAGGTCTGAACCGTTACAGTTAATGCTCCTGCAGAAACCGCGCCTGGTAGTGCCCGCGCTCGTCCCTGACGAATAGTTCCTCGATTTGCGGGTGGCGCAGCAGCTTGCCGGTTTCATCTGCGAGCAGGTTCTGCTCCGAGACGTAAGCGACATATTCGGTCTCGTCATTCTCTGCCAGCAGGTGATAAAACGGCTGATCCTTGGCTGGCCGATAGTCCTCGGGGATCGCCAGCCACCAGTCCTCTGTGTTGTTGAATACGGGGTCAATATCGAAGATCAGTCCACGAAAGTTATGAATTCGATGCCGCACCACCTGGCCAACACCAAATTTTGCCCGTCTTACTGATTTTGCCTGTTTTACTGGTTTTGCCGGTCTTGCTGATTTTGTCATGTGACTGCCATGCAAAGTTTGCACCCCAGGTTTCTCCTGGTTCGGGCATTTGCACATGTTCTGAGGTGCGGTTATTTCTGCAAGGGGCCCAATGGATAACTATCACGTATCTGCCAAGGCGCTGTCAATCGCCCTCCTGGGGCACCCCAGGGCAATCGGGTGAAGGAGATTGCCCTTCTTTTTCTGGCGCTCAGGCGGCGCGCAGCCTGCGCTCCGTTTGTCGCTAGTCGCTAAACGCTCCACAGAGGCCATTTTGACAGCAAAGTTTGTCGGAATTCGGAATATGCTTCACCCGATTGCCCTCCTGGGGCACCCCTGCCTGGGCTCGTCCCCCAGCAAAACAATTCACCATCGCTTCTTGTGTTTTACGGTTTAGCCCGGCAGTTTCGTTCCGAGACGCTTCTTTTTGCGAAACTGATATGGTCCGATGACATTTGTCCTCATTGATAACAGCCTTGGTGGCAGCGGCAGCGGC
>Ga0114931_10007184_pt1 | contig 13622 bp, 20 predicted proteins | sample 2SBtaG_FD_89579 | JGI IMG/M metagenome (GOLD analysis project Ga0114931, IMG submission 89579) | Deep subsurface microbial communities from Kolumbo volcano to uncover new lineages of life (NeLLi) - 2SBTROV14_V59a metaG | ecosystem: Environmental > Aquatic > Marine > Volcanic | place: Kolumbo... | reverse complement strand
TACCCGTCCCGAATCAGGAAAAAAACCCTCCACTTTATAGAGATTCTCAACGAGGACAACCTTCCACGCAAGGGAGTCAAGACGGTGGTTTTCTCTTACAAAAGAAAGCGCCGCACCATCAACAGCAGGGCCTTTGTAGTCAGACATAATGACAGGCTCTTTGCACTGTCCCCTGTATGTAGCCACCTTGGCTGTCTTGTAAACTGGCACAGGTCAAAGGAAAAGTTCCTCTGCCCCTGCCACGGCGGGAAATACGATATTGAGGGTAAAGTGATAGGAGGCCCCCCACCTGCGCCCCTGACGCGCCTGCCCCTCAGGGTCCGGAAGGGAAAGGCATATATTGGTCTGAGGATATAGCATTATGGGACAAATACTCGACTGGCTGGACAGCCGCTTTGGCATAAAGATGCCTCACAGGAAATTCCTTGAAAGACCCCTGCCGGAAAGGGTCAGTTATCTGTACTGTCTCGGGGGTGTGGCATTGACGCTTTTTATCTCCCTCTTTGTGACAGGCCTTCTACTGTCCTTTTACTATATCCCATCTGAAGATGAGGCCTTTCACAGCATACTCAGGATCACGAGGGAGGTAAGATTCGGGTGGTTCATACGGAGCCTCCACAAGTGGAGCGCCCAGTTGCTCATTTTATCCATTATCCTTCATACACTCCGTGTAATCCTTCACCGTGCTTACAGGCCGCCAAGGGAGCTGAACTGGATTGCAGGCACAATGACCCTTGCGGTGGCCATGGCATCGGGGTTTACGGGGTATCTGCTGCCGTGGGATCAGAAGGCCTACTGGGCTACAGAGGTAGGAATCTCCATGGCAAAAACCGTTCCCTTCATCGGTAAGGGGCTGCTTTATCTCCTGAGAGGCGGCCCCGATGTGGACGGCGCTACACTGATCAGGTTCTACAGCCTACATGTCCTCTGGCTGCCGCTCATCATGATACTGCTCCTGTGGGCACATTTTCATATGGTTAAACGGCAGGGGATCTCAGGCGGGTTATAACTCCCTCCTACCCTCAAGGGTCTTGCTCAGGGTCACCTCGTCAGCAAACTCAATATCCCTGCCTATTGGAAGACCGTAAGCAATCCGTGTTATGTTGAGGTTATAGGGCGATAGTATCTCCTTTATGTACTGGGCGGTCATCTCCCCCCTGGTATTGGGATTTGTAGCAATGATCACCTCCCTGATGTCGGAGTTCTTCACCCGGGCTTCAAGTTCCTTTATTTTCAGCCTCTCAGGGGTAATCCCGTCGATGGGCGAAAGGGCGCCAAGAAGGACATGATAGGTACCTCTGAAGGAGCGGGTCCGCTCAAACACCATTATGTTGCTTGGCTCCTCAACCACACATATCCTCTGTTGGTCTCTTGATCCGTCAAGGCAGATGTTGCAATAGTCTCCCTCCGTGATATTGAAACACCTCTTGCAGAAACCGGCCTTCTCCTTTACATTGATTATTGCATCGGCAATCGCCCTGGCCTCCTCATAGGGCATGGCAAGGATGAAATACGAAAGTCTCTGTGCAGTCTTTCTGCCAATACCGGGAAGTCGGGTAAGGGCCTCGATCAGTGTCTCAATTAAGCCTTTCACTTACCGAACATGTCCCCGAGATTACCCATACCCGGGAGTTGAAGACCTCCGGTCAACTTGGACATCTCCGCCTGTACCATCTCCTGTGCCCTTCTGAGTGCCTCATTACAGGCAGCCACCACAAGGTCCTGAAGCATATCCAGATCATCGGGATTCACCACCTCTTTCTCAATTTTGACCGACAAGAGCTCTCCGGCACCATTTGCAACTGCTGTGACCATGCCGCCCCCGGCCGTGGCTTCCACGGTCTTTGATTTTGCCTCGTCCTGAACCTTGGCCATTTCTGCCTGAATCTTCTGGGCCTGACGCATTAAATCTCCAAGCATCTTCTTAGACATTTGTCTTCCTCCTCTCGATAATTCTTCCCCCAAGGCCTTCCAAAACCTTTCTCTCCGCAGGGGTTATCTTTGATCTTTCCTTCCTTTTATTTGCTTTTTTTTTAACTATCTCAATCCTGCTGATGTTCTCAAATCCGCTCCCTCCCTTTTCCCGTAACCAGCCGAGAAGCGAATCAAAGTGCTTCTCCACCGACTCGGCATGAATGGCATGCCCGCCGTTAAAGACCAGGGAAAGCCGGTCCTTGTCAATCCTTGGCTCAGCATTACGGAGCTTGGATGCAAGGATTGCATCCTCCTCATCAATCCTTGAAATCACCCCCTCCCACGCAGTCTGAAGGGTATCCGCATCCAATGATTCCCGCCCCGAATCTGTCTTCATGTTACCGGATATCTCCTCGGGGGCCTTCCTTTCCTGAGGGTGTGGTACATCGGGCACAGGTTCCGCTAAGGCCGACCCGAATTTCTCAAGCCTCTCGATTATCTCTCCCACGGGCCTTAAACTCCCGAGCATTGAAGCCCTTAAGAGCGCCATCTCCAAAGCCACTCTCGGGGAGTAGGCATTCCTGACATCGGCCTCTGCCTTTATCATCTCTGAAAGCAGCACTGCAAGTTCCTCTACCATGATCGCCGGGGTTTTGCTCTTTATGTAATTGCGTTCATCTTCCGAAAGTTCCTGAAGGTTTTCACCTCCTGAAACCTGGGCAGCCAAAAAGTCCCTTATGAACCGGATGAGGTCCCTCACGAGGTTCTTCAGGTCTATTCCCCTTTCGTAGGCATTGTCGATCTGTGCAAGGATCTCCTTTCTGTCGCCCCCCAATATCGAGTCAGTCAGGCTTATGATTATTTCCACATCCGACAGCCCGAGGAGGTCTCTCACCGCGGAATCCGTTATGTCTGAAGAAAAGGCCGAGAGCTGGTCGAGGAGGGTCAGTGCATCCCTCATGCTGCCATCGGCTGCACGGAGAAGCAGTTCTATCGCCTGTCCTGTTATTGCTATCCCCTCTTCATCGGTTATCCTCTTTATATGCGCCTTCATGACACCGGACCTCACCCTGCTGAAAGTAAGGTGTTGACAGCGGGACATCACCGTAATCGGTATCTTATGAGGAGCGGTTGTTGCAAGGACAAATATCACATGGGGGGGGTTCCTCAAGCGTCTTGAGGAGGGCATTGAAGGCTGACTGGCTCAGCATATGCGCCTCATCAATTATATAGACCTTGTACCTTCCCGAGGATGGGGCGTATTTTACCCACTCTCTGAGATCACGGATATCATCGACACTGTTGTTTGATGCCCCGTCGATCTCCATGACATCCACGGAGTATCCCTCGGAGATTGCCCTGCAGGCATTGCACTCCCCGCAAGGATCTACCGTGGGACCGGATTCACAGTTGAGCGCCTTGGAAAGAATCCTGGCTGTCGAGGTCTTGCCAACCCCCCTGGGACCTGAAAAAAGATAGGCATGGGCAATCCTGTCCTGAGAGATTGCGTTTTTCAGGATCGTACTTACAGTGTTCTGTCCAACAAGCTCGTCAAACCCCTTGGGTCTCCATTTCCTTGCAAGAACAATATAGCTCATATCTTTTTATAAGCTCAAGATTGAGGTCGAGGTTGAGAAGCGCGGGGGTTTAACCCGCGCCTCCACCTTTGTCTTAAGCCTGCGCATCTATTATCTCCTCAATGCAGCCGGGCAACAACTGACTGCGGCACCGATTAGAGATGCTTACCGTTGCTCCCTTCCGGACCTGGCGGGGTTCACATCCTCCTCGTGCGCAGGGCTGCTACCCGACTGCATCCAGGAGATAAAGACCGTTACCGGGTATTCGCAAGCTACCTGATGTAACCCAAATCCAGCGATGACATGCATCATGGACCGGGGTACTGACACAGAATAAAAACCTTTTTACAATGCACCTTGCCGAAAGCCCCGACTTTTGGTCGGAAAGCTTGACGGTACATCAACGGAATAACGAAACCATGGCGGAGAGGGAGGGATTCGAACCCTCGGTAGAGCTACAAACCCTACACACGATTTCCAGTCGTGCCCCTTCAGCCGCTCGGGCACCTCTCCTTCGTAAAAGAACCGGGACCAAATTTTTATAGAGAAGGTGAAACTTTATCTACAGACTGGAATTATAGCACAATCATTCCCCCTTATCCAAACCCGGGTCCCGCGTCCGGGAAACAGGAACACGATTTCCGGGACCTCAAAAAATTGAATTTTTATGCCCCGTTATGTTACTCTTTCTGGCACTCTGTGCTGATCTTACAATGAGGTGTAACCTCATATAAAACACACGCCGTATAAAGTCTGTCCGGCGGGTTCCCGGGTCTGTTAGACCGGGGTCGGCAGACCGGCGGAGGCCTAAAAAAACCAGAAGGAGGTAAGAATGGCTGTAGTAACAATGAAAGAGTTGCTTGAAGCCGGTGTCCACTTCGGGCACCAGGTAAAACGATGGAATCCGAAGATGAAGAGGTATATCTTCGGGGAACGTAATGGTATCTACATAATCGATCTCCAGAAAACAATGAAGGGGGTGGAGGCCGCTTATAACTATATACGGGACATGGCCGCTGCCGGGCAGGACATCCTCTTTGTGGGCACAAAGAAACAGGCCCAGGATTCCATACGGGAAGAGGCGGAACGGTCAGGCGCATACTATATAAACCAGAGATGGCTCGGTGGTATGCTTACCAATTTTTTAACCATTAAAAAGAGCATCGAAAAACTGAAAAAGATTGAAAAAATGAAGAGTGACGGAACATATGACGCCCTCACAAAAAAAGAGGTTGCAAAACTGGAAAAAACAAGGGTAAAACTGGAAAAAAACCTTGGCGGCATCAAGGAGATGAAGGGTCTCCCGGGAGCGCTCTTCATAGTGGACCCCAAAAGGGAGAGAATTGCCGTACTTGAGGCAATGAAGCTCTTAATACCCATAGTTGCCATTGTTGATACCAACTGCGACCCCGACGAGATAGACTATGTAATTCCCGGTAACGATGATGCCATCAGGGCTATCAAGCTCCTCACTTCACGCATGGCAAATGCCATCGTTGAGGGAAGGGACATGCTGAAGAAGAAACTGGAAGAAGAGGCAGAAGCGGCCCGGATCGATGAGAAAATAGAGATGGATGAATCACAGGAGGTCCCGGAAAGCAACGGTGGAGAAGGACCAGGGAATCAGGTAAAGGAGGAGGTTGCAGAATGAGCGTCACAGCAGAAGCGGTAAAAAAACTCCGGGATCAGACAGGTGCCGGTATGATGGACTGCAAGAAGGCCCTTTCAGAGACGGGGGGGGATATTGACAAGGCCGTTGACTTCCTTAGAAAGAAGGGGCTTGCCGCCGCAGAAAAGAGGGCAGGCAGGCAGGCGTCTGAAGGAGTTATAGGTTCATACATCCATATGGAAAAGATCGGTGTCCTTGTTGAGGTGAATTGTGAGACCGATTTTGTGGCCCGGACCGATGAGTTCAGACAGTTTGCAAAGGACGTGGCCATGCATATTGCAGCTTCAAACCCACGCTATCTCTCGAAGGATAGCGTTCCCCCTGAGGTCATGGAAAGGGAAAAAGAGATCTACCGTGAACAGATCAAGGACAAGCCTGAACATGTGATAGACAGAATCGTTGAAGGCAAGCTCAAGAAATTCTATTCGGAGTCCTGCCTCCTTGAGCAGGTCTTCGTTAAAGACCCGGATCAGAAGTCAACAATAAAAGACCTCCTTACCGCGATGGTTGGTAAGATAGGTGAAAACATCGTTATCAGACGGTTTGTGAGGTTCCAGCTTGGTGAAACAACAGAAGCCTAAAGGGAAAGAACCAAAGTACAAAAGGATTCTCCTTAAGTTAAGCGGCGAGTCCCTTATGGGTAAACTGTCCTACGGGATAGAGTCATCCACTGTTGATTATATGGCGCGGGAGGTCAGATCGATTTACGACCTCGGCATCCAGATAGCGATAGTCATCGGGGGGGGAAACATATTCCGTGGCGTCGAAGGCTCTGTTAAGGGCATGGAGCGGGCAACTGCGGATTATATGGGAATGCTGGCCACTGTAATAAATGCCCTTGCCCTCCAGAACGCCCTTGAAAAGATAGACATACCCACGAGGGTCCAGTCTGCTATTGAGTTGAGGGAACTGGCTGAACCCTATATCCGCCGCAGGGCGGTTCGTCATTTAGAGAAGGGCAGGGTTGTGATATTCGCAGCCGGAACCGGCAATCCTTACTTTACAACCGATACAGCGGCCTCACTGAGGGCCATGGAGATCGGGGCCGAAATAATTATGAAGGCAACAAGGGTTGACGGGATCTATTCAGCCGACCCTCTAACCCATCCCGACGCAAAGAAGTTCAGAAGGATCAGCTATATAGATGTTCTGAAAAAAGGGCTCCATGTAATGGACTCAACAGCTATCTCCCTCTGTATGGACAATTCCCTCCCCATTATGGTATTTAATGTAAAGAAAAGGGGAAACATAAGAAAGGCTGTAGAGGGAAAGAGCATCGGCACCTTTGTGGGAACCAAGTAGCTGTTGTTTTTCCACTAAATCAACCCTCTCTGGAGGAAGATATGGACAAGGAAATAAAAAAGAAGGCCAATGAGAAGATGAACCATTCCATTGAATTCCTAAAAAAGGACTTCGCAGCTATAAGGACGGGACGGGCCTCACTTTCACTTTTTGATGGGATAATGGTGGATTACTACGGCACACAAACCCCTCTGAATCAGGTTGCAACGCTATCCGTACCGGAGCCGATGATGATAACCATCCAGCCATGGGATCAGACCCTGATACCTGCAATCGAAAAGGCAATCCTCCAGTCGAACCTCGGGCTTAACCCGTCAAATGACGGGAAGATAATTAGGGTGGCCATACCTGCGCTTACGGAGGAGAGGAGGAAACAGCTTGTTAAGCTGGTAAAGAAACGTGCCGAGGAGGCAAGGGTAGCCATCAGGAATATAAGACGGGAGATCAATGAAGAACTCAGGAAGATGGAAAAGTCAAAGGTGATCAGCGAAGATGTGCTGAAAAAATCCCTTAACGAGATTCAGGAACTGACTGATCAGCATATAAAGAATGTTGATGGGACGTTAAAGCATAAAGAGGATGAGATCATGGAGGTATAACAAACCGTTGGCTGAATACTTGATCCAAACTACAGGCAGGAGGATTTATGAATGCAAATTTCGTAGTAAAGGTTGAAGACGCCAGGTTACCCGATATCCAGAAGGCCTTGAAGGCCGCAGGGATCAAGGTCAGAAGCATCATTGAGGTTTTCAAGGAAGATACGGAAAAGAAAGAAGGGAAAGATGACAAAAAAGAAGAGTAAGAAAAAAGAAACACAAAAGGAATCCCCGGAGGAACGGAAGGCACAGCTCCAGAAACTACTCATCACGAAGAGAGAAGAACTCCTTAAAGAGGCAAAGGAAGAGATCGGGAGGTTAGTAAGGGGCGAGAACAAGGAACTGGTGGAGACTGCCCTTGATGATGGTGACTGGTCGGTAATTGACCTTGCAGAAGACCTCAACCTGCGGAAGCTCACCATACACAAAGAAAACCTCAACAAGATCGACGAGGCCCTCAGAAAGATCGATGAGGGGACCTACGGAATCTGCGAAGACTGCGGGACAGAGATAGATGAAGAGAGGCTCAAGGTTATCCCCTTTGCCATCTATTGTGTGGACTGCATGGAGCAAAGGGAGAAGCTGGAAGAGATGGAGCGGTAGCTTCTAATCATCGACCTTATCCCCTTGTGGATATGCCACCCATTCCAGAAAAAGGCCACATGCCGGAGCGGTTGGCCCTGCAAGTCTCCGGTCCCTCCCAAGAACAATCCTCTCCATAGCCTGCGCATCCATCACACCCCTGCCCACCTCAAGCAGGGTACCGGCGATATTCCTCACCATATGCCTGAGGAAGGCATTTGCCTCAATAGCAATTCTTACAAGTCTCCAGTGGAACCTCACTGTAAAGACCTCAAATTCGTTCAGTTGAGTTATTTCAATACGGTAAATCTCCCTTGTCGTAGTCCTGGCCCCGCACCCGCTTCCCTGGAAGGACCTGAAATCATATCTTCCTATGAGAGGCCCGGAGGCCACCCTCATGGCTCCGAGGTCAAGTGCCCCGTGAAAGTGGTATGAATATCTCGAAAGGAAGGGGCTCTGGACAGCAGAGTTATTTATCAGATAAAAATACCTCTTTGAACGGGCACTGTACCTGGGATTGAAACCATCACTACAGTACCTGGCGTCCATGACCCGGATATCGGGAGGAAGGAGGCTGTTTAAGGCCCGCTGGAAGACCTCGGGTGTCAGCCGGGATGAAGACCTGAAGGAAGCAACCTGTTCAATGGCATGCACCCCGGCATCCGTTCTGCCGGCGGAGACAACCTGCGTGTTCTCTCCTGTGACCTGCTCCAGTGCCCCCTCAAGGAGTCCCTGTATGGTCAGCATGTCGGGCTGAACCTGCCAGCCGGCATAACCCGTTCCGTCATACTGTATCGTTAGCCTTATATGCTTCAAAAGGTTCCCTCCTCAGAGATCGGGGATATTTTAACACAGAACCGTAATAATCATGGAAGATAAAGAGAATCCGTCACCGGAAAAATCCGGTATAAAATTATCTTATAAAATACTCTTAACTTTTAATAGCTTATAGAGCACAAATCCGGGGGGTTTTTATTGACAATGCCTACCCTTAATTGTTATAAAGAGAAGCTAAATCTTTATAAGGAGGTGTAATGTTATGAAGCTGGCAGTTTTTGTCAATAGTTATAGTGAACCGGCCGTGCCTGATAGGTTAACGGCTGAAAAGCTCGGGATTGTCCTTGTCCAGAACGGTGTATATCACGCTGCTCTGAAGAAGGATGGAGGGGCTTCATCGGTCCTATCCAGGGATGCTAACTTTTATGCCCTTTCAGAGGACCTTCAGTCAAGGGGTTTTACCGATGCAGATGTAGACTCAAAGGTAAAGGTGATCAACTATGACGATCTCGTAGACTTGATCTTTAACGACTATGAAAAAAGCATTTGGCTATAAAGAAGGAGGTCTGAAATGGGTAAACTGACTTTAGGTTGCTTTTCATCACTTGTAGGGTCCATGACGCTTGATTTCGCCGTAAAACTCTCTGAGGCGGCAGTCAGGAAGGGACATGAGGTTGACCTCTGGCTTTCAGGTAACGGCATTATGCTCGGAAAAACCAAGCAGAGCAAATTCAGGGATTACTCATATCTGGCCGGACCGATTGAGGAATTGCTGAAGACAGGGAAATTCAAGGTAACCAACTGTGAAGCCTGCGCAAAGGCACGTGGCATTAACAAGGAGGACACCATGGAAGGGTTCGGAATCCATAGCATGGACTGGTACCTTGCAAGTGCCTTTGATGCAGACAGAGTCTTGCATATAGGAGGTGAATAAGATGCCGATCAAGAAACTTGCATTCATCGTGGATAAATTACCATATAAAGCAGAGACTTCGAGGCTGGCACTCACCCATGCAATCTCGAGCCAGACCGTGGAGATCTATCTGGAGGATGGTGACAATGTCGAGCCTGTGCTCGCATTTGTCGGTGATGGCGTGCTCAACTGCCTGAAGGATCAGAAGGCCCTCGATCACTACAGCATATCAAGCATGGAGATGCATTTAAAGAACGCTCTCCTCCTTGACCTGAAGGTACTCGTATGCAAGGAAGACCTTGAGAGTTTCGGGCTTACTGAGGACTCGATTGTCATGGACGCTGAAGAGATCGGTGGTGAAGAGACCACAAAGGTGGTACCCTATGATACAATTCTTCAGGAGATGGACTCTTCAGACCATATACTCTATTTCTAAAAACTTAAACCAAGGAGGAACAAAATGCCAGAGTTAAAAACCATGGAACCCTCAGATACACTGGATGTCCTCGGGAGGGTCTGCCCATATCCCCTCGTGCTCACAAAGAAGAAGCTTGAAAAGATGAACAGCGGAGACATTCTGAAGATCCTCTGCGATGCCCCGGCCTCTGCTGAGGATTCCATACCGAGGTTCTGTGAAAAACAGGGATGCGCTATGGAGGTGGTAAAGCTTGAGGATAAGGGATACTGGGAGATCTACATCCAGAAGAAATAACGGCCATCAAAACAAACTGAAAAGGGGGCTCCAGCGGAGTCCCCTTTTCTTGTCACTTTCCCTAATGGGATGATTACATCTCGGTAATGGTTATAGCGTCTGTCGGGCAGACACCAAGACAGCTCTCACAGTAAACACATTCCGAAGAGTTAGCCGGGGCTGACTTTCCGTCTCCATTAGTCATCTCAAAGACACCCTGGGGGCAGATGTTCACACACTCCTCGCAGCCTTCGCATTTGTCATTTTCCACGGTAACGATGTACAAGCTGGTTCACCTCCTTGATAATTTTCTTACTTTAGAAATTATAAAAATTCCTGAATAAAAAAATCCACCCGAACCGTCTCATCAAAAAAGCTACTCAAAAACAGGACCCGGCAAAAATGGATTAAATACCCGGGACAGTCAAGCTCTCCGACCAAAGGTCGGGGCTTTCGGCAAGGTGCATTGTAAAAATACAACTTCAAATTGGGTGGGTTTGATACTCAGGCAGTTGGAATGGATAAAAGGACAGAAGATTTGGCCTTCCTTGCTGATTTATTAGTCGGCAAATTCATAACCTTCCTCATTTAAAACAATTCGATGGAATTCACAATCATAACAGGATAATATATCCTGAACGGCTGTGCAGTCAGCATGCTCCACCTTGTACTTGCCATACGTTCCGGCTATCAACCAGCAGATTCTCCCCCCATTAATACCTCCGTTTATATCATTCATGGATGTATTAATGGGAGCGGGACAGACACCAAGTTCAACAACCCTGTTACCGCCGGGCTCCCGGCCACATTTCTTGAACTCCCAACAGTTGAGTTTTTCCATTTGAAATTGCATGGAAGAAAAATTGTTTTTGTTATTCATCATATTTGATGCCTTCTTTTTGTATCATTCTTGATTGCGTCGTAAAAATTCGATCTCCTGCGTCGTAGCGGGTACACCCAATGCTCAACATACCATATGTATGTCTCCGCTTGGGCGACACCACTACTCCTTGTATATCGTATATCGAATTTTTACTTAGCCATCTTAAAACGGTACTATGGACTTTTTACGAGTCCATCATTCTTGGTATCATTAAGAGAGCAAGATCTGTTCCAGATCTAACCCCTTTGATATTAAGGATTTCTTACTCTCAGTTTTTGCATCTCTGCAAATCAAGTTGCAAAAATGCAAAAAACAATACAGGCGTATCTCTTCTTTTTCATTACTGAAGCACTGTACGGATGAGGGGGCTTCATCAAACACTGCCTGCCGTCATTCGAGCAGAGGCGGAGAAAAACGAGGAAGACTTTTCGTATCCGGGTACGATTACCCTCATATAGAGGGCTAACAGATGAGATGCTGGGAGAGGAATTACTTAACCCTTAAATATTTACTTATACCCCCACCTGCAATAGGCGGGAAAAGGGCGACAACGTCACCCTCTTTGAGCCTGTATTTCAGATCAACGTGCACTCCGTTGACAATCCTGAGGTAGGGTATTTTTTCAGGGATCTTTAACTTCTCTATTACATCCAAAACAGTTGCATTGTCATCAACGGTAAGCTCCTGAGATTCAGGACCAAACTGCTTCAGTGTTGCAAAGAGTTTTACAGTTATTTTCATATAACTATTATATCAGATCCCGGCCAAGGCAGATGTCTTTCCATAATTTGTATATTATTTAAGGTATAATCAGTGTCTGTGTATAAACTACAGTTATTTGTCATTCCCGCAATCCCGAATGCTTTCGGGAGAGTCGGGAATCCTTTTCAAAGAACGATTCCGGACAAGCCGGAATGACGGAATAGCGGCAACCGTTCGACTTTATACACATACTCTAATTAGAGTCTGTGTATAAACTGCTGTTTTATATTTTTGTCATGTCCCGAAAGCGTTCGGGATATCCGGAAGTTACTGAAAAGACTGGATTCCCGCCCAATCCCGATTTGTCGGGACGGGAATGACGGCTCTATTGTTGAGTTTATACACAGACTCTAATTAGGAAATAATCTTATCCTTCAAGTATCTGATGACCATATACGCTAAAGATGAGATCCCGGATTGAAGAAAAAGACAAAAGTAGACGGCCTCTAAGCCCTGACACTCCTTATCCTTCCAAGCTCTTTGTTGAGGTTACCACTAAGTGCAACCTCAAATGCGGCATGTGCGTAAAAAGTAAGCCCACGGGTGATATACGTGAAGGAAATCTTCCTTCTGAACTCTTCAGGAATCTTGAACCGGCCTTCCCCCATCTTGACGTACTTATCCTTAACGGTATTGGGGAACCCCTTCTTCATCCCGATCTTGAGGAGTTTATAAAGAGGGCTAAGGACTTATTGTCTGAAGGTGCCTGGGTTGGTTTTCAGTCAAACGGGATGCTATTAAACGAAGAGCGGGCCTTTTCGCTGATTGACGCAGGTCTGGACAGAATTTGCCTCTCTATAGATTCTATCACCCATGATAACTTCCGCAGAATACGTGAGGGAGGGGATGTAGGTGACATTGAAAGGGCGTTCACTTCCATGTCCGTCGCAAAGGCAAGCAGGGGCACTCACCGTCCGGAAGTGGGCATCGAGTTTGTTCTGATGAAAGACAACCTCTTTGAACTCCCCGAGACAATCCGTTGGGCCTCCAGGCATGGTGCAACCTTTGCCATTGTAACGCAACTGCTCCCCTATGACAAACCCACCTCCCAACAGTCTGTCTATGATACAAACACATTCGGGGCAATTTCCGTATTCAATCAATGGAAGGAAAAGGCGGGGAGTGAGGGGGTGGATATTCTTCGGTACTTTGACGCCTTTATGAAGTTCTTTAAAAACAGTTACGAAGTGAGGCTTTGCAATTTTGTTGAGCGGATGAAGAGCGATGCCCATTATCAGAACATAGCCCTCCACTTAGAGAGACTCTATGACAGGGATGAAGAGTGGTTCAGGAAGGTTGGGGAGGTATTTGAAAAGACAAGACAGATAGCAGATCATGAGGGTATCGAGATCATCCTTCCAGAGATGGCGCCAAAGAACAACAGGAGATGTGAATTTGTTGAGTCAATGAGTGCCTTTGTCTCCTGGGATGGCAATGTGCATCCCTGTTATTTCCTCTGGAATCGTTATGCCTGTTATATCGGAGGACTTGAAAAGCTCGTCAAGCCCTGGGTTTTTGGAAACCTTGCAGAGAAGGATATCCTGGATATATGGAGGTCTGATGAATTCAGGTCTTTCAGGAAAAGTGTCCTGCTTTATGAGTTCCCTTTCTGCTTTGATTGTGGTTTTGCCCTTTGTGATTATGCACAGGGAGAAGACTTTATTCAGGACTGTTATACTATTAAAGTACCCTGTGGTGCCTGTCTATGGTGCACGGGGCTCTTTCATTGCCTTCAATAACCCGGCCCTCCCGCAGATATTGACAAATCTGTGTCCCATAAGTTAGTTTATATATCTCTGTTCTTTGATAATTTGTTAAAAAGTGCGTAGCACCACCAAAAGACACAAAGAGTTTCAGCTAAGGATGAGAGTTTGATCCTGGCTCAGAGCGAACGCTGGCGGCGTGCCTAACACATGCAAGTCGAACGGAGTTATATTAAGAAGTTACCTTCGGGTA
>Ga0114931_10007183_pt1 | contig 13622 bp, 10 predicted proteins | sample 2SBtaG_FD_89579 | JGI IMG/M metagenome (GOLD analysis project Ga0114931, IMG submission 89579) | Deep subsurface microbial communities from Kolumbo volcano to uncover new lineages of life (NeLLi) - 2SBTROV14_V59a metaG | ecosystem: Environmental > Aquatic > Marine > Volcanic | place: Kolumbo... | reverse complement strand
TGCAGCGCGGCGACCAGTTCGTCCTGCGTCCACTGGCGAGCTTGCTGCAAGCGGCGCTGTACCATCCACGGTGCCAACGCGCTGCGCTTGGCCACTTCTGTTGGGGGCAACCCTTCTCCTTCAAGCGCTTTGAGCAGCAACAGCGAACGCACGTGGTTCGTGAGCATGAAGAACAGTTTGCCCGCTTCTTCACCGCCCTGTAGCAACTGTTCGAGTTGGCCCAACGCTTGGCTGTTGCGCCCGCCGAGCATGTCGAAGAACTGGAACACGTTGGCCTGTTGTCCCCCGAACAAGAGGGACTGCACGGCGGCGAGGTCGAGCGGCTCACTGCGGGCGTAGAGCGCCATCTTCTCGACCTCGTGGCCGACGTGGACCAAATCGGGCGGCACGACGCTCAACACGTGTTGGAACGCCTCGACGGACAGCGTGAGGCCCTTGGACTGCAACAGCGCCTTGAGCTTGCCGGGCAGGGTGCGCCGGTCGAGCGGGGCAAACGTCTGTACCTCGGCGTGGGTTTTGAGCCATTTGAACAACGCGCCGCGCTTGTCGAGCTTCTCGGCGTCGAGCGCGAGGTAGACGTGGGGAGGCAGGCCCGGCTCGAGCAGGGCCAACAGCGCCTTGGGGTCGCCCAGTTCGTCGGCGCGACGCACCAGCACCCAGCGACCCGGCTCGAACAGCGAAGGGGAAAACAGCGCCTGTTGCAGTTGGGGCAGGCTGACCTTGTTGCCCTCAAAGACGAATTGCCCTAAAGGCTCTTGGCTTTCGAGCGCGCAAATTTTTTCTTTCAGCGCGCGCTCTCGCTCGAAGGGCTCCCCCAAAAACGCGCACACAGCCTTTGACAACGAAAGGCCCTACAAACCCAGGTCGTCCGAGATGCCCTGCATGGCCCGGAGCACGTTTTGGATGTGCTCGTCTAAGGGCACGCCCAAGTCCTCTGCGCACGCCTCCATCTCGTCGCGGCTGACGCCCCGGGCGAAGCCTTTGTCCTTCCACTTTTTCTTGACCGCCTTGAGGTCGACCTCGCTCAGCTTTTTGCTGGGGCGCACGAGGGCGGTGGCCACGACGAGCCCCGTGAGTTCGTCACAGGCGGCCAGCGCCTTGGCCAGCAACGTGTCGCGCGGCACGCCCGTGTAGTCGCCGTGGGCCAACACGGCGTTGACGGCTTGCTGGGGCCAGCCCTTTTCGCTCAAGATGGCCGCGCCGCTGCTGGGGTGGCCCTGGGTGGGGTGGCGTTCTTCGTTGGGCCAGCGTTCGTAGTCGAAGTCGTGGACGAGGCCCACCGCGCCCCACAACGCTTCGTCCCGGTCGAATTTTTGCGCGTACAGGCGCATCGCCGCCTCCACGGCCAGCATGTGCTTGACCAAATTTGGGTTCGTGGTGTACGCCTGTACCAGCTCAAGGGCCTGTTCTCGCACAACGTCCTCCTAGATGTTGATTTTGTCCTCGACCGGGTTGCTCAGGCGGCCGTGTTCGTGGAAGTAGACCATCGTGGTTTGCACCGAACGGTGGCGCGCTGCGGCCTGTGCCTCGACGAGCGTCGCGCCGCCCTCGATGGCCAAGGTGACGAAACTGTGGCGCAAGGAGTGGGGCGAGACCTTGCTCGTTTTCACCCCCGCCCTTTCCATGTAGTGGGTCACGCGGCGGTGGACCGTGCGCGTGCACAGACGTTTGTCGCGGTTGCGGTTGCTCATGCTGCAAAACAAGGGTTGGTTCCCCCGCAAACGACCCCGTGTCTCGAGGTAATCGTTTAAGATGCCGTGGGTCAGCTGGCTGAGCACGACGAACTCGTCGCGCGCGTCTCGCCCCTTGCCCAGCACCCTTAGGATCGTGCGCCCCTGGACCTGTTCCAGGTCGCCCACGTTGGCGCGGGTCACCTCGACCACGCGCAAGCCGTTGCGCACCATGAGGTTGAGCATGGCAAAGTCCCGCAAACCGAGCAACGTTTCGCAGTTGACCTGGTCCAGCAGCTCCCGCAGTTGGGCGCGCCCCAGGTCGTGCCGCAAGTGTCCCCTGGGCTTTCTCACCCCGCGTACGCCTAACGCGGGGTTGCTAGCAATCAAGTTTTGCTCGAAGCAGTACCCGAAAAAACGCCGCAGCCCGACGAGGTAGGTGGCCAGGGTGTTGGCCGTACAACGCGGTCGCAGCCAGTTGCGGTACGAACGCACCAAGGCGGTCGAGAGCGCTTGCGTTCGCTGGGCGCTCCAGCGAGAAAAACAGCGCAGCGCCTCTTTGTACGTTTGCCGCGTTTTGTCGGAAACGTCCAAAGAATCTAAAAATAGCGGTCCAATCTCGCGTAACAGCGTTCGGGTGGATCGGTGTTTGGGTCTGCCCATATCACGTTCAAATGATAGGTCAAGGTGATGGCCAAGACAAGGGGCTATGCGTTTTCGTAACGGGAGTCACTGTGGCCGTGGTCAAAGTTCCCCCCCCCCCTCGACATGCCTCCTTCTTGACCCTGGGGTGGTCACTTTAGACTGTGGATCAAGCTTAACGAGAACGTAAGGAGGCACACAAGATGTGCAAAAAGGCGTTATTGATCTTAGTGGCACTGATGTTGGCGTTTGCGGTACCGTACTCCCAGGCGTTGGCCGAAGGGGACCAGTCTAATGGGGATTACTACGACCTGAAGGCCCAAATCGTCGACTTGCAACAGCAGCTGGCCAACGTCAACGGGTTGCTCAAAGACCTCAGCTACAACGTGCAGGAAAACCAAGCGCTGTCCGAAGTCGTGAAGGAAATGTCCTTCCAGTTCAAAAAGAGCGAAGGGGAATTGCACTCGATTTCGGGCTTGCAGGACCGTATCGAAAAAGACGTCATCCCGCAGATGATCTCGATCCAGAGCACGGTGGCCAGCCTAGGCGCGAGCATCGGAGAGAAAGTCAAGGCTTTGGGCATTCGCGTCTACGACTCAGAGAGTTCCATTCAGCAGTTGAGCGCCCGCACGAAGGCCAACGAAGACCGCCTGCGTCAGCTCGACGGTATCGAGGATGCCGTGCGTAGCCTCAACGAGCGCGTCTACACCGTCGAGAAGGCCCTGGAACAAGGCGCGTCGGTGGCAAGCACGGACGCAGGAGCGGGCGCCGACGTCGCGGACGCCGTGGCCAAACTGAAAGACAAAGTCAGCTTGCTCTCCGTCCAAGTTCAGGGTTTGAAGGGCGTCCGGGACCAAACGACGGTGTTGGGCGGACAAGTCGCTGACCTCGACGCTCAGGTGGGCGCTCTGGGCGACACGCTCAAGGGCACGGCCGCGGCGCTGAGCACGTTGCAAGGCCGCGTCGCCACGGCGGAAGCCCAACAGGCTAACTTTGCCACGTTGGACTCTCTGGGCGAGTTGCAGTCCCAGGTTTCCACGTTGAACGGCGAGCTACAAAAAGCCCGAAGCAGCTCGAACACAAACTTTGTGGTGGGCTTGTTGGGCGTATTGACGGGCGTGGCCGCACTGGGCTTGCTGTTGCTGAAATAACAGCACAACGAGGTCTTATCGGCGGAATGGACCACGCTGCGCAGCACATCTTGTGGCTTATAACGTAACACGTGCCAACCCACCGGCTTGAGAGGGAGCCTTCTCAAGCCGGTGGGCTTTTTGTTTGTCGGGGTGGGGCATTGTGGCGCTCCAAACAGGGTGGAATAGCGGGGTTAAGGTACTCAGGTGGTATCCCCAAAGCCCTTGGCCCAGCCCATCGACACCGTGCCCTGCGGCCGTACACTGGCAAAACTATGCTCACCATGATCAACGCCGTGTTCCCGGCGTTCGGGCTCGTGCTGTTAGGGTACGTGGCTGCGCGCTTGAAATACTTTGGCAAAGGGGACATCCAGGGGTTGAACACGTTCGTGTTCAACTTCGCCCTGCCCGTGATGTTGTTCCACACGCTGGCGAAAACGCCGTTGCCCGACCACGTAGAGTGGGGCTACCTGTTGTCGTACTACCTGGGGGCTTTTTTTGTCTACGGCGTGGGCATGCTGACCGGGCGCCTGGCGTTTTCCCAACCCCTGGAGCAACAGGGGATCTTTGGCCTGGGCGCGGCCTACTCCAACGTGGTGCTGCTAGGCGTGCCCGTGGTGCTGATGGGGCTGGGGGAGGCGGCCACGCTACCCCTGTTTTTGTTGTTGGCCTTTCACGCCAGTTTAATGTTCTCGGCCGTAACGGCGATCGTCGAATCCGCGCGTGGTCGGGGACAGTCGTTAAAAAAACTGCCCTGGACCACGCTCAAGGGGTTGCTCAAAAACCCGATCGTCGACGGGCTGTGGCTGGGGTTGCTGTTTAACCTGTTTCAGCTCGACCTGCCCGGCCCGCTCGAGCGCCTGACGGCGATGCTGGGCGGCGCGGCGTTGCCCAGCGCGGTGTTTGCCTTGGGCGCTTCGTTGAGCCGTTACCGCTTTCGCGGGCAGTTGCCCCAGGCGTTGACGATCGTGGGCTTTAAGACCGTGTTACACCCCTTGAGCGTGTGGTTGTTGGCCACGTTCGCCTTCCACGTCGACCCGCTGTGGACGGCCGTGGCCGTGGCCATGGCTGCGATGCCCGTGGGCATCAACGTGTACCTGTTTGCACAACGCTACGACGCGTGCGTGGCGCCCGTGGCCACGGCCATCTTGCTCTCGACCGGGCTGTCCGTGGGCACGGTCTCGGTGTTGCTGTGGTGGCTTCACACCTCCCTACAGCGCTAGAGGGCGGTTTGATGCGATTGCAGTTGCGGGGAGATCGCCGCGGTCGTACCCTTTGGAAAGTAAACCCTTTAAAAACACAAAGGAGACTCTAACATGGCCTTTACCCTGCCCAATTTGCCTTACGACGTCGCGGCGCTCGAGCCCCACATCGACGAGAGGACGATGCGCATCCACCACGACAAGCACCACGCTGCCTACGTCAACAACCTCAACGCGGCGCTCGAAAAACACCCCGAGTTGGCCGAGTGGAGCCTCGACAAACTGCTGCGCGACATCGAGCGTGTGCCCCAAGACATCCGCGGCGCGGTGCGCAACCACGGCGGCGGTCACGCCAACCACAGCCTGTTTTGGGAGGTCATGGCCCCCGACGCCGGTGGCCAACCCGGCGGCGAACTCGCCGCAGCCGTCGACGGCAAGTTCGGCGATTTTGGGGGCTTTAAAACCGCTTTTAGCGCCGCGGCCGGCGGCCACTTCGGGAGCGGCTGGGGCTGGTTGACGGTTGATGCCCACGGCCAGTTGGGCGTTTTGAGCACGCCCAACCAGGACAGCCCGCTCATGCAGGGGCTTACCCCCATCCTGGGACTCGACGTGTGGGAACACGCCTACTACCTGAAGTACCAAAATGTGCGCCCGGACTACATCAAGAACTGGTGGAACACGGTCAACTGGTCCGCGGTCGAAGCGCGTTTCAACGCTGCCAAGGGTTGAGGGCGCGGGGGGCATCGCGTTCTCGCTTTGCTCCCCTTTTGGCGCTTAAATTGTACGCCCACAAGGGGGGCGGCTATACTCGGCCCCCGAAGGGGCTATTCGAGATGAAAAAAGCGTTGCGCCTGGCGTTGGTCAGCAGTTTGGTGGCGGCGGGGTTGGCCGTTTTGGGCCTCGTAGCGTACTCCTATTTCTTTGTGGAGCGAACGGGGCGCGTGCGCGTGCGCGGCGAGACCGCGCTCAACGCGAGCCAACGCATCTTACACGCCACCCGGGGGAAGTTTTTGGACAAAACGGTCGCGCTCGACCCCACGGCGCCGCCCGCCCCGCAACTGGGGTCACAGGCGCCGGATTTCACCCTGAGTGACCTGGAGGGCAACGCCACCACGCTGAGCCAACTCCGCGGCCGGCCCGTGTTGCTCAACTTTTGGGCCACGTGGTGCCCCCCCTGCCGCAAAGAGATGCCCGACTTGCAACGGTTTTACGAAAAGTACGGCGACAAAATTCAACTGCTGGGCGTCAACTGGGATTTCAACAGCGTGGGCGTAGAGCCGTTCCTGGACCGCCACGGCATCACGTACCCCAACGTGATGGACCCCAAGGGCGAGGTGTTCGTGCGTTACCGGCTCACGGGGTTGCCCGTCAGTTTCTGGCTCGACCCGGAGGGATTCGTCCGTGGTGTGTGGCTGGGAGCGATGAGCGAAGCTGACATCCTGGCCGGGTTTCAAAAGACTGTGTACGCTCTGGAAGCGCGATGAACTCCAAGGTCAAACCGGCCCTGTCTGCTTCAAAACAACCCGGCCTGTTGCACAAGGTCGGCGGCGACCTGTGGCAGTTTTTTACCTCGATCCGGCTGGCCATCGTGTTGATCAGCTCGATCAGTTTGATCAGCCTGGTCGGGACCTTTTTCCCCCAGGCCAACAGAACGCGCGCCGTCGATTATATCCAACAATACGGCGTGGCGGGCTACGGTTGGATCCAGAGCTTGCAGTTGGACCGGGTGTTTAGGAGCGGTTATTTTATTTTTTTCATGGTGCTGTTTTTCATCAACATGTTGTGTTGCACGTTCAAGCGCTTTAGGGCGTCCAGTCGCTACGTGAAGCTGAAACAGCACCCGATGCCCCCCCAAGCGTTCGGGCGCATGCCGTTGCACGCCGAGGTGGCCTGGTCGGGGCGGGACGAAACGCAGTGGGCTGAAGCGCTCACGGCGGCCTTGAGGAAAAAGCGCTACCGCGTGAGGCAGCGCGGGGGGCAGTGGTTGGCCGAAAAGTGGCGTTGGGAGCGCTTTGGCATCGACGTGTTTCACGTGGGGATCTTGGTGTTGCTCGTGGGCGGTTTGCTCACCGCGACGCTGGGCTACCGCCAGTTCCCGGTGGCCCAGCGCGGCGACGTGCTGTCCGTACCCCAGCGGGACTTTGCGGTCCGCGTCGACGACTTCTGGAGCGAAAACTACGCCCAGAGCGAACGCGTGATGGACTGGCACAGCACGCTGAGCGTCATCGAGGGGGGACGGGAAGTCACTACCCAGACGATCGAGGTGAACCACCCCTTGTACTACAAAGGTATCCGCTTCTACCAGTCGTCGTTCGGACAGGACTGGAAAAACAGCGCCCAACTCACCCTCCGCGTCGAGGACGCCGAGGGCACGTCGCTAGGGACGTATCAGGCCAAGGTGAACACACGCTTCGACGTACCTGGGGCGGGCATCCAGGTCAGAGTGGGCGCGTTCTTGCCCGATTTTGCCCTGAGCGAAAACCAGATTGCCTATAGCCGTTCACAACGTCTGGACAACCCCGCGGTGTTCTTACAGGTCTACGACGGGGCGGGCCGCTTCCTGCACCGCACCTGGGCCTTTTCACACATGCCCGAACTGCAACGCGTGCTCCCCAACGCGCCCTACCGCTTCTTCCTTAGCGGGATGACCGCCCCCGAGTTCACGGGGCTACAGGTCAACTACGACCCCGGCGTGAACGTGGCCTTGGCGGGGTTCGTGCTCATGATCTTGGGCATCGTGGTCAACCTCTACTTCGACCACCGCCGCATCTGGATCCACGTTGACCCCCACGGACGACGGTTGTTGCTGGGCGGCAAGGCGCGACGCCCCTCGCAGGGGTTTGAGCGCGAATTCGAACGTTTGCTCGAGCAGTTCGAGCCGGATTCCAGTCCAGCTTAAGTCCCGTCACAAGCCCGTACGGACCCCATCAACCGACCTCAAGGAGCGTATTTGAACCTTTCTAGCGGCTCACAGACAAGCCCCCCCATGTGGAAAATTGCCCTGGCGTTGGGCGCGCTCTACCTTATATGGGGGGCGATCTACCTGGCCGTGCGCGTGGCCGTCCACTTTTGGCCTCCTTTTTTGCTCATGGGCGCGCGCTTCTTCCTCGCGGGCGGGCTGGTCCTGCTGTGGGCGCGCCTGCGGGGCACGCCCTGGCCCGCCGAGCGCCGGGAGTGGCTGTCCGCTGGCGCCGTGGGCCTGCTCATGGTCACGGGGGCCAACGGCGGGGTGGCCTGGGGCGTCGAACGGGTGGATTCGGGGTTGGCCGCCGTGCTCATCGCCACCGTGCCCCTGTGGTTGATCGTGCTGGAGTCGTTGCGGCCCGGCGGGGACCGGCCCCACGTCTCAGCGCTCGTGGGGTTGGGACTAGGGCTCGTGGGGGTGGCTGTTTTGGTCCGTCCCAACGTGGGGGTGGCCGAAAACGTGCCCGTGTTGCTGGGACAGCTTGCCTTGCTGGGGGCGGCCTTGATGTGGGCGCTGGGTTCGATCGGGACGCGGTACTTTCGCATGCCCTCTTCTTTCAGTATGGGTACCTCGTTACAGATGCTCGTCGGCGGCCTGTTCTTGAGCCTCATCGGCTTGGCCAAGGGCGAACTGGGACGCGTCCCACACACCGTGGCCTTGAGGCCCGCGTTGGCTTTTTTGTTCATGGCCTTTTTTGGCTCGATCGTGGCCTACAGCGCCTACCAATGGCTGATTCGCTCGACCCGGCCGGCGCTCGTGGCCACGTACGCCTACGTCAACCCCGTGGTGGCCGTGCTGTTGGGCGCCTTGCTGGCCGGCGAGCCCCTAACGTCAAGCGTGTTGCTGGGCAGCGCTTTGGTCATCACCTCGGCCTTTTTGATCCAACGCGTGCGCAGTTAAACCGTCAACTGAAAACAGAGCTCACACGTTGAAATACTTGGCCTGGGGGTGGTGGACGATGAGGGCGCTCGTCGACTGCTCGGGCTCAATTTGCCAGTTTTCGCTGAGCACACAGCCGATGCGTTCGGGACAGAGCAGGTTGAACAATTTTTGCTGGTCCGCCATCTCGGGGCAGGCCGGGTAACCGAAGCTGTAGCGCGAACCCCGGTATTTTTGGGCGAACAGCTGGCGCACGCTGGGGGCGTCTTCGCCCGCGATGCTCAGTTCCATGCGGGTGCGCTTGTGCCACAACTCGGCCAGGGCCTCGGCCGTCTCCACGCTCAGGCCGTGCAGGTACAGGTAGTCCCGGTAGCGGTCGTGGTCGAACAGCTCCTTGGCGCGCCGGCTGGCCTCGTGACCCACGGTGACGCAGTGGAAAGCCACGACGTCTTTAACGCCCGTGTCAACGCTGCGGAAGAAGTCGCTGATGCAGCGGCCCTTGCCCTTCGTCTGGCGGGGGAAGCTGAAGCGTTCAATTTCTCGGTCTTGGTCCTCGGGGTCGAAAACGATCAGGTCGTCGCCCAGGCTGTTGCAGGGCCAGAAGCCGTAGACCACTTGCGGGCGCAACCAACCTTCTTGGATGCACTCCTGTTTGAGGCGCTCGAACAGGGGGGACACGGTCTGTTCGAGGTACGCTTCGTACGCTGCCGGGTCCATCTTCCCGCTTTTGAATCCCCAGTGGCCACGGAACAGGGCCGCGGTGTTGATGTAGGGGAAGACCTCTTTTAAGGGCACGTCAGGCACTACGCGGCTGCCCCAAAACGGCGGCGTGGGTACGTCGGCCTGATCCAGAGGAACGGGTTCGACGTTTTCGCTCGACGCCTCCGAACCGTCCTGTTCTCGCATCAAGGCCACGCGCTCCTTGACGGCCGCAAGCTTGGCCAGGCGTTCCTCGATCTCGGTGTCCAGGCGCTGCGGCTTGCCCTCGGACAGGGCTTCGCAGATGCGCAGCCCTTCGAACGCGTCTTTGCCGTAGTAGAGCGCCCCGTTGTAGAGGCCGCGCAGGTGGGATTCGGCGTAGTGCCTGGCCAGCGCCGCCCCGCCGACCAACACGGGGACGTCGAGGTCCAGCTCGTTGAGTTGGAGCAGGTTCTCTTCCATCACCTTGACCGATTTGACCAGCAACCCCGACATGCCCACGGCGTCCGCGTCGGTCTGCTTGAGCGCCTCCACGATGCTGGCCAGCGGCTGCTTGATGCCCAGGTTGTGCACGGTGAACCCGTTGTTGCTCAGGATGATGTCGACCAGGTTCTTGCCGATGTCGTGGACGTCGCCCCGCACCGTGGCCAGCACGATCGAGCCGCGGCTGTGCCCCTCGACGCGCTCCATCTGGGGTTCGAGGTAGGCCACGGCCTGCTTCATCACCTCGGCGGACTGCAACACGAAGGGCAGTTGCATCTGCCCGCTGCCGAACAGCTCGCCCACCTCCTTCATGCCGCCGAGCAAGAAAGTGTTGACGATCTCGAGCGCGGCGTAGCGCTCGAGCGCCGCGTCCAAGTGCTGCTGTAATCCCTGTTTCTCGCCGTCGACAATGTGCCGGTGCAGCTGCTCCTCGAGGCTGAGGTTCTCGCTTGGCTCCTGTTGCGCTGCGTCCGGCTCGACGTCTTTGAACAGCTCGATGAAGGTGTGTAGGGGGTCGAACGTTTCGTCCTCCACGCTCTGGGGCAGGCCGCTGCCGCCTTTTGAGCGGGCGCGGCGGTCGTAGATCAGGTCGAGCGCCGCGGCGTACTGCGGCTGGGGGATGCGGTTGAGGGGAAGAATTTTAGACGCGTGGACGATCGCGCCCGTCAAGCCGGCCTCGACGAGTTCGTGCAAAAAAACGGCATTGAGCACGACGCGCGCCGCGGGTTTGAGCCCAAAACTCACGTTGGACAGGCCGCACAGGGTGTGGCCGTCGGGGAAAGCGTCCGACAGGCGCTTGACCGCTTCGATGAGTTCGAGCGCGCTGCGCCGGTCCTGGGCCATGCCCGTGGAGATCGGCAGCACCAAGGGGTCGACGAACAGGTCTTCGAGGGGCAAGCCGTGCGTTCGTGTCGCGCGCGCCATGGCGCGTTGCGCGATCGCGCCTTTGCGCTCGGCCGTGCGCGCCATGGCCGCTTCCTCGTCCTCGTCGATCGTGCCCAGCACGAGGGCCGCGCCGTACGTCTTGGCCAGTTGGCACAGGTGGTCGAACTTGTCCGTGCCCTCCTCGAAGTTGGCGGAGTTGATCAAACACTTGCCCCCGGCGCGCTGCAACCCCGCCTCGATCGTGGCCAGCTGGGTGGAGTCGATCATCAACGGCGCGTCCACTTGTTGCACGAGGCGGGAGACAAGCGTACCCATGTCGGCGACGTTGTCCCGGCCGGCGTAGTCCACGTTGACGTCGAGGGCGTTGGCCCCCTCGCGCACTTGTTGGCGCGCCAGCGAGACGATCTCGTCCCAGTTCTCCGTCTCGAGCAATTGTTTGAAGCGGCGGCTGCCCGAAGCGTTCAGGCGCTCGCCCACGATGAAAAAAGAGCTTTCTTGGGCGTAATCCACCGCGCTGTAGAGCGAGCTGCACCCCGGCGCGACGCTCGCGGACGGGCGCGCCCCAGGCGCTTTACCCTCGAGCGCCTGGCACAGGGCTCGGATATGCTCCGGGGTCGTCCCGCAACAGCCGCCCACGACGTTCACCCCCAGCGCCTCGACGAAGTGACTCAACGTTTGGGCGAAGGGTTCTGGCTGGAGGGGGAAACACGTCTGGCCCTCGACGAGGGCGGGCAGGCCGGCGTTGGGCACGACCGAGATCGGGCGTGCCCAGTGGCGCGACAAGTAGGCCACGTGGTCCGCCATCTCGGTGGGGCCGGTGGCGCAGTTGAGGCCCAGCGTGGCGATGGGGTAGGGGCGCAGCGCGTTGAGCACGCAGGCGATCTCGGAGCCCAGCAGCAAGGTGCCGCTCGTCTCGACCGTGACGCTCACCATGAGGGGCACGTCCTCTGGCGTTTTGCTGCGCCGTTCGAGCGCGCGCAGGCAGGCGTTGATCGCGCACTTGATCTGGAGCAAGTCCTGACAGGTCTCGACGAGCAGGGCGTCGACCCCGCCGTCGATCAAGCCCAGCGCCTGCTCGCAGTAGCTGTCGAGCATGGTGCTCCAAGTTGTCTGCCCCAGCGTGAGCAGCTTCGTGCCCGGTCCCATCGAGCCCAGCACGAAGCGCGGTTTGTCGGGGCGGTGGTGTTTTTGACAGGCCTGGCGGGCGATCGTGGCGGCTTGTTGGTTGAGCTCGTACGTCCACGAAGCCAACTCCTCGTCGAACTCGGCCAACACGAGCTTGTTCGCGCCGAAGGTGTCGGTCTCCACGGCGTCGGCCCCCGCCTCGAGGAAGGACGTGTGGATGTCGTAGACGATATCGGGCCGGCTGCGCACCAACACGTCCACGCAGTTCTCGCGCCCCAAGTAATCCCGCTCGACGTCGAGGGGCATGTTCTGGATCGTGGCCCCCATCGAGCCGTCGACGACGAGGAGGCCGCGCTGCAACGCGGCCAAGAACGGGTTGGCCATCTGTACTCCTTCCCCTCACCTAGTTTGAGCACCATGGTATCGTACCCTGGGCTGAGGCGCACAGAGCTAAAGCGACGGGAATAAGAACGTTCGCGGCGCGCGGGGGGCTACGCTGCCCGTTCCAGCTTGTCGAACAGGTCCCGGAAGATCGCGTCGCGGTTGATGCCGTGTGCCTCTCGCATGAGGTGTCGTCCCGCCTGGCGCCGCCAGGTTGTGTCGTCCGATAAAACAGGTGAGGGCACCAACCCAGAAGGCACCCACTCTGGGTTGAGCAGCCAGGCGATGTCGATCAAGTCCCAAATCACCCAGGTGCGGCCGAAGTGGCCACTGATGCCCCGTTGGGCGTGGATGGGGTTGTGGGTGTAGAGCCAGTAGAGGTAGTCGCCGATCGCCCCTTTGCCCTTTACCCAGCGCTCCACCTCAGGCAACGAGATTTTGAGCTGCTCGCCGATGTAGTACCCCGGCAAGTAGACGTGGGGCACCCCGCAGTCGAAGAGGAGTTTCGCGGCCAGCTTGTCCTGAACCAGGTTTAGAGACGACGCGTTGGGCAAGTGCGACCAAGAAGGGTAGGCCGAGGTCCAGAGCACGACGATGCGTTCGACGATCGACGGTTCCAGCAGGAGGGCCGAGGCCACGTTCGTGATGCACCCGATGGCCGCCACGTACAGAGGGCGGTCGTCCTGGGCCAAGGCGCGTTCGATCAGGTGTTCGGTCGCCGGGCTGCGGATCGGCGCGTCCAACGAGGTGAGGTAGCCGGGGGAGCCGCGAAGGACGAGGTCTTTGGGGTCTAGGCCGAGCTTCTCGAACACCACGAGGATCTCTTCGTAGCTGCTCTCCATGCCCTCGGCGGGGCCTGGAAAGGGGACGTCTCGGGGGTCGGTGCCCACGCCGTTCAAGCCCTCGACCCACGAAGCGTACTGTTTGAGCAAAGCGCGGTCTTCCTCGGCGATGGGGGCCTTGGAGCTCAGAAGATCGTGGGCGCGCAGCAACTCCTCCCTGTGGTGAGCAAAGGAAAAGGGAGCGGCGTAAATCCCCTCAAGTTCGAGCTGCTCCTGGGACAAAAGCGCCCAAGTCAGCGCGAATTGGTCGTCGATTTCGTTTTTCGCGTCGGTGTCGATCACCAAGCGCACGGGCCCTGAGGGCGGGGCGAGCCTCTGCCTCATCTTTTCGTTGGACAGCGTGGGGAACGTTTTCATAGCGACCTCTTTTTTTTGGGGGGGGCTGTTATGGGGAGCGCAGACGGTTGAACAGCTTTAGGTAGTCGGCCAGGTGGCGGGTGGACAGGAAACGTTGGCGCACGCGCTCGCGCGCCGCTTGGCCCATCTGATTGAGCGAGTCGGGCTGTTGGAGCAACGCGATGATGCGCTTTGCACACTCCGCGACGTCCTCGACCAAGTACCCGCTCTGCCCGTCCACGATCTGCATAGGGATACCGCCCACGTTGCCCGCGACGACGGGTTTGCCCTTCCACATCGCCTCGGTGACCACGAGCCCAAACCCTTCCCGCGTGGATTTTTGGATCACGACGTCGGCCGCCGTTTGAAACGCGTTCACTTCG
>Ga0114931_10007182_pt1 | contig 13623 bp, 13 predicted proteins | sample 2SBtaG_FD_89579 | JGI IMG/M metagenome (GOLD analysis project Ga0114931, IMG submission 89579) | Deep subsurface microbial communities from Kolumbo volcano to uncover new lineages of life (NeLLi) - 2SBTROV14_V59a metaG | ecosystem: Environmental > Aquatic > Marine > Volcanic | place: Kolumbo... | reverse complement strand
TCTTTGTTTCGTAGTTTCTTAGGTATTTCTGCGGCGGCGCTACTCATGTTTGGTTGTGCGGAAATGCAAATGGAAGGTGGAGGCTCCGGATCCAGCGGATACGGATCTAGTTCAGCATCCTCCGCTCCAGTCTCTAGATCAGATGTCGCCTCGGGTCACTATGGAGATACCCTTGAGGCATGCCTCAGCCGTATTCCAAGTGGCTCCACGGGCGGGGAACGGATGTTGGCTGAAACCACCTGCCAACGTGACGAGGCCGCCCGTCAGTCCATTAAAGCTGTCCCTGGGAATTAAACTGGACGGTTCAACTAGGGAATTGAATTTCTAGGTTCCAAGTATCCAGCTTTCTGACAAGCATTGGCAATATAGGCAGGTAGCGAAGACACCTTGCACAAAGGACTATTCTCTACCTGCCTCTTCCACCACGAACACCCCACTCATTCCCCGGTGCCCTCGGACAGAACATCGAAAGCCGTAAGTCCCGGCATCCAAGAAGAACTCCAATTTCACACTTTTCCCTGCAGCAACAGCCAATCCTTCTTTCGGATCAACAATCAATTTCTGCGTCTTATCCAGTTGAATCACGTTCGAAACGGAAAGCACCGAACTTGTAAACCGGTGAAGTTCGCGGCCTTGATTTCTCAGCACTAATCGAATCGGCTGATCTGCCATAAGGTGAACTTGGGCGGGGCTGAACCGAAACTCTTCAAGAGTAACGGTGATCTCTTGATAGTCATTTGAACATCCGCTTGCAACAGATATCGTGAAAATGGCCAAGAGCCATATCTGAATTTGACCGCCTAAAACCCGCATGTTACAGTCCCTTCACTTCCTGAGGCAGCGAAAAAATTCCATTCCTCATTGAATCCCTACAGTCCATGAATTTCAAGATATTTTCACACATCGCCTGCACGTCATGCTGAAGCAAGTCTTGACCATTGCAGGCTCTGATTCAGGCGGCGGCGCTGGCATTCAGGCTGATCTGAAAGCCATGTCAGCCAATGGCACGTTTGCCATGTCGGTGATTACCTCGATCACCGCGCAAAACACCAAAGGTGTGACTGCCATCCACGACCTTCCTGACACCATCATTGAAGCGCAAATCGATGCGATCTTCGACGACTTTGATGTCGCGGCAGTGAAGACCGGAATGCTATCGAACGCCACCACGACCGCCCTCGTGGGTCGAAAAATGAAACAATACGGAGTCACGAAACTGGTGGTCGATCCCGTCATGGTCTCTAAAAGTGGTCATGACCTGCTCCAACCCAACGCCATTGATTGGATGAAACAAGATCTCATCCCTCTGGCCTATCTTCTCACGCCCAATATTCCCGAAGCTGAACGTTTGACCGGCATGACTATCCGAACTTTGAAAGAAGCTCGAGATGCGGCAAAAGCTCTGCTTCAACTAGGCTGCCACCATGTCCTCATTAAAGGAGGCCATTTACTCGAACGTCCCGCCACGGACCTATTGTATGATGGCCGCTTCTTTCGAATGTTTAAAGGCGACTTTATCGACACCACCACGACTCATGGCACAGGATGCACCTTTGCCTCCGCTATCACCGCACAACTCGCCTTAGGAAAGCCCATCGCCGATGCCATTGAAGCCGCCAAAACCTACACGACGTCAGCCATTCGTCATGGATTGTCGATTGGCCATGGTCATGGCCCTACCAACCATTTCTTTTTTCTGTCTTAGAGGGGGAGTTGAAAAAGTCCGCCAGCGACGCTCTCGGCGTTTTGCCATGCTCACGTACTGATGTACGCTCCGCATGCCAAAACGCCTTCGGCCTTGCTGGACGGCCTTTTTGAACACCCCCTCTCGCTCTTGGATATTCCTTGGATCAAGTCAGATAACATAAGCCTCTCTTCAACCCTTCCTCTTTACCGTCAAACGCGTTACTATTTACGCGCATTTCCATTGACAACCATAATCTCTATTGCTCAGAATTTCTTCATGGATGCTAAACAAACTATCCTGTCACTTGAACACCATTTTGGTCATACGTCGGCCATTTTAACGGAACCTCCAGAGGAAACGACTAGCATCGTCATCCTCTGCCATGGGTTTCTATCCAACAAGAATAGTCGCACCAATCTTCGCCTCACGGAATTACTCGGCCCAAAAGGACTCAGCACACTTGGGTTTGATTGGTTTGGTATGGGGGACTCCAGCGGTAAACTTGCAGACATCACGATTGGCACTTGCCAGGCCCAGCTCGAATCCGTCATCACGGACATCAAGAAAAGAGGCTATCAACACATTGGCCTGATCGGCTCCAGCTTTGGAGGGCTATTAGCCATTCTCGGCGGAGCCGAGCACCCGGAGTTTTTCGCCGTTGGATTAAAATGCCCAGTGCCTGACTTCCCAGAAATGCTTGAATTGGAATTTGGTCAGGAAGGTCTCAGCGCATGGAAGAAAACCAATACCATTCCTAATGTGACCGGAGGCCAAGGCCGCATGGCCTTGAACTTTGAATTTTTTCAAGAGTGTAGCCAATTCAATGCCTATGCGCAGGCGAAAAAAATAAAGACGCCATGTCTCATTGTTCACGGCGAACAAGATGAACTTGTGCCGCTCCACCAAATACACCAATTAACCGAGAGCCTGGCTGGAGAAAAAAAACTGCTCCTCCTCCCTGAAGCCAACCACCACTTTGGCCGTCCTGAGGATTTTCGCACGATGAGTGTCGCACTGAAAGATTGGATGGTGACTCATAGTATGACTTCACTGGCAACCTCGCGGAACCGCTCATGATGGACACGTCAAGCCCTCTCCGAGAAGAACAGGTGGAAATCGTGCGAATCCTATACCCCTGGTACAAAGAAGAAGTGTTTCGCCGCCGGGAACAAATGATTCGATTGACGGCCTTTGGCAGCGCCTTCCTCGTTCTTCTGCTGATCACCATTTTAGCCCTGGCGCCGCCCTATCCCGTGGACCCCATCGTCAAAATTTTTTCCATGACCGGCGTCGCCTTATTCTCGGCCCTATTCATCTACCTCATCATTCAACAACGCGACCGACACCGTCTTGCCAAACAAACGTTGATCGAGATAGAAAAAGTGCTCGGGCTTTACGAAGAAGGGTTGTACTTGGAAGGGAAAACCCTTTATCCGGAAGACTGGCAAACCGCCTGGTTGAGCAATCGAAGCGTGACCGTCTACGTCGCGGTCATCGCAGCACTCGCCGTCCTGGTGATTGCTGCAGTACTGGCTAAAGGATAAGGAATATGATCAAACCGTACCGTGGGGTCCTACCAACCATTGCCACAAGTGCCTTTGTCGAAGACACTGCCGTAGTCGTTGGTGATGTGGTGATTGATTCAGAATCTAGCGTCTGGTTTAACACCGTCATTCGTGGGGATGTTCATTCCATTCGCATCGGACATCGAACAAATATTCAAGATCTGAGCCTCCTTCACGTCACGCACGATACTCACCCGCTCATCATCGAAGATGATGTGACGGTTGGCCATCACGTCGTCTTACACGGATGTACGATTCGCAATCGAGTGCTGATTGGGATGGGGAGTATCGTGATGGACGGAGCCATTATCGAAAACGATTGTATCATTGGAGCCGGATCACTAGTCACGGAAGGAACAGTTATTCCGGCCCATAGCTTGGCGCTAGGCTCCCCTGCTCGTGTGAAACGATCACTTAATGTGAAGGAAGTCAATTGGGTGAAAGAATCCGCCAATAATTATGTGCAATATGCCCGCCAATACATGACTGACTAAATTTGCCGACACCACCTCTTGGAGAACACATTATTTCCTCACCACACCGGCTTCCTCTCATCATCTTAGGCACAGGCTATACCGGAAGGTTTCTCTATCAGCAAGCGTTGAAGCAAGGACGGAAGGTCTTCGCGACTAGCCGATCCCCGGGCACCCACTTATCATTCGTCGATCCTCAATCCCGAATCCTTTTTGATTTGGAACAACCGGCTACCTGGGGGAATATTCCTGTCCCGGCGCACATTGTTTTGTGCTTTCCCGCCCTACCGGCAAACATGGCATCAGATTTTTCCAAAGACATGACAAACAAAGGATGCCGGTTTCTCCTCTTAGGCAGCACCTCGGCCTACCTGTCCAAGGCAGATGAGCCCACGGATGAACAAGTCAAACTGAATATGGATCTTCCCCGTGTTCAGAGTGAAGAACATTTACGTGAGACCCACGGGGCCATCATTTTCAGGCTCGCGGGCCTATACGGCCCTGGGCGCCATGTTTTGAATTGGATTCGGAGAGGTAAAATCAAAAACACCAATCGCTACGTCAACCTCATTCATAGTGAAGACGTGGCCGCCCTAGGTCTTAACGCCTTACAACAAGCTCCGCCAGGGTCAAGCTATATTGTGAGCGATGGTATCCCTCGGCTATGGTCAGACATCTGTCAGTATGCCTCGACCAAATGGAACATTCCGATCCCCGAGCCAACCATTCCCAAAGACCAAGGCAAACGCCTGTCGCCAAAAAAAATATTGAATGAGTTGAGCTATGAATTGAGACATCCTGATTTGTATGTAGAGTTGGATAAGATTGAGAGCGGCGGGGATGTGATGAGTGAGTCAGGATAAAAAAATGTAACGTAAGGTTCCGCACAGAAATATATTTAGCAAATCAGGATTTCGAATTTTAATGGTTTAAAAAATCGGGATTTTGTCTCCGCTATAATTAAGGGCATCTCTAAAAACCAGGAAATTTTTGTGAGGGGAAGGAAGCCACGCGCACAAAACCGGAATGTATAGGCGAATATCATGAGGACGCACGGTGCGAAGAGCACCAAGTTTGTGCGCACCGAAAGCTGTGAGCACATGGCTGACGCCGCCCTTTGAAAGGGACGGTTTTTAAAGGTACCCTTAATTCAGCCTGGACACCACTCGATTAAACGAGTAATCCCAGGAAACGTATCAAAGCCTGTATCAAAACTGAGGATTCGATTGATCTGATGATGCCCCATAACCGCTAGGTGAAGCGCATCCCGAGCAGACAATCCATCCGTCGAGAGCACAATATCCTTGGCGCGTTCGACATCTCGTCGATTGACCGGAAACACTTCGTCCACAATTCCAAGCAGGGCTTCAAAGGCTGAGGGAATCGCCTCACGTCTAGCAATGGCGACATACCGATGGAGGATTTCCTGCAGCACCTCTACATCGGTGACCAGCCGCTCATCATGAGCAATGCAGGTTTCCAATACCTGTTGGGCAAGGATTTTGTTGGGATGGGCCGCTCCAACCACATACATCGGAATGTTGGAGTCAATGAAAATCATGAAGGGATATTACCCTGATACCCTTGGTCAATCTCTTGAAGAATCTGATCGATGTTCCCAGTCGGAAAGGTATGCTGAGCCGCCATTCGAATTACTCCTAGTTTCTTTTTAGTATCAGTCACAGGAATTTGCCGCCTGGCCCCCCGCAACGCTTGCCGAACCCATTCGGCCACGGTCATCTGCTGCCTTTGGGCAGTGCGTTGAATCTCGCGCATTTCCTTGTCATCTAGGATCACTTGCAGCCTTTTACTCATACTCGTGAGTATAATCGGCAACCCAAGATGAGTCAATAACCTTAAACCGTGAAGGAATCAAAAAAATTCTAACACAAGAAGCACAGGGAAAAGGTGTGGACCATCAATTCCCCCTGCCGTCGTTCCCGGCATTGTTTATCATGAACCCAGGCTTGTCTTTCTTTAGACGAATGAAGATTTCAGCGAGAGTTATGTGCAGAATTATTTTATACAGGGTTTCGCCCCTACAGACGGGGTCTCCTTCGACTCCGCTCAGGACAGGCTTTTGTTTCGGCAAAAGGCCCCAAAACCATTTCCGCCCGTGCGTGTCCCTCCGGGTAAACTCCGCCCCGGTACCGAATTAAATGGCTCGGGAACTCGATCTGCTCAAATAACACTCACCAAAGAGGTAGGATTCGGTGTTCCAGCTCCGCCGCGCCCAAGGCGGAAGATCAGAGTTAATCAAGTCGATTATTCAAACTGGGTATAAAGAAGGCAATCCCCTACTAAAACTCAATACTCATGCATAACTCAAATTCATGTGGCATAAAAAAAGTGGGTAATTAGGGCGAAACGTAACTGAAATAGATCTTGAGAAACTGTTTAAACAGATTTTCTTTCCGGTGATTAAAGCGATACTCGATCTCTTTCAGATACATCGGAAAATGATATTTCGAGACTCCGCGATAGTGATACAAGATATGTTTCGCATAACTCCAAAACCCTTCCATGCCATTGATATGGTTTTTCGTCCGGCGGTCTACGAATGATCTTGTATGATTCACTGTATGGTGTTTGCCATACCGTTTTAAGGATTGATAGCCCCGAAAAGCATCGGTGAAGTACACGGACCCTTTGCGTGTTTTGGCTTGAATATGTTGCATCAATTCTTCCGCACTGACCGACTCCACCACTTTGGGGATCATACGCAATAGTGGGTCTTAAGAGTATAAAATACAATGAATATTGGTATCATGAACGGTGGACATTGTATGGAACTCACCCAAGAGATTTTTGAATTAATTTTCCCCAAAGGCGTTTTTGAGTGGTTTGACCTCACCGAAGGGACACGCGATGGAGACATGACCGCCATCACGTTTGAGGAAAAAGACATTCCCCCATTCACCGACGAACACAAACACAAAAAGATTGTGGCCCGGAAATTTCACCCCATCACGGTGACGGACTTTCCTCTCAGAGGCCGACCCACGCGACTCACGTTTCGGCGCCGGTATTGGCAACTTGAGGGGCAGCAGGAGTATCTCAAACGAGACATCACGCTGGTCTTTCCTGGCACCCAGCTTGAACACGAATTCGCCGCTTTTTTAAAAGAAGACGGCCGAGACGGAAGCCACCTCGCTGGCCGCCATCGCCAAATCCCAGAAGATCCCGGTCAAAGAATTTGAAAAGCAGTACAAGCATCACCTGAGCGGATTCACCACCTAGAGCCAGCGAGACCATGCCGCCACGTGGATGCTCTTTCCAGAGAACATCGGACCCCAATTGAGCATCGATGAAGTGGCCGTGACCAATGGAGAGCTCTATACTGTCCTGACCAACAAAGCCGCGCATGGCAAACAGGGGGCATTGGTCGCAATGATGGAGGGGACGAAAGTGTGCGATCTCACGCCTATTCTGGCGAGAATCCCCTTCGAGCAAAGAACGCTCGTCACCGAAGTGACGCTGGATATGTCAGAGTCGATGAACGCGATGGTGAAACAGGCGTTCCCAAACGCCACCCTCGTCCTCGACCGCTTCCACGTCCAACGCCTCGTCTCAGATGCGGTACAGGAAATTCGCATTGGTGTGAGACGAGAAGCCATCCAAGAAGAGAACCACCAGATGACGCACGCTCAACAGGTCAAGAAACCCTATCGCCCTCGGACGTTTGAAAACGGAGATACCCCCAAGCAGCTCCTGGCCAGAAGCCGGCATCTCCTCTTTAAACCGCAGAGTCAGTGGTATGACCAACAGAAAGCGCGCGCCACGATCCTTTTTCGCGAATACCCAACACTCAAGACGGCCTACGAGCTCTCCATGATGTTTCGGGCGTGTTACGAATACAGTAAAACCCGACCCGAGGCGAAAGAAAAACTCACGCACTGGTATCAGAAGGTGGCAGAGCAAGACCTTGAGTCCTTCCTCGTCCCCGCGGAATCCATACGTTTGCATGAACCGACTATCCTGAACTACTTCATCCATCGTAGTACCAATGCTTCAGCAGAGTCATTTAACGCCAAGCTCAAAAATTTCCGAGCGCTCGTACGCGGAGTCAGAGACAAGAAATTTCATTTATTCAGAGTGGCGAAGCTGTATGGGTAAAACCATAAATTGCGTATGATCCCACTTTGGTGTAGACGCGTCCGTCCCGCTCCAGAAGCCCGAAGACGACGCTTTTGCCGGCCGCAGCTCGTCCACGTTTGCCTTTACGCTTGCCCCCGAAATAGGCTTCGTCCAGTTCGATTTCCCCTTTGGGTTTCCCCGCTTCCAGTTCGGTCAAATGATACAACGCTTCGCGCATCCGCTGATAGACCCGCGTAACCACTTTGACATCGACCCCCAGGTCCTGACTCAACCGATAGGCGGGCTGCAATTGGTAGAACCCATGCAAAATGCGAATCTCTCGACGGAGCCGACTGAGACTCTTGCTTTTCCCACATCGCGCGCATTGCACATAGCCGCGACTGGTGTGACTCAGCTGAAACGATCCACAAAAAATACACTTGCGACCTCGCAAAAAGTTGGCCGCACAACCAAAAACCGAGGTTCGTCCAGTAACCATGCGCCCTTTCTAGCACACCTTGGTTACGAAACGCCCTATTACCAAAAAGTGAAACGTCCCCTTTTCATAGAGTGGCCTGACCGTCACGTCCACATCCAAGATCCAGGGTTCGGTGAGTGAAACTCCCCACACCCAGGGCGCAAATAGGTTCGCCGTTTTGAGGAATTCGATAAAGAAGGGCAACTGGCCCAGGGGTGTCACGGCCGCCTGCGGATCCCATTCCACATGAACTCGGCCCCCGTAGGTGTCGACCGGAATCGGAGAGGACGAGATGAAAAAGGCTTGACTACAAGGGATTCACCCTGAGGGTGAACGGGTTGGGAGGGAGGAAAAGTCTTTATGGCCGCTACCCTAGAGCAAATTCCTCACCCCCAGGCAAAAGCCAACAGTCGGATTTAGGATAACTTTAATGCTGTTCCACTGAAGCTTTCTTCAATGGCACCGATAAAAGTCTATGGTGATGGCAATGTGATGTGGCAATTCGAACTACCTCAACGTATTCGCGCTTGCCAAAGGAGGAGTTGCATGAACCCGTTGGACCGGCCGCTCGACGACACTCTTCTCGCCGAGGTCATTCGCCAGGCAAGGCAATCAACATCGGCCGCGATCAATCCACTCATTCACGGTATCCCAAAGGAGCGTGTCGACGTGGCCGCCATGTGCGCTTCTGTGGGACTTGAGAAGCGTGAGGACCATCTGTATGGCGAGCCGCAGGAGGGAAGTGATCCCCCGATTTATGTTAGCCACAGCGAGGCGGATCACGATGTCTTGATTGTTCGCCCCCTCGCATGGCACGAACCGGACTCCGGAACGGCGGAGATCGGAATGTTGCTTCTCGAAGCCCCGGGCCTTCCCCTTGGCGGTTATGCTCTATGCCGGCTCGAGGATCGCGATCTTTTTTTGTATTTGAATCACTTGCCAACGCAGAAGCTCGACAATAGCGAGCTGCTCGCCGGTCTAGTCTCAGCCGAAGTCTCGGGTAGATGCTGCGGACTACCGAGCGGTTCACGAGTCAACGCGTGGTTCAATCGTCCACAACCTAGTGATTTCGGCCCCCGAATCGAGCACCTCCTGTTGGGCCGGGAAACGGGGTGGGCGCGTGCGTCGGCCTCTTCCTCTGAGCAGACAGCCTGGGTACTGGAAGGGAAGCCTGCCATTGCGGCTCACTACGACCGTAGGCTTGGACTCCTGTCGGTCGCAAGAGGGCTTGGAACGTTTCTGGGGACCCCGCGCCCAGAGGCGGCAAATCTGTTTCTGAGAACCAACCTGAAGTTACTTGATGGGACAGTCGTCGCCCTGCGCCAGGATGAGCAGGGGTTTTTCGTCATTCTCAGTCGGTTGGCATGCGATGACCTCGATGACGTCGAAGTAGAGCGAGCCGTTGGCTACCTTGAAAGGCTACGCCAAAGCAGTGCCCCCTATGGACGCTCAGCGATTGAGCTTCTGAAGGTACTTGAACAGGCACGCGTAATAGAAGGTTACAATGCCGTGGTGGAGGCACGGACCGAACCGCCGCCCGCTCGTCTGAACGACGAGCTTCATCTTGGCACTCAAGCGTCCGGCGATTCTCTTTCCGTTCGCGTTACGGACCTCCTGACGCACGCGTTTGTCTGTGGCGGGTCTGGCTCAGGGAAGACGATCGTCTGCAAGAATCTTGTCGAGGAATTCGCACTCGCTGGTGTTCCGTCAATTGTCATCGATCTCAAGGGCGATCTCTCATCATTGGCGTGCGTGCCTTCTGGAATAGATGTCGACACCATATCGCAGTACTTGATTCGACTCTTTAAAGGGACCAATGCATGGCGCACCGAGGAAATAGCCGATAGGTCTAGAAAAATAGCAGGGCTGTACGAAGCACTCGGCAACGGCGACATGCTCTTGGACTTCAAGAAACGAGTGCGATTCCGACTCCTGACACCACGATCAGACGCGGGAATACCGCTTTCCTTGTCTCCCCTCTCCGGGCTTAAACTTGGCTCTCTGGAATCGGACGGAGGAATTATTGGCAATCGAACGCTTCATGAGCTAGTCGAGGGAAACCTACGTGCTCTCGTGGAGCACATCGATCTCTCAGACGGAGATACGGAGACGCTCATCTCCGTGTTGACTCAATTGCTGGAGGCGGCTCACCGAGACCAGCTTCCCCGGGATGGGGTCGAAGGAGTTGAAACGCTTGTCAAGATGCTATTCGAGGTGGGGAAGCACACGAGCAAGATCAACTTCCTGGATACGAATTCCGCCATTGATCCTAGGCAGGCGGAGAAATACGCGCGGGCGATGAATGCTCGCCTTGGTGGCACGTTCCGGTACTGGTTCGATGGGGAGAGTCTCTCTGTTGATGATCTGGTTACGACTCGCGACGAACAAGTGCCGATCAACGTGATCAATCTCGCGTCGTTGACCGGCCAACAAGATCAGGCGTACGCAATCGCACAGATCAACGGCCAAATTATCGAATGGATGCGCGGCCAACCAGGAGCGCATCGTCCGCGGTTGGCCTACGTAATTGACGAGATTGCTCAGGACGGAGGGAAGGGCGCAATCTTTCCGCCCCATCCCCACAATCCGATCACGAAACCTGGGCTCACGACCTTGCTCAAACAGGGCCGTGCGTTCGGGGTGAGTTGTGTCCTCGCAACCCAGAACGCAAAAGACATCGACTACAAAGGACTCGGTCAGTGCGACACGTGGGTCATCGGGCGACTCAAGACGAAGATCGACATTGAGCGGCTCAAAACAGGCATCGACGCCGCAGAGACGGACACTACGCATTCGTTTGGTGATAAGATCGACGACATTGTAGAACGGGTTGCCGGGCTGCAACCAGGCGAGTTCGTAATTAAGACCCACTCCAGTGGGGTTATCCCGTACAAGCAGAAGTGGATTCGGAGCATGCATGAGCGGCTCACAGCGGAAATGCTGCGGAACTGGGTGCGTTTGGAAGAGGTCGAGATAGACAACGCAGTACGCCAAGCGGAGACCCTGTGGAGCAGTGGGAACACGGAAGATGCGATTCAGGCCCTTGAGAGGGTCATCGTTCGCGAGACATACTACTCAAAGGCAGCGGATGTGAAGCTGCGGCTGTGCGAGTGGCTATACCGGACAGAAGAGTGGTCTCGGGTTGTTGACCACGGCAGGCAGCTTCGGGAGACCGTGCGCTCTCGGTCCGGATATGAACTGGTGCACTACTACGAGGGAATGTCCGCGTACGAGCTAAGAGATTTCCATGAGGCGCGGCGGGCCCTGGAAAGGTACATGTCGGCGACAGGGAGTGGCTCAAGGGAGCTTGTGGAGCAGTGTCGTTCGCGTTTGCAGGATCTCTTCGTCGAAGAGGACGACTATGACAGCTTCGAAGAATCAATCCACGATGCCGGCCAAGGGAAGTCAGGCTTTCGCGCCTTTTGCTCTGCGATGAGGAGCGTACTCACTGATTGGCCAAAGTTGCGCGGTCAATTGTCAGGGGCGAAAGTGATTGCGACGGAGAGCCAAGGAACAGAAGAGATTCGGTACACCGACAAAGACGACCGAACCATGCACCGCTACGTCACAGAAATCCGGACACGACTAATCGACCTTCCTCTGTCGGCCCCGGAGCTGGGAGAGTTTTCCGATGAGGAACGTGAGCAGCTTGAAGACGTGCGAGGTCAAGTTGCCGCAGATGAAGAGATACAACGTGCCCGAGAGTCAGAGCTTCAAGAGTATCTATGCGACGCTACGGCATTGATTGACGAGGGTAGCCTTTCGGCCGCATCTGAGCTTATTAGCAGTGCGCACAAATTGATACGCGAGGGCGGCCTAGCCGCAGAGGGTTTTGAGAGGCTTGTCTCCCTCTACAGAGGCACGTTCGCCGCGAGCAGGGACGAGATGCGCGATTGGCTTCTCAACCTAGATCCACTTAGATTCGAATTGGAGACTGCGGCGCTGTTCAATGCGCTTGGATTCGAGGCGAAAACCACGAAGGCATCTGGAGACGGAGGCGTCGACGTGACGGCCTTGCGTGGTAATCGTCGCTACGTGATTCAATGCAAGCGTTACCGTCATCCTATTGGGCCGGGCGTGTTGCGTGAATTTGCCACGGTGGTGAGAAACTTCGATGCGGACGAGGGGATTTTCGTCACGACATCGAGATATACCGACGCCGCACGAACCGAGGCGGAACTCCACGATATCCAGCTTGTAGACCTCGAAGGACTGCTGCGCCTCTACTCGGAAAGCGGCGATAGACGTGGGGTCGAAGATTCTGGCAGGGATTGCGAGGCGGGCATCCTCGAGATACTCAAGAGAGCCAACGAGTCCATGGCCATGAGGGACGTAGCCGATCGTGCGGATTGGCCCGTCCCAGAGTGCCAAAGGGCCATGCGCCGATTAATTGATGATGGTGTCGTCGAGAAAACGGGGAACCAGAGAGGGAGCCGATATGCATTTGTACGCACATAGGAGTCTGTCGGACATGCCTATCAGCAAAGTGCACAAAGTGACTCATTATGGTAGAACGGGACGGATTGCAGGTCTGTTCTTTCCCATTGAGTCGGAGGTGATTGATGTTCTACGAAACTTATACCGCAGAGCGGTTCTTTACCGAGAGCACGACCGAAGCTGAGGCCCGGACACTGCTGTGGCGCAGTCGCATTCAGGGCAAAGAGTTCCAGGGGACTAAAAAGTGGACGCTACCCTTTTTCACCACCCTACCATTACCCCTCCCTTTAAAGATTAGGAATTTTCCCCAGATATGAGTATTGAGTTTTATTAAGGATTGAGTCTTGAGTCTCCCCCGCGTTGGGCGCGGCTGGGCCGCTGCCCCGAATCCTACCTCTTTGGCGAAGGCTGTCTGAGCGCAGCGAGTTTCTGAGCCATCATGATTCGGGGTGGTGGACCAGGGCCCCGTAGGGCCGCGCACGTGCGGAAATGGTTTTGGTCCCTTTTGCCAAAACAAAAGTGCCTCGGCGCGTGTGATACGATGATACGGGTCAAATCTTTGGTTGAGAGTTTCGCAGAATTAAAAATGTCCAAAGTTCATTTCAGCCCGCGTTGGGCGCGGCGGAGACCGAGCCCCGAATCGACTTTTCGGTGAGAGCTGTTTAGGTCCTTCGACATGGCTCAGGATAAACTCCACGAGTTCCGGAGCCATCTTATTCGGGGCGGAGGCGGAGGGACCTCGGAGAGCCTGTTTCCGAACAGGGTTGGAGAGGCCGCGCACGTGCGGAAAATCGACATAGGTAGGCGGTCACCCGCTTTCCCTGTCACACCACCGTACGTACGGATCCGTATACGGCGGTTCGGTGGGTTAAGCTATCGGCAAGCAGTTAAGCGTGGAATCCCGAG
>Ga0114931_10007181_pt1 | contig 13623 bp, 12 predicted proteins | sample 2SBtaG_FD_89579 | JGI IMG/M metagenome (GOLD analysis project Ga0114931, IMG submission 89579) | Deep subsurface microbial communities from Kolumbo volcano to uncover new lineages of life (NeLLi) - 2SBTROV14_V59a metaG | ecosystem: Environmental > Aquatic > Marine > Volcanic | place: Kolumbo... | reverse complement strand
GCCCCACTGTAGATCGTCGATGTACATCACGACAGGGGCAAGCTCAGCGAGCCTGAGAAGCAGGTATCGCAGTGCGCCGAACGCTCTGCGCCGTGTTTCTTGAGGATCGGGAGGGGCAGCAACTCCGCGGTTGTGTCGTTTGAGGGAGCCGACGCGGTTCATGACCGGAAACAGCTTCGCCAGCGCATCCACGTCGCGCGGCGTGACGTCTTCGACGACTCCAGCGGGCAAATCGAGGAGCGCGCGCGTCAGCGAGTCTACGACTGCATCGAGGGTCTTGTACGGTACGAGCTCGCGTTCGTAGCACCGGCCGCGTAGGACGATGGCGCGGTCCATGCCGGGCGTTTCGTCCAGGAATCGCCTGAGCAACATCGATTTTCCCATGCCCGATGAACCACGTACGAGTACGCACACCGCACCGTCTCGACTCGCGCGATACAGCTGCTCCAAAACGGCCAGCTCGTTTTGGCGACCGACAAACGGTTGCTCGACAGGCGCTCGCAGGCGTCTCGATGCTGGTGACGGTTCTCGGCCCAGGAGCTTGAGGATCTGGCGACCAGAGGGCCGCAGCTGAGGGTTACGCTGCAATAGCGAGTTGCACAGCGAAACCAGGTCGGCGGGAACGTCGGGCGCCAGCGCGGACGGCGACGGCGCCGGCAAGGTCTGCTTCTTGATCGCAATCTCCCCTCGCTTGCACTTGTCGAACGGCCGATGTCCGGTAAGGGCCTCGTACAGCATGATGCCGACCCCGTACCAGTCGCTCGCCTCACCGAGAGGTAGGTCTGCAGCCTGTTCGGGAGACATGTAGATTGGCGTACCGATCGCGTAGGCGGTGTCGTGAGTGTGGTCGTCTCTGTGGCCCACCTTGTCGACGGCTAGCCCAAAGTCCAACACGACGACACGGCCTTGTCGGTCGACGAGGACGTTGGATGGTTTTAGATCGCGATGGAGCTTGCCCACACGATGTAGCGCGTACACGGCATCAACCAGTTGCGCGAGCGAGCTGCGCAACCTGTCCACGTCCAGCGTGCCTTTGATCACACGCTGCCTTCCCGTTGGCATCGGGCGAAACACTCCGGTAGGCTTGCTCGCCTCCTCTGCGTCCTCGTGCTCGTCCCCGTCGGCTGTGTTGCTGATTGTGTGGTCGAGTTCGGCGGGGGCGGTGTATTCGAACGGACGAACGTACTCAACGAACTCGCTGCCTTTCACCAGCTCCATTGTGAAGAACCACTCGTCTCCCTCAGTGTGCAGTTCGTAGAGTGTGACCAGGTTCGGGTGGCTAACGTCGGCCATGCTTCGGAACTCGCGTTTGAACCGGTACAGGGCCTTGGCGTCTGTATGTTTGACTGTTTTGAGCGCGACCTCGATGCCCAACTCCTCGTCAAACGCGCGATACACGACGCCCATCCCGCCAGCGCCCACCTTTGTGCCGAGCCTGAATCGGCGACTGGAGATTGACGTTTCTCGGTCTTTCATGGCTCGGCGACACTCGGCAGAAATGTCCTCGAAAACCGATCGTACTCCACGATTCGCTGCTCATCCAGTTGCGACTCCGCATCTACCAGCAGGCGACCGAGATCCGCCAGGCGCTCGACGGCAACTTCCTGGTGGTGCTCGCCGACCGCGGCACCTGCGGTGGGGGCGGCGCGCTCGGACTGTTCAACCGGTCGGTCGGCCAGTTCGAACAGGGGCGCAGCGATCCGTCGTTCGTCCGCTCGCTGAGGTTGTTGCCGGCGCCGCGCGGCCGGCGCATAGCTGCCTGGCGACTGAGCGGCACGCGAGGTACCAGCCTCGAGCGCATATCGACTGTGACCTCGGCGATCAGACGAGAATTTCGGCTAGACGAATCGCGGCTACTGGGCACATTCGAGCGCGAAGAAGGAGACGAAGCCGCTCGAACTCGGGGGGGCTGCCGCAGCTGCTGTCTCCAGCATCGTCGCCGGAACCCGGCGAGCGATGAGGCGGTCGCGCACCGCCTGCGACCGCTCGATGGCGATGGCTTCCGCCTCGCCGGCCGCAAAGTGCCCGTCGATGCGGAGTCGTTTGACGCGTTTGCGGGTTTCTATCTCCTGGGCCAGGTCGTCGATGATCTCGAGATGTTTCTCGGTCGGCGTCGAGCTGTCACGCTCGAAGACCAGAATCACGTCGGGACAACCGTCGTAGTCGATGAAGCCCTCTTCGCAATCGAGAATGATCGGGCAGCGGTCGTCGACATCGAGGATCACAGACTCCCGGTCAGCCTCGGCTTCGTGGGGCCGGTTGGCACTGGTTGCGGAACACGCAACTCCGCCCCAGACGAGGACAGCCAGAGCGGGTGAGAGGTGGAGCGACATACTGACTTCAGTGGCGCTTGGCACTCGGGAGGTTACAGCAAGAGGTCTGGAATCTAGAGGGAGGAAAGGATTCGGTTTATTTCTTCGGTAGGTACGGCGGGCACTAGCACCTTCAGCCCGCGCCGTCGAATGCGTTCATAGATCTGCCACAACACCGGGTCCAGCTCCTTGATGGCATGCACCCTTGGATCGTCGTGGTACGTCTTGGGCGTCGTTCGCTTCGCGAACGCAAAAAAAAGCGCGCGAGCCGAAAGGCCCGCGCGCTCGTTTGTGGTTGAGATCAGCGACTAGTCGTCGTCGGACTCGCCAGTGCCCTCGGTGAGGGTCACGAGCTTGTCGGCCCCGACATCGAACTCCTCGACGAGGCCCGATGCCCAGTAGACCTTGACGTCCGCGTCATCGCGGGCGCCGATGCCGAATGAGGGCCACGGGCTGTTGGTCGAGCCCATGCTGCTGCCAGCTCGCACAACGCGAACCTGACGGTCGTGTTTGACCTTGGCCTCCACGCGGGTGCCGACAGGACTGGCGCCGCTCGCGGTGCGAAGGCGCACTGTGATGGCGTGGTTGTTGTTGCCATTGTTGCGCAGCAACACCGGGGCGCCATTGGGGTTGGCCAGGCCGGCCTGAGGAATCGACCACGGCGCGGTGATGACAACGAGATCTGCAAAGCCGTCGCCGTCGTAGTCACCCTGGGCGGTGCCCGTGGTGTAGTCAAAGGACAGATTGACGCCGGTGTCGGCGGTGCCGTCGGTGAAGGTGCCGTCGCCGTTGTTGTAGGACAGGCGACCTGCGCTTGCCGTGCCGGGGCCAATGGCGCCAAAAAGCGGCAGCGCGCCGACTTGGAACAGATCGAGGTCACCGTCGTTGTCGAAGTCGGCCATGGTTGTGCCCCAGCCAAACTCCGTCGCGCCGATGCCCGCGTTATTGTTGCTGAAGGTGCCGTCGCCGTTGTTAATCATCATGGCGTGGGAAAGTCCGGCGTTGTTGAAGGCGCCGAGGCTGGTGGCGAAGAAGTCTTCGTCGCCATCATTGTCCACGTCACCCACGGCCAGACCCATCCAGAAGCCGGGGATATCCAGTCCAGCGGCAGGTGCAACGTCGGTGAAGGTCAGGTCGCCGTTGTTGCGGTACAGGTTGAAGGGCGTCGGGCGCACGGGCATGGGGAAGGGGAAGTAGGGGTATGCGTTGCAGTTGCCCACCAGGATGTCCTGGTCACCGTCAGAATCGTAATCGAGGAAGGACACGACGCAGGCGCCGTCGGTGAGGGTGCCAATGCCCGGAACTTCATATTGTCCCGTGACGCCAGCCGTACTGGCGATTTCGGTGAAGGTCAGGTCGCCGTTGTTGAGGTAGAGCTTGTTGGGCGGCGACGCAGCGGTGCCCGGGCCCGTGAGAAAGGGAATGTGGCCGGGAGCGGTGACGAAGAGGTCGAGATAGCCGTCGCCGTTGATGTCGCCGAAGGCGGCGCCCATCTCCGAGGTGGCCGAGAACACTCCCGCCTGAGCGGAGATCTCTTCGAACGTGCCATCGCCGTTATTGTGATAAAGGCGCGTTGGCGTCTGCTGAGGGCCGGCGACGAAGCCCTCGCCCGACAAGTACATGTCGGGGTAGCCGTCGTTGTCGATGTCGCCGACCAATACACCCGAGGTGCCGAAGCCGTTCTGCACGCCAGCGGCGAAGGTGACATTGGTAAAGCCGCCGTCGCCATCGTTGCGAAACAGCGCGTTGAAGTTCGGCGAGGCCGGGTCCATCGTGACGCCGTTGCTGAGGTAGAGATCGAGGTCGCCGTCCTGGTCGTAGTCGAGCCAGGCGACACCGCCGAGACCTTCGCCCGTGGCTGCTCTGGAGAAGGGAGCCAGCTCCGCAGAGGCGTTCTGAAAGGTCACGCCCTGCTCGACTACCTTGGTGCTCGCCTGGGTTTCGTTGTCGACGACAAGCTCATCACCTGTGTCCAGGCAGCCAGCTACAACTATAAGCAGTGGAATACACAGAACGATCCGATTCACGACGATCCTCTCGATTGTGGAGTGCTCATGTTGGGGGAGACTCCGTTTTGGCAGGGTTCGCCTGCGTCCGAATTGGGAACGAACACAACGAATGAACTCCCGTATATCCAGAGGAATTGTCTGAGATCAAGTGACGGTGTGGGTCCTAATTACTCGTCACTCCATAATGGTGGGAAACGATATTTCCAAAATGGACTTATCTGTGTGAGGAAATACCCTCGCATCCGGGCGATGGAGTTTTGACAGTAATCTTCATCGCGCTGTGTACGGCAAAATCGATGAATTGTGCGGCGTAATGAAAATGCGCCGACATCAAAAAAATCGCGGTCGGAGAACTACGCGATTAACTCGCCCAGCTACATCGCCCACAACGCGACCGTCACCGACGCGACCGCGTCGATCCACCGCGCCGGCTGCTTCCTGCCCGGCGCGCCCGCCAAGGACTTCCTCATCGATGGCGACACCTACGACGTCGACACCACGCGCTACCACTGCTCCGACGGCGACCTGAGCACCGCCCGGATCCGCACCACCGACGGCGGCATGGTCAAGCGCTGACCGCGGCGGGCCGCTACATGAAGTTGCGCGCGCATAGGGCCGACAGCGCGGCAGCTTCGTCGCCGGGGAAGCCGAGGCGGGTCAGGCGGCGCTGACGGCCTTCGTCCATGGCGCGCTCGAGCTGTTGCACGGCGGCCCATCTGGCGGCCAGGGCGTCGGGCTCCCAGCTGCAGGCAGCCAAAAGGACCAGCCCGCGCGGCTGCCGCGCGTCCTGGTCGAGATGCTGGGCCGGCTGATCAGTCGTTGAGCGGCGAGCTCTTCGCCGTCTGTGCCGGCGGGACGCCGAGCCGGCGCGCCATGTGATGAAGGTTGCTGCGGTGCATCCCCAGCTTCCGCGCTGCCTCCGCCCAGTTGCCCTGCGTCTCGGCAACTGCGTGGGCCACGAGGCCCCGCTTGAACTCGTCCACCGCGTCGCGAAACGTCAGCTCGCCGCGCACGGTGCGAGCCTGCAGGGCATCGGCCATCGGTGGCGCGTCGACCGCCGGCGCCGCGGCGTCCAGATCGTCGAGCTGGATCTGGACGTTATGGTCTTTGCCGCAGCGGGCGGCCGCGCGCAGCGCCGCCCGGGCGAGGACGTGATCGAGCTCGCGCACGTTCCCCGGCCACGGGCGAGCCTGCAGATGCTGGGCGGCGGCGGGGCTCAGCAGGAGTTTTCGGACACCCACGCGCACGCGGTAGCGGTCGAGGAAGTGACCCGCGAGGACCGGGATGTCCTCCCGCCGCTCTCGCAGCGGCGGGACGCGCACCGGATAGACGTCGAGGCGATGGAACAGATCCGCGCGAAACCGTCCGGCGGCGACCTCGGCTTCCAGCTCGCGGTTGGTCGCCGCGACGATGCGCACATCGACATGGATCTGCCGGTCGGAGCCGACGCGCTGGATCTCTCCCTCTTGAATGGCGCGCAGGAGCTTCGGCTGCACGGTCAGGGGTAGCTCGCCGATTTCGTCGAGAAAGAGGGTGCCACCGTCCGCGATCTCGAACTTGCCCAGGCGATCTGCGATCGCTCCGGTAAATGCTCCGCGGACGTGACCAAACAGCTCGCTCTCGACCACCGACTCGGGAAGCGCCGCACAGTTCACCTGGATGAACGGCCGGTCGTGCCGGGGCGAGCCGGCGTGGACCGCACGCGCGGCGAGCTCTTTGCCCACGCCGGTTTCTCCGCGTAGCAGCACAGCCAGGTCGGAGGTCGCCACGGTATCGATCTCGGCTCGCAGCCGGGAGATGGCGGGGCTGACGCCGAGCATCTCCCGGCCCTCCGCGCCGGTCCCTTCGCGAGCCAGCTCGCGCAGCACCTGCCCGCGCTTCTCGGCGAGGCGTTCGACCGTTTCGATCAGGCGGGTGGTCTGCAGCGCGGCCCCCGCCAGCGCGCCAAGTGCGATCAGCAGGTCGTGGTCCAGCCCGTTGAAGGCGCCCACCTCCAGCGCATCAGCCGTCAGCACGCCGACCACCTGGCCGTCGGCGACCAGCGGGCATCCCAGACAGTCGTGGACGTCGTGCAGCGCGGTGGGCTCGCCCTCGACCAGGCCGTCGAACGGATCGGGCAGGTCGGAATTGGCCGGGAACCGGATCGGCTCCCGACTGGCGACGACTTGCGCCAGACGCGGATGATCGTCGAGCGCAAATCGCATGCCGAGCACCTGCGGCAGCAGGCCATGGACGGCCAGCGGGATCAGCTCGCCGTCGCGGAGCGCGAGCATCGCCGTGGCGTCGCAGCGAACGACCGATCGAACCGCTTCGAGCAACCGCTGGTAGCGGTCGGTGCCGCACAGCGAACGGGTCAGGTCGACCGCGATTCGCACCAGAGGCGAGGGCGTAGGCTGCATTTGCCCCACGTTCATAGCATGTTGCAGGATTCACAACAGCGGCTGTTGTGCGAATCATCCGGGCGCGAAATGGCTCGCGGAGCCCACGCCCGCAGCTCGGCCGCCCCGCGCGCATGGCTCGCGCCGTGCGGCAGGTGCAGGGCGACCGGAGCGGGCCAGACCCGCACGCGGTCCGGGCCGCTAGCGGCGGGCGCCGCCGCGCTCCAGGGCGCGGCGCAGCTTGTGCAGCGCGACCGGAGCGGGCCAGACCCGCACGCGGTCCGGGCCGCTAGCGGCGGGCGCCGCCGCGCTCCAGGGCGCGGCGCAGCTTGTGCAGCGCGGCGTTCTGGATCTGGCGGATGCGCTCGCGCGACAGCTGGTACTGGTCGCCGATCTCGCGGAAGGTGCGCTCTTCGTCGTCGACCAGGCCGAAGCGCTGCTTGAGGACGTCGGCCTCGATGGGCGACAGCTTCTCGAGCAGGCGGTGCAGCTCGATCGACAGCGCCTCGGTGGTCATGACGTCTTCCGGGCTCCACGGCTCGGCTTCGGGATCGGTGAGGACCTCGCCGAGGACGCGGCTGTCGTCTTCCTTGCTGCCGACCGGCGCTTCCATCGACACCGGGGCGCCGAGGAGGTAGCGGCTCATCTGATTGAGCTTGGTCAGCGGCAGGCCAGCTTCGTTGGCCACCTCGCTGCGGCTCGGCTCGCGGCCGTATTCGGCGATCAGCTTCTGCCGGACCTTGGCCAGCTGCTGCTGGGCCTCGATCATGTGCACCGGCACGCGGACCGCGCGGGCCTTGTCGGCCAGGGCGCGGCCAATCGCGTGGCGGATCCACCAGCAGGCATAGGTCGAGAAGCGCAGGCCGCGGCGGTGGTCGAACCGGCTCACGGCGTGCATCAGGCCCAGGTTGCCCTCCTGGATCAGGTCGGCCAGCGGCATGACGCCGCGGTCGTAGCGACGGGCCATGGTCACGACCAGGCGCAGGTTGGCGCGGACGAAGCGATCGCGCAGGCGGGCCGAGCGGCCGTACGCCTCGCGCACGGCGATCAGGTAGTCGCCGAAAGCGCGGCTCGCCGGCGAGAACGACAGCCGACCGCCGCGGACGCGAGTGACGGCGTTGGTGCGCAGGCGCTCGAGCTCGTTGACCAGCGCGGCGACGTGCTCGCGATCGTGATCGAGAGAACGCAGCTGCAGGGCGGCCTGGCCGGCAGCGTTGGTCAGTCGCTCGCGCGACGCCTTGGCCCGCTGCTTGCGCGCGTTGGCCGCGGCGCGGCGCACGTTCTTGAACTCGGCCAGCGAGTTCTCGAGCCGGGCTTCGATCAGCGACAGCAGGTACTCGACCGTCGACGGATTCGACAGCAAGCGCTGCCAGGTCTCCAGCTCCGCGCGCTCGAGATCGCGCGCGAGCAGCTGCTCCTCTTCCGGCTCGAGCAGGCCATGCTCGCCCAGGTCGCGGAAGTAGGTGCTCAGGTGATCCAGCGGGAAGCCCGAGTCCTGTGGATCGTGCTTCGTGCTCTTCTTGCGGCTCTCGGTCGTGCGCGCCTTGGGCCGCCGGGCCACGCGGGCCGCCGGGGAGCGTCGTGCTCTCTGGTTGGTCTTGGTGGTCTTCATCGGGGACGCCTCTCGTCAGTTACGGCAGAAATGGCCGCCGTGTTTCATGGAACTGTCGGGCGTACCGCGTCACGTGTCGGGAGACCTGAGTGCGGAACCTACATAGGACCGCTGAATGGGTTTGTCTTGACGCGCGCGAGGAGACGCTACTTATAGATCTGTGGGTATGGTTGGCGACGAGCGCAAGAGTATCGCTCACGGTTGCCGGCAGATGGCAACTGATTCAGCCACTTACGGGACAACATAATGCCGCGCACGGCGCTGTCAAATCCGTCCGGTATACTCTGGCGCAGGGGCCATTCGGTGGGCGAGACAGGGTGCACGCTCCGTGACGTGATGAGCCAGCCGGCGACGACGGCGCGGCCCGACATGCCGGTATGCCGGGTTGCGCAGCGGATGGCGATCGGCCGGATCGGCTGCATCCTCATCATCGATGGCGACGCACGGCTGGTAGGCGTCTTCACCGAGCGCGATCTGGTTCGCATGTTCACCACTGAATGTGATCCGCCGCTCGAACAGCCGGTCGCCGAGCACATGAGCCTCTATCCGCTGACCCTGGAGCCCGACGTCTCGATCGACGCCGGACGCAGGTTCATGCGGGAGAACATGATTCGCCACCTGCCGCTGGTCGAGCACGGCCGTCTGGTCGGGCTGGTGTCGCTGCGCGATCTCACCACCGGATGACCACCGCTCCGACGACCCGGCAGCCCGATCTGGGGGTGGCGATGCACGCCAATGCGTTGGCCGCCTTGCGCCAGGGCTCGCGCATCGGACCCCGCGCCGACGTGTCGGAGATCGAGCCGTGGCTGCTGATCGACGCCGACGCCGACCGCGAGTTCCTCAACGTTGCCGTGCCCACCGTGGCGGTCGACGACCCGGTGGCCGCCGTCGACACCGCCGAGGCCTGGTTCGCCGGTCGCGGTCCCGGCTTCTGTTATCTGTTGCGCGAGGATCTCGACGCCGACGTAGTGGCGCTGCTCCGCTCCCGCGGCCACGCGATCCAGCACCGGCTGCCGGCCATGCTGATGGCGCCGCTGGCGCCGGCCGAGCCGTCGCCGCACGGGCTGGTGGTGGAAGAGGTGACCGACGCCGGGGCGCTGGAGGCGTACGCCCGCCTGGGCGGCACCGAGCAAGGGCTCGACCGGTCGCTGATGCGCGCCATCGCCGGGCTCGCCTACGGGGCGCCGGGCTTCGTCCTTCTGGTCGGCCGCGTCGGCGGCATTCCGGTGGCGACTTCGCTGGCGCTACTGCGCGGGCCGGTGGTCGGGGTCTACAACGTCAACGTCGCGCCGGGCATGCGCGGGCGCGGCCTGGGCACCGCCATGACCTGGGCCGCCATCGAGCGCGGCCGCCGCGTTGGCGCCGAGGCCGCCTTCCTCGAGTCGACCCCGGCCAGCCACCGGCTGTACGAGCGAATGGGGTTTCGTTGGCGGTACGCCTACCTGCAGGTTGCCGGGTACGAGACCTGAATTCGGGTTCATCTTTGCGGCCACCGGTGCTAACGTCCCTCGGCGCAATGACGTACCGAGGGTGGATTGGCGTCGTTCTGGGGGTGGGGCTCGCCTTCGGCTCGGCATGCGAGAGCAACGGTGAGAAGGTCGTGGTGCCGCCGCGGCCGTCGTACCGCGAGTGGCAGAAGGTCGAGCTGCCCGGCACCGTCTGCGGCAACGGCAGCCAGTACAAGTTCTGGGTCAACTACTCGGACAACTCCAACGACCTGGTGGTCGTGCTCGAGCCGGGCGGCGCCTGCTGGGACTACGAGAGCTGCACCGGCAAGAACGGTATCCGTGGGGCGGCCAACGTCGATGGCCTGCCCGACGATCACTACGAGCTGGCGCCGTTCATCAGCCCGTTCCTCAACCGCCAGATCGAGGCCAATCCCAACACCACCGACTGGAACATGGTGTACGTGCCGTACTGCACCGGCGACGTGCACACCGGCAACAACGTGGTCACCTACAGCGACCCGGAAGGGAAAGAGCCCGACATCACCTTCCACCACGCCGGCCACGCCAACATGATGGCGGTCATCGGCTGGATGGCGCAGCAGTTCCAGGATGTGCCGCGCCTGCTGGTCACCGGCTGCAGCGCCGGCGGCGCCGGTGCCACCGTCAACTACCACTTCATCCGCAAGGGAATGCCGGGCGTCCACCAGGGGTTTCTCCTGGCCGACTCCGGCCCGATCTACCCCACCAGCGACAGCGCCGGCTACTCCAAACCGCTGCACGACAAGGTCTACTCGGCGTGGGACGTGGAGTCGATCCTCGACCAAATCCCCGCCGGCTTCGACCCGGACAACTTCGGTTCGATCAACACCGCCATCGCCGACGAGTTCCCCGCCGACCGCCTGGCGGTGACCTACTTCCAGCGCGACTACAACTTCTCCCTCTACTCGTACGAGCGGTTCTACGACTATCCGCCCAAGGAGGAGATCATGCGCATGTGGGCGGCGGACACCGATCTGCTCACCAGCATGTTCGATACCCGGGACAACCTCGGCTACTACCTGCCGTACTGGCGGGCCCTCAACGACAGTCACTGCACCACGCTCATCACCTACGTTGGCTCCGAGATCCAGGAGGCGGGGATAGGCCTGGACGACTACATCGACGAGCTCCTGGACCCGAAGGTTCCGCTGCGCAGCTTCCGCGAGAGCCCGCAGCCGGGTGAGGATACCGACCCGCAGCAGTAGTAGGCGTTCGGCCCACCTCGACAGCTCAGTCAGGCTGGTGATACCCTGGACATCCTTTTTTGGAGGAGGTCCGAGAGAGCATGTCCTCGCCTCGGGAACGCTGGTTCGCTCGCATGATGGAGGCTGGGCTCGAGGAGAAGATCTTCGCGCCCTCGGACGTCCTGGCTCACGCGACCCCGGAGGTGCTCGCAAGGCACCTGCCGGCGGACTTGATGAGTCAGGTCTTGCAGAGCTCGCTCACCAAAGGGGCCATGACCCCCGAGGGCGTGCTCGAAACCGTGACCCCCGAGGTGATGGCGCGGCACTTACCGCACGACGTGCTGTGGGCGTGTATTCGCACGGCGGCCGAGCGCGGTGGAATGACGGAGTAGGGGAGGGGACGTGGACGCCAAGCGCAGGTTTCTCGAGAAAGTCCTGGCCAGTGGTCTCGAGACCGGCACGGTGACCACAGACGACATCGTTCGCCACGCGAACCCAGGGGTCCTCGCCGCGGAGCTTCCGGTTCCGCTCAAGGCCAAGCTGCTCACCGCGGCGCTCGGTGCGAAGAAGATGGACACCAAGTTGGTCGTCGACACGCTGGGCACCGTCGACCTGGCCGACAACATTCCCATGTCGGTCTTGTGGGCGTGCGTCGCCGAGTGAGCCGGTCGCGAGCTGGGCGATGACAGCGCCGTGTCGCCGTCCAAGCCTGCTGCCGCGTCGCCGTCCAAGCCCGGTGCTGCGGCGGGGGCCAAGCCCGGTGCCGCGCCGGCCGCGTCCAAGCGGGCGCAGACCTCGCCGGTCGAGGTGCCCAAGAGCATCGGCGGTGGACCCAAGCCCAACGCCAAGGCCAAGGGGCCGGACAATGGCGACGCGTCCAAGCCCGGCTCCGGGTCCGGCCCGGCCAAGGCGGGCAAATCGCGCGCGGCCACCGGCTCGTCCAAGTCGAGCAAGTCGCGCGCGGGTGCGTCGGCGCGCGGCGGGCGCTCGCCGACCACGCCGATCGTGCCGCGGTCCGAGTTCGACGTCGATACCGACATCGGCGAGGACTGGGGCGTCGACGACATCGTCGAGGTGGTCGAGGAGGACGACGTGGCCTCGGCTGACGACACGCGCCTCAACGACTGGCACCACGACGAAGAGACCGCCACCCGCGACAACGAGACCAAGCGCTGACGCGCGGTCCCGGGGCGGGTATGCTGGCGGCCACTCGTGACCTCCAGCGCCAATCAGCACGCGCTCGTCCTCCGCGGCGTCTGCCTGCGCGCACCTGACGGGCAGCCGATCCTCGACGGTGTCGGCTGGACGTTCGACGGACCCGTCGGAGTCGTCATCGGGCCATCCGGGTCGGGCAAGTCGCGGCTGCTCCGGCTGCTGGCGCGGCTCGACGAAGCGTCGGCGGGCGAGATCGAGCTGCTCGGGCGGGAGCTCACCGCGTGGCCGGTCGGCGAGCTGCGCCGCCGGGTCGGCTGGGTGCCGCAGCGCCCGGCGCTGGGTGACGGGCTGGCCGCGGACGCGCTGGCGACGCCGGTCGACCTGGGCGTCATCACCGCCGGCCAGCTGGCCGAGCGGCGCGACGAGGCGCTGCGCATCGCTCACCTCGAGCCGCGCACCCTCGACCGGCCGGTCAGTGCGCTGTCCGGCGGCGAGCGCCTGCGGGTGGCGCTGGCGCGAGCGCTGCTCTTGCGGCCGGAGCTGCTGCTCCTGGACGAGCCGACCAGCGCCCTCGACGGCGCCCGCGGCGCGACCGTGATCGATCGCCTGCTGGCCTGGGCGGGCGAGCACGGTGCCGCGGTCCTGGTCGTCACCCATCGCATCGAGGATGCGCGTCGCCTGGGTGGAGAGATGCTGGTGCTCGACGACGGTCGGGTCGACTGTGCCGGTGAAACCGCCGAGCTGGTCGCGCGCCCGCATGTCGTCGAGCTACTGACCGGCCGCCGCGAGGAGGTGGCGTGACCGGCGCGGTGCCGCTCGGTTGGCTGGCGCTCCTCACCGCCGCCGGGCTGGTGGTGGTCAGCGCCGCACTGCTGCGCGCCTGGCGTGTGGGCAACGAGCTCGACTTCGTCTGGGGCGCCGTGCGCACGGTCGCCCAGTTGCTGGCGGTCGGCTTCGTGCTGCGCTGGATCTTCGACGCCGCCGCGGTGATCTGGGTCGGCCTGGCGTTCGTGGTGATGCTGAGCGCGGCGTCGGTGACGGCGTCGCGCCGGGTCGAGGTTCCCGGACTGCTGGGCATTTCCGCGCTGTCGCTGGCGATCGGCTCGGGGCTGACCACGCTGGCGGTGACCGCGCTGGTGGTGCGTGCCGATCCGTGGTGGGCGCCGCGCTACTTTCTGCCGCTGGCCGGGATGATCGTCGGCAACGCGATGAACGCCGCCGCCCTGGCCGCCGATCGCCTGCACGCCGAGATGCGCGCGCGCCGCGACCTGATCGAGGAGCTACTGGCGCTGGGCGCGACGCCGCGTCAGGCCGGTGCCGGCGCGGTACGGGCGGCGTTGCGGGCCGCGCTCCTGCCCACGGTCAACGCCATGCTGACCGTCGGCCTGGTGTCGCTGCCGGGGATGATGACCGGCCAGATGGTCGCCGGCGCCGACCCCGAGGCGGCCGCCCGCTACCAGATCGTGGTGATGTTCATGCTGACGTC
>Ga0114931_10007180_pt1 | contig 13623 bp, 12 predicted proteins | sample 2SBtaG_FD_89579 | JGI IMG/M metagenome (GOLD analysis project Ga0114931, IMG submission 89579) | Deep subsurface microbial communities from Kolumbo volcano to uncover new lineages of life (NeLLi) - 2SBTROV14_V59a metaG | ecosystem: Environmental > Aquatic > Marine > Volcanic | place: Kolumbo... | reverse complement strand
GTGCAAAAGTAAATGACCACGAAACAAGGATTCGCAACATTGAACGGGTGATGTACAAAGGACTTGGTGCAGCTGTTGTCTTTAGTATGATTATTAGTGCAATAATATCATTTATAATAAGATGAGAATGAAATGAAAAAGTTAATTTTAATATTATTTTTACCAATTGTGCTGAATGCACAAATATTAACGCTGTTTGTTAATGACAGCCCTTTAACTTATGCCGATACAGCAAAAACTTATTATGTTGATGGTGTAGGAACTGGTGATACATTAGCCACTATTGCAGAGGTGAATGCTTTAACTCTTAACCCGGCAGACCAAGTGCTGTTTAAGAGAGGCGTTACGTGGAGAGAACGATTAATTGTACATAATTCTGGTGTAGTTAATTATCCAATAGTAATCGGAGCTTATGGCACTGGTGCAGACCCAATAATAGACGGACAATCAACCCTTTCCAGTTCTTTAACTTGGGTTGATAAAGGCAACTCGGTTTTTGGAGCATATACAAATTACGGATTATCTACTGTTTTCAATGTGACCGAAGATGGAATCCCACTTTCTAATATGGTTGATGGTTATACTGGTAGTGCAACAAATATTTCGGGGAACGGTCAGTGGACTTATAATGATGCTTCTGATACTGTATTTGTTAGGACAAATAATGGAGTTAATCCGAGTTCTGTAGATATAGCAATGACCAGATTCCAGGCTACTATACACTTGGGCTATAGTTGGGCTACAAAGGTGGATTATGTTACTGTTGAAAATCTTGATATAAGGGGCTCATATTATAATATTACAATTTATGGGAAAGGGGTAACTATCCAAAATTGTGACTTAAAAGGTACTTATAGTGCTTGTGTTAAAATATATGCTGATTACCCAGCAGACCCAGACAACCCAGTGCATATTACCAAAGCACAAGATATATTAGTTTACAACAATGACATGCAAACTTTTGGTGAAAATGGAGTTGATAATACTGGTGGTGAAGATGTTACTATACAAGGGAATACTATTCATAACTCAGTAGCTAATAGAGGATATGCAGATAGCGGTACAAAAGCAAATGGAATTATGACCAAGAACTACGCAGTGAACACTGTTATTGAATATAATAAAATTTATGATATGGAACGAGCAAGATTTGGGGCTATTATGGTTGGTGGTCAAACTAGTACCGGGTGGGACAAAGAATCTGTAAATGTTACTGTTAAATATAATCTAATATATAATATTACTAATTTAGCTGATGGGTCAGCTCCAAGTTACATTATAGTGCTAATGGCGGCGCACGATGCAAAGATTTATAACAATACAATTACTAATTGTGTTGTACAAGGTATTGGGGCAGGTTCTGGATTGATTAATTTTGATTTATCAAATGATAATAATCCAAATTACAATGTTGAAAATCCTGTTATAATGAATAATATATTTTATGACAATAATATTCAAACTGGTTATTTAATTGCTGAATCTACTAATGGCGACGTCGAAAATTTAATAGTTAGCAATAATATTTATGATAGTGTATTTCAGGCTAAATATCTTGGTGTAATCTATTCTTCATTTGATGATTGGGAACTAAAAATGGAAGATACTAACTCCATTTTAAATGATCCAATTTTGAATGCTGATTTCTCAATAAGTGAAGGATCACCAACGATTGATGCTGGAACGGATGTTGGTTTGATTAAAGATATTTTAGGAAACCCGATCATAGACAAACCGGATATCGGAGCATACGAATATCAAGGTACGGTAATTTCTGGAGTCTATATAGAACCGGTTGTCTATCTCAGCGGAAGTTTTCAAGACACTGATATGGTCAATGCTTTAAGAACCAATAATTTATTACCAAAAATTCAACCATATAATATTGCTCCTTGGCGCTATAATGGCTCGGAATCGGTAAATAATTTACCGGTTGATATGGTAGATTGGGTCTTGCTGGATTTAAGAAGAGACTCCTCAACTATTGCATCAAGGCGTGCGGCGCTTCTACTTAGAAACGGTAAAATAGTCGATATTGACGGTATTAGTCCGGTATATTTTAATGATGTTTCAAAGGGGAATTATTATTTAGTGATACATCATAGAAATCATCTCGCGGTTATGAGCCGTAATAAAATAGGCTTAAGTTCTAATCCGGTCGTTTATAACTTTACGAATTCGGAGTCAAAAGCATATGGAAATAATGCCATGGAAGATTTGGGGAACAGTAAGTTTGGGATGTATGCCGGTGACGGTGATTCCAACGGTAAAATTAATACTTTAGATTACGGTACCGTAGCGAATAAAGTATTTAGCAACGGATACTTGAGAGGGGACATTGAAATGAATGGAACAGTAAATGTGCTGGATTATAAAAAAATTTATCAAAATATTTTAAAATCCACAAATGTTCCAAGCGTTAAAAATTGACAACTACAATCATTACAATAAGATCGCTAAGTAATAATTTACCTAATAAAAACTATCATAATATATTTATTGTTATTATCATGTTATCCTCATGTATAATAGATTAGTGGTAACTTACTAATCATCTGATCATTGAATACTAATTAATGCAAAAATTTAATATTGTCAATAAAGTTAAAAATCTAATCAAAAACTATTTTGGTCAAATTTTACAAATTATTCATACAATTAAGTACAACTTATTATCACTACTTAATGTTGGATTAGGTTTCATATTTGTTGTGATGCTAGGCAGGTCTTTTGGCGTTGGTGAAAATACAGATATTTATTTTTCATCCGTAATCATAATTACTTATTTGGGCAGCCTTGTAAAAACAGGGAATTTTGCCATCCAGCAATACTACTTAGAAATTAAAGAATCGAATGTAAAATTAGCTTTTGAAATTTATACGATCTTAATTTTACAAATTGTATTGGTGTCCATATTGTTAATTAGTTTATATTTTATAATTAATAACATTTATCAAATATTTAATTATAAAACTACAATATTTATGAATATATTTATATTTTATATATTATTTTTTAATATACTAAGCTTTAATAAAATAATTTTAAGCTTAGAAAAATTCTACTCCTCAATTTACATCGTAGACATTTTAGTAAATATTGTTAATATATTAGTTTTGTATTTCTTTGCTAAGGAAGGGATTATAGCGATAGCTTTTTCTATGATTGGGGCTGCACTTTTAGCAGTTTTATGGCAGTTTTATCTTGTCTATTTTAAGATTGGAAATAGTATGAAACTAGGAAAGTTTAGTAACAAAAAAAACTTTTTAGTTTTGATTATTAGAGATTCATTTAAATTCAATCTTGGAGCCATTGTTTACAATCTTAAGGATCCCATGTTGATCTCTGCTTTCAGCCAATATGGTGTAGGAATTTATTCACTATATAGTTATGCAAACAAATTTGCAGGAATAATTATGCAGGTAGTTAACGCACCTATCGTTAATATTTTTATTACCGATTGTAGTAATATAGTTGTTAGAAAAAAATATGAATTACTAAATAACTTTAAGAATAAATTATTATTTAAAATCATTTTATTGTTACTTCTTTCTTCCTTATTTATTTACTTAATATTACCATTTATATTTGAGTACTTTTTTAATTTTATGTTTAATTACAATCAAATAACTACATTGGAAGAAATCTATTTATATTTAATAATATTCTATTTGCTCGGCACAATTGCAATCCCTTATAATATAGTTTTAAATTTCTTTAAGGAATTTGAATTAATATTTTATCTAAAGTTAATATTTATTATTTCCTTGGGTCTAGGTTATATTATAATATATTATTGTTCAATGAATTTTAAATATGTTCTTTTAGCCCTAATATTTGCTCAATTTATTACAACACTGTTCTTCATACATTACTATTCCAAGAAATTAAATTATCAATTGATTAAAAGTAAAACATAAATAAGATTAGAATTCAATTTAATCATCACTATGAGATAAGGTGTATATTCATTCTTAGTTGCAATTCAATTACTAAACCGCGCCGAAGGCGGGATAAATAATAAGAGACTCCAAGAAAAATATTATTTTGTTATTGCGAATTAAAAAAAACATAAAAAGGAGTCTCTATATGCAAAATACAAATAACAGAGGAAAAAATCTCGACTGGTTGAAAGAACAATCATAGGAATATCAACTAAGCTTATTTCAAGATTATGCAGAAATGTTGAAAATATTAGCAAATAATTTAATGATGGAAGATATTGAAAATAAGTGTGGAGAACATTATAGCAGATCAAAACCGGAAGAAGGAAGATATAGTCGTTGGGGAGTAAATCCCGGGAGTATAAAAGTAGGTCAAGAGAAAGTACCTATTGATATGATACTATGATAATCAAGAAGAAAGTGCTCAGAACTGCGATATTTACAGCGATATCAAACAGCAAGATAGTCCGACTGAGGAAATGATAAAAAGTATTTTATTGGGCTTAAGTCAACAAGATTATGGCAGAATCAACAAAACGATTGATGATAGTTTTGGACTGATCCAATCGAGTATATCGAGGAAGTTCATTGAGAACAGCTCTGAGGAGTTAGAAAAATATGAAAAGAGATATTTAGGGAAATATGATTTTGTGGGTTTGTTTTTGGATGGAAAATATTTGTCTGGGTAACAAATTGTCATCTGCATGGGAATTACAAGAAGTGGGGATAAACTATTACTTGGATTTATAGAGACAACCAGTGAGAACTCAAAAGCTGTGAAAGGATTACTGAAAAATTTACTTGATAGAAATTTTAGTTTTACTGAAGGTTTGCTTTGTGTAATTGACGGGTCTAAAGGATTAAAGAAAGCAGTAGGAGAGACATTTGGAAAATATTGTTTAATACAGAGATGTCAATGGCATAAGAGAGAAAATGTGCTAAGTTACTTGAGTGATAAAGATGCTTCAGTATTTAGAGCAAGGGTGCAATCAGTTTATAGAGAACCGAAATATGAATCAGCAAAGGCCAGATTGATGGAAATAAAGAATGATTTATTGAAGATCAACAGAACAGCAGCTAACTCATTGCAAGAAGGATTGGAACACAGACTGGGATTATCAGCAAAATTGGGAAGATCATTATCAACGACCAATTGTATTGAGAATGTCAACTCTAAATTGGCTTCATATTTAAGAAAAATTAAACATTGGAAATCCCCAGATATGTTAGCTCGGTGGATAGCATTGGGGTTAATTGAAATAGAATCCAGAATCAGAAGAATAAATAATCATAAGAAGCTTTACTTACTCAGAGAAGCAATAAAAACTGAACTAAAATTAGAACAAAAGAAGGTAGCTTAAAATAATGGGAGTCTCTGGAATTTCAACTAAGTTTGACTTTATACCTGAGATAATATTAAATCTTTGTTGATGAAAATATATTTTATAATTAAAACTTAACTTGTTATTTCAAACTAAAAACTAATGATTATGTGTGGCATTTACGCAACAAATATTTTTTACAATAAAAAAGAAGTAATAGAAAAATTAAAGCTAATGGAATTTAGAGGGCCTGATAATTTAGGATACCTTAAAATCAGAGATGTTACGCTTGGTCATGTCAGATTATCTATTATTGATCTTGATGAGCGTTCAAACCAACCATTTTCTTTCGAATCTTTTACGATTTCTTATAATGGTGAAATATATAATTATGAGGAAATTAAGAAGGAACTTGAAAAAAATGGATATTTTTTTAATACAACAAGTGATACAGAAGTAATTATAAAAGGATATAAAGCTTATGGTAGGTCAATAGTTCAGAAATTGAACGGAATGTTCTCATTTACCATATTCGATAGTGAAAAAAATCATTTATTTTGTGCAAGAGATAGGATTGGAGTTAAACCATTTTATTATTACTGGAAAGATAAAAAGTTTGAAATTTGTAGCCAATTAAGTCCTATTATAAATAAACACCACCAGATTTCAACCCAAGCTATATCGATATATTTAGATTGCGGTTATATTCCAAGTCCTTATTCTATTTTGGAAAATGTATATAAATTACCACCTGGTAATTTCATGGAAATTAATTTGAATAATGGTATTCGAACAATTTCTGAATACTGGAATCTTAGGCAAGTGAAGCAAAAAAAGATTAGTTATGAGAAAGCTAAAAAAGAACTACACCTACTTCTGAAAGATTCAGTAAAAATTAGATTAAAATCTGATGTGCCTATAGGTTCTTTTCTATCAGGAGGCATTGATTCAGCGCTTGTGTCAAGTATAGCATCAAAACATTTTGCTGTACCACTAAAAACTTTCACGATAGGATTTGATAATCCACAATATGATGAAAGTAAAATAGCGGAAAAATTTGCTAATGTTCTTAATACAAAACATGAAACCACAATTTGTAAGATAACCGATGTATTGGAATCATTAGAAGATATCGTCAAAGTATATGATGAACCTTTTGCTGATAGCTCTGCTCTTCCATCCTTACTATTGAATAAAATAGCGAAAGAGCATGTTACAGTTGCATTATCGGGCGATGGTGGGGATGAAAGTTTTTTTGGTTATTATATATTTGACGTGCTTAATCTTTTCAATAAAGTTAGAATAATTCCATTAAGTATCAGAAAACTATTTTCAAAATTACCATTCCATAAAATATTTAAAAGTAAACCAGGAACAATTCATGAAATATTAACTTCAAAGGATAGTGCTGAGCTTGCTGAAAAAATAAATACGGGATTTGATAGTTTACAATTAAATAAAGAAACTTTGTGGTTAGACCATTACAAGGAATTTAAAAATTGGTCTTCAATCTCTTTCCAACAATTAGCAGATCTTAATATTAAACTCTGGTTGGAAAATGATAGTAATGTAAAAGTTGATAGAGCAAGTATGGCATCTTCATTAGAAGTTCGAAGTCCTTTTCTAGATTATAGAATAATTGAATATGCAAGGACATTACCAACTAAATATAAGTACGTAAAAGGAAAGAAAAAGCGAATATTAAGAGATATTTTAGATGAATATATACCAGAAAAAGTTTTTGATCTACCCAAAAAAGGATTTAGCATTCCATTGAAGGATTGGATTAGAAATGAGTTGAAGGTAGATATTATTGCCGAATTAAATGATGATTTTCTAAATTTAGTTCCAAACTTCAATAAGGCAAAATTCAAAGACCAATTGAAAGACCATCTGGAGGGGCAATTTGATTATTCTTTTAACATTTGGAAGCTATATGTCCTGGCAAAATGGTTTAAAAGATATAAAGGAATAATAGGTTCAAAGATCTAGTTTTAAAATTACATATGTTCATAAAATAGTTCGATTGGGAAAAGTAGTAATAATTATTAAATACCTATCTATATTTACACCATTTTGTGGACACAAAGAATAATTAGTAAATATTTGTGTCCAGTTTTCTTTGGAAAGATCAATATTGTTATAAATCATTTCATATTAGTTAGTTTGTAAGTAATTTTTATAATTATTAAATAATGGCAATGTATTTTATTTTATTTATAGTATATATATATATATATATTTTAGTTCCAGTTGAAATGAGCCGGTTGAGTATTGGGATTATGATTCTTATCCCGTCAATTGCAATTTTATTTTATTTCTTAAATACTGCGAATAAAGAGGATGCTAATAAATATTACTTAAATTTTAGTTTATTATTTTTATTCGGTTACATAATTGTTCATTTTCAATACTATTTTGATTATATCCTAGGCTATATTGATGATAGTTATTTATTTATTTGGATTAATCCCGCAATAGTTACAAAAAGTCTATTTTTGTCTGGATCTGGTTTGTTGAGTTTTCTCATCGGATATAATTTGTTTGAACGGAGAAAATTGGTCAATTTTGTTGTCAAACCAAATGCAGTAGATATAGAGAAATCTGTTACAATTCTTAAACTGATTTCATTTATTCTTTTAACAATTTATTTTTTCACAGTAGATCCATTATATTTTCTTGGATTTTATGGTCATATAATCTTTCAACCCATTACTGAATATTCAATTCTAATATTCCAAATAATAACAATTGTAATTATCGTGCAACATAATCAGAATTTGTTCTCGAGAGATGTGAAAAATATAACTTTTTTTACCTACTTAAAAACAATGGGTTTTTCATACATTTTTCTCATCCTAATTTATTTAATTAGTGTTATTCTTAGTGGCGATAGAGGACCTGTAATTACTTTTAGTCTAGCATTTCTTGGGGGTTACTTATACGTAACAAAACGAAAGTTGAAAATTAGATATATAATAATTATATTATTAATTGGTTCGTTTTTTATGTCAATTTTGGGTATTGCTCGTTCATTAGATAAATCTTATGATTTTTCAGATCGGATTATTGATAGTATGGAATTATTTGGTATTCATTCAAATTCGATATCGCCATTTACTCTTGAGTTAGCAGGATCAGTTCGTACATTACATGCAAGTGTTGATTATGTGCCAAATAATTATCCACATAGTTTGGGTAGGTTTCAATTAAATCAAGTTATTTCCGTCATTCCATTCATTTCTTCAATTATTCCTGATCTCGATTCTGAAGTAAAATACCGTGGAACTTCGTCTTTTATAACTTGGATTATTCAAGGAGATGACCCATGGTCTGGAACAGGAACCACAATGATTGCTGATTTATACATCGATTTCTCAATCTTTGGGGTTGTAGTTGGGATGTTCTTATTTGGTATCTTTGTTCTGTATTCAGAAAAAAAAATGTTAAGTAATAGTTATGAATCACCTTATTTACAAATCTTGATTTTACTTTATTTCAGCAATTCTATATACATCTCAAGATCATCCATTCTTTTCATCTTAAAGATGGTCGCCTGGGCTACAATTATTTTTTTTATTAACAGACATATTTTGAATGAATCATGATGAAATTTGCATTTGTTATCTCTGCTATGAACCCTGGGGGTATTGAAAATTATTTGTTGAGGTTTTTGAAATATTATGAGGGTATGTTTATTCCGATTGTTATTTTAAAAAATGGTGAGAAGGGTGATCTGTATGAAGAATATATAAAAATTAAACAAATTGAAGTAATCAATAAGAGGATTTCATATTTTAATCCGCTTGATATTTTAAAATTGTCGATTTCTCTAAAGAGCATTAAACCAGATGCTATTTGTGATTTTACAGGTAATATGTCATGGAATATTATGATTCTGGGGTATTATTTAAAAATTTCTAATCGTATTGTTTTCTATCGCAATTCTAGAAATCCCTTTGCCCCTTCTATACTTAAAAATTCATACAACTATATCGCAAATAAGATTGTATGCTTTTTTGCAACATCAATTTTGGCAAATTCAAAATCAGGAATTGATTTTTATATTGGACAAAGAAGTAAAAATGATCCAAGAGTAAAAGTAATACATAATGGTATTGATTCACAAAAGTTTATTAAAATTGTAGATAAAAATAATATAAAAAATAAGTTAAATATTCCATTGAATTCATTTGTAATTGGTCATGTTGGAAGATATATTCCGGAAAAAAATCATGATTTAATGTTAAAAATTGCGATAAAACTATTTTATAAATATGATGATATATTTATGGTGTTTGTAGGGCAAGACACTAAGAGTTTTATTATAGAAAAAAAAGAAGAAATTCAAACAGATTATAGTAGAATCTTGACGATTGATAATTCTAGGAATGTTAATGAGATTTTAAATTCATTTGATGTCTTTTTATTTCCCTCTCTAAGTGAAGGTCAGCCGAATGCTTTAATTGAAGCTATGATAACTGGTCTTCCAATTATTGCATCAAATATTCCTGCCATCAAAGAATCTGTCCCTAAAACATTCATAACTGAATTATTAAGTCCAGATAATGTTGATGGATTTGTAGATAAAATTGAAAATATATATTTAAATCGAGATATAAAAAATAAGTTTATTGTTCAAAAATGGGCAATGGAATATTTTAATCATAAAAAACAATTTGGGTTGTTCTTCAACGAATTAAAAAAAACTAATTAACACTATAAAATAAGATATGAATTTAATATTTGTGACTGAGGCCAGATTTCATCGAGGTGTTGATGGTAAAGTTTATTCCCCAAATAGTTCATTTGGTCCTTTACTTTGGAAAAAGTATTTGCAAATATTTGATAAAATTTATGTTTTAGCTAGAGTTGAGTTAACTAAGAATTCTTTTCCCAAAGAGCAAATTGCTGAGAATGACCAAGTTAACTTTGTTGAAATTCCTTATTATATCGGTCCTTGGGAATACTTAAAAAAAAGAAGCGCAATTAAGGCGATTGTCAAAGATATAATTAAAATGAACAATGTTGCTTATATTTGTAGAGTTCCAGGGCAATTAGGGACTATTGTATCAAAACACCTCATTAAGGAAGATATTCCTTATGCTGTTGAAGTTGTGGGTGATCCTTGGGATGTTTTTTCTCCAAGTTCTTTTAAGCATAGTCTTTCATTTATATTTAGAATTCTTGGATACTTAAATTTAAGAAAAGTTGTTTTAAATGCTTCTGCTGCATTATATGTTACAAAAACTCAATTGCAAAGTAGATATAAAACTCGTGCTGGTATATTCACGACTAACGCTTCGAATGTTTATTTACCCGATATGTTATTTTCTAGATCGCCAAAAATAAATGTAAAGAAAACAAATGACACTGTAAATTTGATTGCAATTGCATCATTAGCTTCAATGCATAAATGTCCAGACATAGTTCTTAGAGCTTTGAAAGATCTTAAAGATATAGGTATTAATTTTCACTTAAGGTGGCTAGGAGACGGCATTTATAGAATACCTATGATAAATTATGCCAATGAATTAGGTCTGAATGAAAACGTTGTTTTTCTCGGAAATATTACCTCCTTTGAGGAGGTTCTAAATGAGTTAATCCAGTCCGATCTTTTTATTCATGCTTCTAGTGGCGAAGGTTTACCAAGGGTTGTAATTGAAGCAATGTCCGTGGGTCTTCCATGTATTGCAACTAATGTCAATGGAACACCAGAATTACTTAACAAGTCTTCTTTGGTACCTCCAAGAAATGTTCCAGCGTTGGTTAATAAAATACAAGAATTTATATCTAATCCTATATTAATGAATGCAGAAGGCATTAGAAATTTTGAAAAATCAAAAGAATATAGTGATTCTATCTTAAAACGGCGTAGAGAAGAATTTTACCACCATATCGTTAAAATTTCCTCACAATGATATTTAATAAATTAAAGAATTATGGGTTTACTTCGCAGATTAATTATAAATATCAATGACTATATATCACCAGTACTTTTCTAAATCATTTAAATGTAAAAGTTTTACTTCAAGGTCTATGTAATTTGATGTTATAGTTTTTTCCAGTTTTTTCTGATTCCCAAAATGATTGTCATTGCAAGAATTTAAGTAAATATCATAATTCTTTTAAATGACTTGATTATTGTAAAATTTTAAAAGGATTACCTAATTATGATAAAAATATTATATCTTATCAAAACAAGCGAAGGAGCAAAGTGGGCACTTGAGCTGTTAAATGAATTAAAAAAAACTAATCTAGTCGAGATACATGTTGCTATGCCATTAGGCGGGCGTTATACCGAACAGTACGAAAATATTTGTGATGGTTTGCATCATATTGAATATGGAATAAATACTAAGTTTTTGCTTAATGCATACAAACTCAAACAAATTATTAATGTTGTAAAACCAGATCTAATACATAGTTGGTTCACACAATGCACATTTTTTGCTAGACTTCCATTTATTTCCAGAGGTATACCAAGAATATTTCAAGTAGTAGGGCCTTTACATTTAGAATATTTTTTATTTCGATATTTTGATGTTTTTAGTGCACGTAAAAATGATTTTTGGATTCCTGGTTCAAAATATATAAAAAATAAGTATCTTGAATGTGGAGTGCACACTGATAAATTATTTTTAAACTATCCTTACCAAGATGCGAATAGAATGATTAAAAGTGGTGAAAATATTAGACCAATTAATATTAGGGAAAAGTATAAAATTGATAAAAATGTTAAAATAATTGGTACAGCATCTTATTTCTACAAACCAAAGAAATTTGAGAAGGTTGGTGTAAAAGGTCATGAATATCTTCTCGATGCATTCCAAGAATTGTTGAATATTCGTAATGATGTTCATTTATTTATTGCTGGTTCAACTTTTGGAAGAGATGAGTCTTATAGAAATAAAATTTTAACAAATGCAATAAAGAGATTTGGTGATAAAGTTACTTTTCATGGAAACTATAGCCATATTAAGCAAATAATTCAAGCCATGGATGTTTTTGTATTTTTATCAAAATCCGAAAATTTGGGAGGGGTTTTCGAGTCTTTATTTTATGGCATCCCAACTATTGCGTCGAACAGAGGGGCCCTTCCTGAAATGGTTATGGATAATATTACTGGTTTCTCAGTTGATCCAAGCAATTCAAAAATTGTTGCAGAGAAAATTTCTTTTATGCTTAATAACACTGAAATTACTAAGCACATGGTTGAAGAAGGAAAGAAGACTGTTCTTTCATTTCTCAATGGAAGTGAAAATCTTAATAAAACTATTTCCATTTATAAAAAAATTCTTGAAATGTAATTAAGCAAAATATAAATGTGTATAAAATTTTATAAAAATTGAATCTTGGTTTAAAATTCGTTACTCAAAGTCTATCTAAATAAAATGATTTATAACCTTTTCTTTAAAAGAATTTTTGATATTTTAATTTCAATTATCTTCATAATTATTTTTTCACCTATAATTTTTCTGATCTCCAGTTTATTGGTTGTGGTTTATGCCCAAAATCCTTTTTTTATACAAATTCGCCCGGGTAAAGATGAGAAATTATTTAAGATTATTAAATTTAAAACTATGATTGATTCAAAATTTAAAAACGGTAAGAAATTAAGTGATCGTGAAAGAATGACAAAAATTGGTCGCTTAATTCGAGCTTTATCTTTGGATGAGTTACCACAAATTATAAATATTTTGAATGGTGATATGTCATTGATAGGACCCCGTCCTCTTTTTGTAGAATATTTACCATTATATAATGAAAAGCAGAGAAAACGACACAGTGTAAGACCGGGGATTACAGGATGGTCTCAAGTGAATGGAAGAAATTCTGTAAGTTGGAAAGCAAGATTTGAGCAAGATGTTTGGTATGTAGATAATCTCTCATTTTGTTTAGATTTTAAAATATTTATTTTAACTATTTTAAAAATTATTAATCGAGAAGGCATTAATACAGATAAGGATACAACAATGAGCATCTGGAAGGGAAATAATGAAGATTGTGGTGAACAATAGCAGATGCAAGAATTAGAAAGGATTAGCTGATTGAATGAATGACTGATTGGATGAATGAATGATTGGGTGAATGAATGATTGAATGAATGACTGGTTGAATGAATGACTGATTGAATGAATGACTGGTTGAATGAATGACTGATTGAATGAATGACTGATTGGATGAACAGGAGAATTAGAAGGCTGAGGGCAGGAAAGAAGTAAAACCTGCCCGCCATCTTGTTGGGCGGGAGTAGAAGGTAAGAAGTAGAAAGAAAAGAAAAAGAGAATAATAAAGATTGGTTGATTAAAGAAATGTTTGGCTGATTATTGTTTTCGTCAGATGCTGATCTCCAT
>Ga0114931_10007179_pt1 | contig 13628 bp, 12 predicted proteins | sample 2SBtaG_FD_89579 | JGI IMG/M metagenome (GOLD analysis project Ga0114931, IMG submission 89579) | Deep subsurface microbial communities from Kolumbo volcano to uncover new lineages of life (NeLLi) - 2SBTROV14_V59a metaG | ecosystem: Environmental > Aquatic > Marine > Volcanic | place: Kolumbo... | reverse complement strand
TCACGGGTGCACTGAAATGGGACATGTGGTTATAGGACTGCTGGGCGCGTGGTTCGTCTATGCATCGATTTACGGTACGGATATCGGACCGGCCGGGGTGGCAGTCGGCCTGTTTCTGGGCGCCTATGTTTTCGGCATGGTATACCTGATGAAGAATTGAGCTGCTTGTTCTGCGGCGCAATGCGGCGTTACCGCTCGCGCGCGTGTCGGTGGGCGCGACAATAACTCTGGCTTCACAAAAAATCTCCGTGCTATAGAGGCGCCAATTCTGCGGTCGGTCCGGCGATCTTGCGGGCGTGGTGGAATTGGTAGACACGCAAGATTTAGGATCTTGTGGCGCAAGCCGTGGGGGTTCAAGTCCCTCCGCCCGCACCATGTCGACCAACCGGTCCCGAAAATGATCGCCGGCCGGAATTTGATTGTTGGTGATGGTCCGTGCCGCGGCGGCGCGGCAAGATTGATCAGGAAAGCTCGATACGCTCATGCAGGTAACAGAAACGACCAACGAGGGTCTTAAACGCGAACTGAAGGTTGTGGTCGGAGCAGGCATGCTCGAGGAACGGCTGATGAACCGGCTCGCCGAACTCAAGACCCAGGTGCGCGTCAAGGGATTCAGACCCGGCAAGGTTCCGGTTGCCTATCTGCGAAAGATACATGGCCGCTCGGTAATGGCCGAAATCGTTCAGCAGACCGTCAATGAGACGAGCCAGCGGGCGCTTGAAGAGCGCAAGGAACGACCTGCGATGCCGCCGGAGATCAGTTTCTCTGAGGATGAAAAGGAAATTGATGACCTGATGACCGGCAAGGGTGATCTTGCCTACTCCATGACGTTTGAAATCGTGCCCGATATCGAAGTGATGGATTTTTCAAAGCTGAAGCTGGAACGCCAATTGGCTGACGTCAGCGATGAAGATGTCGAAGAGCGCATCAAGGGCTTTGCGGCGCAGCAGCGCGATTTCGAACCGCGCAAGGAAGGCGCCAAGGCAAAAAGCGGCGATCGTGTAAAAATTGATTTCATCGGCCGGGTCGATGGCGAAGCCTTCGAGGGCGGAACCGCCAACGATGCGCCGCTCGAGCTTGGCAGCAACAGTTACCTGCCCGGTTTCGAGGATCAGTTGATTGGCGCGGCGGCCGGCGACGAGGTCACCGTGAAAGTTCATTTCCCCGATGACTACGCTGCCACCCATCTGGCCGGCAAGGACGCCGAATTCGCGGTGACCGTCAAGGAAGTGGCGGCGCCCAAGGAAGTCGTGATCAACGATGACTTTGCCAAGGGGCTTGGCCTTGATTCGCTGGCGACCATGCGCGAAGCAATCCGTGAACAGCTGGTTTCCGAACATCAGCAGATATCAGATTCCAAGCTGAAGCGTCAGGTTCTGGATGCCCTTGATGAAGGCCACAAGATCGATTTGCCCTCGCGTCTGGTCGACCAGGAATTTGATCTGATCTGGGAGCAGGTCACCAAGGAAATGGAGCAATCCGCGGAAACCTTCGCCGATGAGGGGACCGACGAGGAAGAGGCCCGCAAGGAGTACCGCACGATCGCCGAGCGCCGGGTTGGGCTGGGTTTGATCCTTGGCGAGGTCGGCAGCGCGAACAGCGTTGAGGTCACTGAAGAGGAAGTCAACCAGGCGCTTGCCGAGCGCGTTCGCCAGTTCCCCGGTCAGGAACAGCAGGTTTATGACTTCTATCAGAAGAATCCGGGTGCGCTGAACGAATTGCGCGGCCCGATTTTCGAGCAGAAAGTGATCGATCTGATCATCGCGCAGGCCGATGTCAGCGAAAAGAAGGTGAGCAAGGACGAATTGCTGCGCGATCCGGATGACGAAGCCGCGGCCGACGACAAGGCGAAAAAGACCAAGTCCGCGAAAAAGAAAAAGGCCGCGAAGAAACCCGCCGGCAAGACGGCCGTTGCGAAAAAGCCGGCGGCGAAGAAAAAGTCAAGCTGACGCCGGGACCGGCTGTTTCGGGTTTACGGGAACCGCGCTGGTTGCCGTTGCCGGTGATGTCCGCCGCCTATAGCGTGAATATCATGCAGGTCGAGGTGCCGTGGGCAAGCAGTTTTCCGTCGGCATCGACAAGGCGCCCCTCGGCCACGCCTGAGCGCCGGCCGGCGTGAACGACGGTTCCGCTGGCCCGGACGGGTCCCGTTTTTTCGGTGATCGGCCGTATCAGATTGACCTTGAGTTCCATCGTCGTGAAGCCGATGCCGGGGGCGAGCGTCGACTGGATGGCGCAGCCAAGGCATGAATCGAGAAGTGTCGCCGCGTATCCGCCGTGAACACTACCGGTTGGATTGAAATGTTCGGTGTCCGGGTTTCCGGTAAAGACCGCCGTGCCGTAATCGACGCTCTCAAGGGCGAAGGCGAGTGTCTTTGCCATCGGCGGGGCGGGCAGCCGGCCGTCGACAATCGCTTCGAGAAACTCAAGGCCGCTGATTTGCTTGAGGATATCGGTTGGCGGTAGCGAGAATAACCCGTTGTCTTCGTTGTTCATGGATCGCTCTGTCGGCTGGATGTCGGGACGGGGACGGAGCCATGCCGGCTGGTCTCAGGCGCACATGACGGTATGCGCGGCATTACTCGTTGATCACGGTGCCACGAACCGGCCACAATGACCGGGAATTGTGCGCCCGTCCAGCCGCGCGTTGTTGATCGACGATCCGGGTTGCTTTCGATTGCCGAACCGGGACACGAATTGTACCTTTGCTGCCACCGGCATCGATTCGCCGGTCAATGCAGATTTCAACTGACGCCACTGCCTGCCGGCGCCTTATCCAGATACAGGATCAAACATGACCAATGCTTCCGAGATATATATGAACACGCTCGTGCCGATGGTGGTCGAGCAGACCAATCGCGGTGAGCGCGCCTATGATATTTATTCGCGTTTGCTCAAGGAGCGGATCATCTTCGTGACCGGTGCGGTCGAGGACCACATGGCGTCGCTCATTACCGCGCAGCTGCTCTATCTGGAAGCGGACAATCCCAAAAAAGAAATTGCCATGTACATCAATTCGCCCGGCGGCGTGGTGACTTCCGGACTGGCGATCTACGACACCGTGCAGTTCATCCGCCCGCCGGTGTCGACTTTGTGCATCGGCCAGGCAGCCTCGATGGGTTCGCTGCTGCTGGCGGCCGGCGAATCCGGCATGCGTTATGCCCTGCCGAATGCGCGCATCATGGTCCACCAGCCCTCGGGCGGGTTCCAGGGGCAGGCAAGTGATATCGAGCTTCAGGCCAAGGAAATTCTCAGTCTGAGAAAACGCCTTAACAAGATCTATGTCTCTCACACCGGTCAGACGCTGAAGAAAATAGAGGAAGCCCTTGAGCGCGATAACTTCATGACTGCTGAGATGGCGAAGGACTTCGGGCTGATCGACGATGTCATCGAAAAGCGTCCCGAACAGGTCGACGAGGCGGAAAAATAGGCCCGTGACAACCGCTATGGAATGCGGCGTTTCAAGGGGCTGACATTGGATAAATTTCAGGAGAGCGTCGCCATGGTCTTTTTTGCAGGCGATGGTGAACATATATAGGGCGTGGCGCGCGCCACGGGAATTCAGCGCCAAGGGCGTGCGTTATGTTGCATTGCCGCCGTTTCGGCGTTAATCAATTCTTGATCGGTCGACCCGTACCATGCTCACATGCTGATTCAATCATTGCGATTGAGGCTTGTGCGGCGGAAGGTCCTGCGGTCAATCGCGCGTTCATCTTGACGGCCATCAGTGGTCGGGAATTGCGCGGAAATGAAACGGAGCGAAATCACGGAGTTTGCGGATGTTTCCGGACTCTGTGGATCAGGGAGACTTCATGAGTAAAGTCAGTGGCGGAGATTCCAAGAACACGCTTTATTGCTCGTTCTGCGGCAAGAGCCAGCACGAGGTGCGCAAGCTTATTGCCGGCCCGACGGTATTCATCTGCGATGAATGCGTCGAGTTGTGCATGGACATCATCCGCGAGGAAAACAAAAGCTCGCTCGTAAAGTCGCGCGATGGCGTGCCGACGCCCGGCGAGATATGCGAAGTTCTCGACGATTACGTGATCGGCCAGACGCTGGCCAAGAAGGTGTTGTCGGTCGCGGTCCACAATCATTACAAGCGGCTGAATCATGCCGGCAAGAACAATGATGTGGAATTGGCGAAATCGAACATTCTGCTGATCGGGCCGACCGGCTGCGGCAAGACGCTGCTGGCGCAGACCCTGGCGCGGATTCTCGATATGCCCTTCACCATGGCGGATGCGACGACCCTGACCGAGGCGGGTTATGTCGGCGAAGACGTTGAAAATATCATACTGAAACTGCTGCAATCGGCGGATTACAATGTCGAACGTGCCCAGCGTGGCATCGTCTATATCGACGAGGTCGACAAAATCAGCCGCAAGTCCGACAATCCGTCGATTACCCGCGATGTGTCCGGTGAGGGCGTGCAGCAGGCGCTGCTCAAGATCATGGAAGGGACCGTCGCCAGTGTGCCGCCGCAGGGTGGGCGCAAGCACCCGCAGCAGGAATTTCTGCAGGTCGACACCACCAACATCCTGTTCATTTGCGGCGGCGCGTTTTCCGGTCTGGAAAAGATAATCGCCAACCGTGGCAACAGCACCTCGATCGGGTTTGGTGCAACGGTGGAAGCCGATGACGAGCGCGCGACCGGCGAAATCCTGAAAGGTGTGGAGCCGGAAGACCTGCTCAAGTTCGGTCTGATCCCTGAATTTGTCGGCCGTGTCCCGGTTCTCGCCACTCTTGGCGATCTCGACGAGGACGCATTGATTAAGATCCTGTCGCTGCCGAAGAACGCCCTGATCAAGCAGTATCAGCGGCTGTTCGAGATGGAAGACATCAAGCTGACCTTCGCCGACGATGCCCTGTCGGCCATTTCCCGGCGGGCCATCGCGCGCAAGACCGGCGCGAGGGGGCTGCGCTCCATAATGGAAGCGATCCTGCTCGATACGATGTACGAGCTTCCCTCGCTGGACGGCGTTGAGGAGGTGGTGATTTCCACCGAAGTGGTTGAGGGCAAACAGCGCCCGTTGCATATTTATGCCGACCGCAACGAGGACGTCGAATCGAGCGCCTGAACGATTGCCCGCACTTCCCGGTGAACCTGCTGCCACGGGTCCCGGATTCTGGCGGATTGTGTCTGTGTTGAGAACGCAGTTGCGGTCTTGACACTTCGCGTGGGTGTCGCCACCTATGGTGCAGATGAATGCACTGCCCGTTTTCTTGATTCTCAACCGTTCCGGTGAGCCATTCTTTTTGAGGGTCGTGCAGATGTCGGGCTCCGCCATTGGCAGGGTGTGTTAAGCACCGTGCTTCGGCGGCCTGAACGAAAACAGACAGAACGGAATTTTGATGTCGGATGTTGATAAACTGATCCCGGGTGGCGAGGAAGTGTACCCGGTCTTGCCGTTGCGCGATATCGTGGTGTTTCCACACATGATCGTGCCACTCTTCGTCGGGCGCGCGAAATCGATACAGGCGCTCGAGCGCGTGACCGCGGACAACACCCAGATTTTGCTTGCGGCGCAGAAGGATGCCGCGATCGATGATCCCTCCGAGAAGGACATCTATCGCACCGGCACAGTGGCCTCTATTCTGCAACTGCTGAAACTGCCCGACGACACGGTGAAAGTGCTGGTCGAAGGCACGGCGCGCGCGGAAATCCTGTCGTTCAATGACAACCCTGATTTCTTCGAGGCCCGCGCCCGGATGTTACCCGAGGTGGCGGTCGATGAAAAAGAAACCGAAGCGTTGGCGCGCACGGTCATCACGCAGTTTGAAAGCTATGTGAAGCTGAACAAAAAGGTGCCGCCGGAAGTGCTGGGATCGGTAACCCAGATTGACGACCACGCGAAACTGGCTGACACCGTCGCCTCGCATCTGGCGATCAAGATATCGGAAAAACAGGAATTGCTTGAACTGCCGAGCGTCCAGGAGCGGCTCGAAAAGGTCTTCGGCCTGATGGAGGGTGAAATTGGCGTCCTCCAGGTCGAAAAGCGCATCCGCAGCCGGGTCAAGCGGCAAATGGAGAAAACCCAGCGCGAGTACTATCTGAATGAGCAGATGAAGGCGATTCAGAAGGAGCTGGGCGATGGCGAGGAAGGCAAGGACGAGCTGTCCGAACTGGAAGAGAAAATTGAGAAGACCAAGCTGTCCAAGGAAGCCCGCGAAAAAGCCCATGCGGAACTGAAGAAACTGCGCCAGATGAGCCCGATGTCGGCCGAGGCCACTGTCGTGCGCAACTACCTCGACTGGCTGTTGTCGATCCCCTGGAAGGTCAAGAGCAGGGTCAAGAAAGACCTCGCCAAGGCCCAGGAGGTTCTCGATGCGGATCACTATGGTCTGGAGAAGGTCAAGGACAGGATTGTCGAATATCTGGCGGTCCAGCAGCGCACCAACAAGCTCAAGGGTCCGATCCTGTGCCTGGTCGGGCCGCCGGGTGTTGGCAAGACCTCGCTCGGCAAGTCGATTGCCCGCGCCACGGGCCGCGAATTTGTGCGCATGTCGCTGGGCGGCGTTCGCGATGAGGCGGAAATCCGCGGTCATCGCCGGACCTATATCGGGTCGATGCCCGGCAAGATCATCCAGTCGATGAAGAAGGTGAAAAAATCCAATCCGCTGTTTCTGCTGGATGAGGTCGACAAGATGGGCGCTGACTTCCGCGGCGATCCGTCATCGGCGCTGCTTGAAGTGCTCGATCCGGAACAGAACAGCACATTCAACGATCATTATCTGGAAGTCGACTACGACCTCTCCAGTGTCATGTTCGTGACCACCGCGAATACGCTGAACATTCCGCCGCCGCTGATGGACCGGATGGAGATCATTCGCATCGCGGGATACACCGAAGACGAAAAGGTGGAGATTGCGAATCGTCACCTGATCCCGAACCAGCTCAAGGCCCATGGCCTGAAGAAGACCGAGATATCATTGCCCGAAACGGTGATCCGGGAGATCATCCGACGTTACACCCGTGAGGCGGGCGTGCGAAATCTCGAGCGCGAAATTGCCAATCTCTGCCGCAAGGCGGTCAAGAAGCTGGTGATGGAGAAAACAGGGTCGGTCAAGGTTACGATCAAGAACCTTGGCGATTTCGCCGGCGTGCCGAAGTTTCGTTTTGGCGAGGCCGAATCGGAAGACCAGATCGGTGTGGTGACCGGTCTGGCGTGGACAGAGGTCGGTGGAGAACTGTTGACCATCGAAGGTGTCATCGTGCCGGGCAAAGGCAAGATGACAGTTACCGGCAATTTGCGCGATATCATGAAGGAGTCAATTTCGGCGGCGAATTCATATGTCAAATCCCGCGCCATCGCGTTTGGTATCGAACCACCGAAGTTCGACAACCAGGATATTCATGTCCATGTTCCCGAAGGCGCCACGCCCAAGGACGGTCCCTCGGCCGGGGTTGCCATGGCGGTCGCGATCATCTCGATCATGACCGGGATCGCGGTGCACAAGGATGTCGCCATGACCGGTGAGATTACGCTGCGCGGGCGGGTTCTGCCGATCGGCGGTCTGAAAGAGAAGCTGCTGGCGGCGCTGCGTGCCGGGATCAAGAAAGTGCTGATTCCCGAGGAGAACGCCAAGGATCTCGCGGAAATCCCCGACAACGTCAAACGCGGTCTTGATATTACGACCGTATCGACGGTCGACGATGTGCTGAAACATGCGCTTGTCAGGATGCCCGAGCCGATTGAGTGGGACGAAGCCAAGGCGGAAGCCCACCGGGCCAGCCTCAGCGGCGAACGGGATAAGGGCTCAGCCGTTACCGCCCATTGATTCGGTCTCGATGGCACGATCACGCCAAATGTGATTGGCGTGGCGTGGGTGCTCGTTATTTGCGCGATAGCAAGGCGTTGAAAAACCACGAATAACCCATAAATCGTCACAAAACCCTTGCTTTTCTGCCAATTTTTTATTGAGCATGTGCGCCATGAGGTTTTGAGTGCCGAACCAAAAGCCAAAACGGAACGAAGGAATTTGACCTATGAACAAGAACGATTTGATTGCTCAGGTCGCCGCCGATGCCCAGCTTACCAAGGGTGCCGCCGGTGAGGCTGTCGAGGCGACACTGGAAAACATCATGAAGGCCCTGCAACAGGGCGACGATGTTCGTCTCGTTGGTTTTGGCACGTTTTCGGTGAGTAACCGGGCGGCCAGCACCGGACGCAATCCGCGCACCGGCGCGCCGATCCAGATACCCGCGAGCAAGAGCCCGAAGTTCAAGGCGGGCAAAGCCTTCAAGGAATCAGTAAACGTAGCCTGAAACTGACGTTACGTGAATTTGCGAATGTCAGCGAAGGCCGGCAATGGTTGGCCCGCGCCGGTGAAATCCGGCGCGGGTCATTTTTCTTGATACCGGCACTGAGGCGTCCTAAACCCGGTATGTTTTGACGTTGGGGCGGTTAGCTCAGTTGGTAGAGCGCCACGTTTACACCGTGGATGTCGGCAGTTCGAGCCTGTCACCGCCCACCAGAAATCAGGCCGATGCATAATTGACGGGTTTGTGCGGATCGGTACGGGGACGGAGCTCGGCTGTTGATTACCGGGATGCGATTGGGCAGGATGCGGACGATTCGGATCCTGGCTCCGATCAGAATTGGCGATGATGCCGCTTTAAGGGAGAACTGACATGGCCGGCGAAAACGACAAATGGGAATTCTACACCGACAAGCGCGGCGAGCATCGCTGGCGCAGAAAAGCGTCCAACGGTAAAATCGTCGGCGCCGCGACCGAAGGCTATGTCAACAAGCGGCCGTGCTCGGAAAATGCCGAGCGCCATGGCTATAACGGCAATCCCCAGGGCAAGGGCAAGAACGACAGTTGGGAATTCTACAAGGACAAACGCGGCGAACATCGCTGGCGCCGTCGTGCGGTCAACAAGGAAGTCGTGGGTGCGTCCTGTGAGGGCTATAGCAGTGCCGGCGACTGCAAAGCCAATGCCCAGCGCAATGGCTACACCGGCTGACAAGGCAACTAATACGCTGATTTTGAGCAACCGGACCGGCGTCTGAATAGGTCATCGTCCGGTTGGCCAGGCATCAAGGCAGGCAGGCGCATCTGCCTGCTTGACTTTGGGCCGGGGCGTGGCCTACATGAGCCGCATGTGATGCGGAGCCACCGTATCGGCGTTAGCCGGGGGTGTAGCTCAGTTGGTTAGAGCGCTGGCCTGTCACGCCAGAGGCCGCGGGTTCGAGTCCCGTCACTCCCGCCACATCTTTCTCCGATGATATGGTTATTTGTTGACCGGCGGAAAGTTCGAAAAGAACTTTGCCGAGTTGATTCCGGCTTTGTCGGCAGTCTCGGTGAGCCTGCGAATCAGGGTACGGCTTGCCGCCTGAAATTTGCTGATTTCGGAAGGCGCAAGAGTAATCTCCACGCTGTCGGTTCGCCCGAGAATGTCGATCCCCATGAGCGACGCGCTTCTGAGCAGCAGGGCGGCCTGTACGCTCAGGGCAGCACCCGTCATTTTATCGATGGCGGTGCGCTCGTCATCGGACAGGGACTCCCAGGTCGACTTGTTCATAACGATATAAAAGGCAGTGACCGGGCCCGGCATGTTGAGGGTGTAATAGCGCGCCACCTGATGCAGCTTTGCGCGGCGCACCGGCGTGCCGTTGATCAAGGCGCCATCGACTTTGCCCGAGGCAAGGGCAGACCGCACCTGTCCGATATTACCGAGCACCGGGATCGCTCCCCAGGCTTCCAATATCAGCGCCAGACCGCCATCACCGGCGAGTATGCGCAGGCCCTTGATATCTTCAAATCTACGCACCGGCTTGTCGCGCGTTACCAGTATCGGCGGATCATTGACCCACAGCGCAAGCAGTTTGACGTCGAGAAAATCCGTCTCGACTGCGCTCAGATGTGACCAGATCGTGCGGGTCCCCGCCGGCCCGCTGCGAAACAGCCCTGGTGCCGACAGCAGCAGCGTGCGCATGAATCGCTTCGGTGTATAGCCCGGCAGGCCGAATACGATATCGACTTCGCCCGCCAGGACCCGCGCATGCTGTGTTACCGGGTTGACGTCAAGTTTTCCACGGCCGGCGACGTTTATTGTCAGTCGCCCGTTGGTCGCCTTTTCCAGACGCTTGGCGAAGGGCTGGAAAATCTTGCGGTCCAGTTGTTCGCCGGGATAGAGGAAGTGCTGAAAATTCAGGGTCCGGGTGGGACTGGATGGCGCCTGTGCCAGCGCGGGCATTGAAACAAGCAGGACAACAGCGGTAATTGCTGCGCAACATCTGATAAGTGTCATGGTGAGGTGAACCTTGGTGCGGCGATGTAGTCAGAGGGTGCTGGCCTGATTATACAACGGCATGGCCTGGGCGGCACGCACAATATTGCCGGCCTTTTTGAGGGCAGCAGTCACTTCGTCCGCCGATCGAGAATGGATTGGTGGACCGCGGCGGGGCCGAATTGATCCTCAGATAGGCGGCGCCGGTGCAGTTTCCGCAATTGGTGCTTGCACCCTGCCAGCAGCTACGTTAACACCAAAGCACCAAGGGTTTTCGGCGTCCGCACACCCGATTGGACGGATGCTGTGAACATTGGCGGAGCGCTGAGGCCTCTCGAATCGGGCGGTGTTACGATGCAAGACCTGCTTCTTGATTACCTGCCAATCGTCATATTCATCGGCATTGCTCTGGTGATCGGTCTGGCGCTGATGATGTCGGCCATGATCATCGCGGTCCGCAATCCGGACCCGGAAAAAGTATCGCCTTATGAGTGCGGATTTGCTCCGTTCGACGACGCCCGCATGAGGTTCGATGTGCGGTTCTATCTGGTCGCCATCCTGTTCATCATATTCGATCTTGAAGTGGCTTTTCTGTTCCCCTGGGCGATCGTGCTCAAGGATGTCGGGCTGTTCGGGTTCTGGTCCATGATGGTGTTTCTGGGGGTGCTGACCGTGGGATACGCCTATGAGTGGCGCAAGGGAGCCCTGGAATGGGATTGAACGGTGCCAGCGCCGCCGGAATGGCAGGGTCAGGGATGCCGCACCCGGGCGACACCTATATTGGTGGTCTGTCTGATGAGCTCGCCGACAAGGGCTTTCTCGTCACTTCAACGGATGAGCTCATCAACTGGGCGCGCACCGGCTCGTTGATGTGGATGACATTCGGGCTGGCCTGTTGCGCGGTCGAGATGATGCACGCCTCGATGCCGCGATATGATGTTGAGCGTTTCGGGTTCGCGCCGCGCGCTTCACCGCGCCAGTCAGACGTGATCATTGTCGCCGGAACGCTGACCAACAAGATGGCGCCGGCGTTTCGCAAGGTCTACGATCAGATGCCCGAGCCGCGCTACGTGATTTCCATGGGCAGTTGTGCCAATGGCGGCGGCTATTATCATTATTCTTACTCGGTGGTCCGTGGCTGCGACCGGATCGTGCCGGTCGATATCTATGTTCCCGGTTGTCCGCCGACCGCCGAAGCGCTGGTTTACGGCATTCTCCAGCTGCAAAAGAAAATTCGCCGCACCGGTACGATAGAACGCTAACGGGACAATCAAGGCGCACCGGAGCGATGGCAAAGCAGGAAAGCGTGGAGCAGATTCTCGGCGAATTGGCCGAGCACATTCGTGAATCGCTGGACGATGAGGTGATCGAATCGCGCATCGCCCATGGCGAATTGACAGTCGATGTGGTGCCGGCTCAAGTCATCAAGGTGCTGAAGTTCTTGCACAACGATCCGGCCTGCCTGTTCACCGTTTTGATCGATATATGCGGCGCTGATTTTCCTGAACGCACAAAGCGGTTTGACGTCATCTATCACCTGCTGAGCCCGACCCAGAACCAGCGTATACGGATTAAGTGCCGGACCGATGAGACGACGCCGGTGCCGAGCGCCTGCGCTCTTTACCCGGCGGCGAACTGGTACGAGCGCGAGGCGTTCGATTTCTTCGGCATCCTGTTTGACGGTCATCCGGATTTGCGCCGGCTGCTGACGGATTACGGGTTTTCCGGCCATCCGCTGCGCAAGGATTTTCCGCTCACCGGTTATGTCGAAGTGCGCTATGACGACGAGCAGAAACGGGTGATCTACGAACCGGTCAAACTGGCCCAGGAATTCAGGACATTCGACTTTGTAAGTCCGTGGGAGGGACCCGGTGCGATCTTGCCGGGTGACGAAAAGGCCGGCGATACCGGTGACGGCAGCTAGTGGCGGGGCGGACTGGAAATGGCTGAAACCGAGCGCCGCAATTTCACCCTGAACTTCGGGCCGCAGCATCCTGCGGCGCACGGTGTGTTGCGGCTCGTGCTGGATCTGGACGGCGAGGTGGTCGAGCGTGTCGATCCGCATGTCGGACTGTTGCACCGCGGCACCGAAAAACTGATCGAGCACAAGACCTATCTTCAGGCGGTGCCGTATTTCGACCGGCTCGATTATGTCGCGCCAATGAACCAGGAGCATGCGTTTGCGCTTGCCGTCGAGCGGCTTCTTGAACTTGAGGTGCCGATTCGCGGGCAATTGATCCGGGTTCTTTATTCCGAAATCGGCAGGCTGCTCAGTCATCTGCTCAATGTGACGACCCAGGCGATGGATGTTGGCGCGCTCACCCCGCCATTGTGGGGGTTTGAAGAACGCGAAAAGCTGATGATTTTTTATGAACGCGCCAGCGGCAGCCGGATGCATGCGGCTTATGTCCGTCCGGGCGGTGTGCATCAGGATCTGCCCGAGGCGCTGCTAGAGGACATTGACGACTTTTGTGATCCGTTCCTGAAGGTGGTTGATGATATCGAGGGCCTGCTGACCGACAATCGTATCTTCAAACAGCGCAACGTCGACATCGCCAGGGTTTCGCTCGACGACGCGCTGGCGTGGGGCTTTTCGGGGGTCATGGTGCGTGGTTCGGGAGCCGCCTGGGATCTGCGCCGCGCCCAGCCTTACGAGTGTTATTCGGATCTTGAATTCGAGATCCCGGTGGGCAGGAACGGCGATTGTTATGATCGTTATCTGATCCGCATGGAAGAAATGCGCCAGTCCGTGCGCATCATGAAACAGTGCATAGACAAAATGCGTCCCGGTCCGGTATCGGCGACCAACAACAAGGTGGTGCCGCCGAAACGCGCCGAGATGAAGCGCTCGATGGAAGCACTGATCCATCACTTCAAGCTCTATACCGAGGGTTATCATGTGCCGGCGGGCGAGGTTTATGCCGCGGTCGAGGCACCGAAGGGAGAATTCGGCGTGTATCTCGTTTCCGACGGCTCCAACAAGCCCTATCGCTGCAAGATCAGGGCGCCGGGATTTGCCCATCTCCAGGCCATGGATTTCCTGTGCAAGGGACATATGCTGGCTGATGTCTCAGCAATCATGGGATCGATTGACATTGTTTTCGGAGAGGTCGACCGATGACCGTGCGCCGGCTTGCTGCAGAACAACCGAGACAGTTTCGGTTCACCGTCGACAATCTGGCCTGGGCGCGCGCGCAGCTCAGGAAATATCCGCGAGACCGCAAGGCCAGTGGTGTCGTTCCCTTGTTATGGCGGGCCCAGAAACAGAATGACAACTGGCTCTGCGAACCGGCGATCGAATATGTCGCGAAATTTCTCGACATGCCGCCGATCCGGGTTCTGGAAATTGCGACCTTCTATTCAATGTTCAATCTTGCGCCGGTTGGCCGCTATT
>Ga0114931_10007178_pt1 | contig 13629 bp, 11 predicted proteins | sample 2SBtaG_FD_89579 | JGI IMG/M metagenome (GOLD analysis project Ga0114931, IMG submission 89579) | Deep subsurface microbial communities from Kolumbo volcano to uncover new lineages of life (NeLLi) - 2SBTROV14_V59a metaG | ecosystem: Environmental > Aquatic > Marine > Volcanic | place: Kolumbo... | reverse complement strand
ATGAATCTGAAGGTCCTTGCATAGAGCTTGGTCCTAGAGGAGGAACGCTATTTCCCATCATACCATAATCTTGTGAGAAGTTTTGTGGAGGCATACTTGGTGGAGGAGGCATCGGTTCTTGCTGTGGTTGTTGCATCGTCGTAGGATCTGCAGATACCATATCTGCTTGATTCATCGCATCAAATATGTCTGTTGAAGAAAAACCATCTCTTTGAAGCGCTTGTATTATTTGATTATTGTCCATTCCTTGAGTTCTCATAGTTTTAATCTGAGAAATAGGTAAATTACTAGAAATTCCTGGACTTGCTCCGAATATAGGCATTTTAAGACTCTCCCCTCCTTTGTGTTAATAATACTTATTTGATTAGTATATAAAGTTTTCTTTTAAATTTTATTCTTCTTTATCTTTTATGTCGTCTAATAGTTCTTCTACTTCTTTGCGGGTTACAAATTCCATAGGCTCCCACATATCAAGATATTTTTTTATTGTAATCATATCTTTATTTTTTGCTGCATCATCAAGCTCTGATTTCATTAATTTTATATCTTCTATTAAGTCATGAAGTTTCATTCTTGTTTCAACTAATGCTTCAGATAATATTCTTTTTTCTTTAGCAAATCTTCTTTGTGCTTCTATTAATGCTTGATCAGTAAGCTGAGTTTTTTTTCTTAAATTATAATATCTGTCCTCTAAAATTCTCATTCCACCGGCAATTTCTGATAGAAGTTTTTGTATTGCGTCTGCTCCTTGAATTTTAGTATCTCTTGAAGCTCTAAGTTCAGCAAGTCCAGATAAGTCTGATTCAAATTTACCATATGTACCTGTTTTTTTAGGAGTATCCACCTTTTCTCACGCTCTTTTTTTTTATATAATGATATTTTTTCCTTCTTTTATAATTATTTCTATATTTTCTTATTAATCTATTCTCAGGGTCAAAAATACGATTTTATTAGGTATTGAGGATAAAATAGTCAAAATATTTATATATGCCTTTGGGAATATTTTAATCAAAAAGAAGTATTATTCTTCTGAGGGGTGAGAAGAGCTTGGTTGCTAAAAAAAAAGGAGGAGGTTTTTTTGAAGATTTTAACATTTCTAAAGAGGGCTCCGAAAACATTCTTGAAGTTAATTACGAAAATGTAACCAGAGTTCCCTCAATAGAAGATGATCCTCTTTGCATGGCTAAAACAACAGACATTCTTATGTCTAATCCAGGAATAACTAAAATTGTTTTTAGTCAAAAACATGATTATGAGTATAGTTTTGATCAAGTTAAGCTTCTAATAGAACTAGCTAAGCTTTACAAGCGCCTTGTTAAACAAAGAGAACTATTTTCCTTTCAATCATTAAATGTTGCCAACGAAGAAAGCAGATATAGTCTTGCTTCAAGATACACAGAAATACAAAATCTTGTTTTTAATTATTTTCTCAAAGACCCAATAGGTTCGTATGTTGAAATGAAGCGTCTTTTAAGAAGAGAAAGAATCGAAGTAGAAAAAGAATTTGATGAAAACTTTAGAAGTGCTAGAAAAAAATACATAGAATTAATTGAATTTTTGCTAAATAGTTTAGAAAACACAATGCTCATCCAAATTTCTTTGCCTTATCTTGCTGGCTACAAAGTAGGAGATAGAGAAATATATAGAAAAATCTTCAACCCATCTATAAAACCTGATTTTATGTTTACAAAAATCATGGCTACTTATCCAAAAGATGGAGAAGAAATTATGAATTATAACATTGGAGATACTGAAGTTATAATTTTTAAGCTTCAGAATAATGTTCAATATCTGTTTCATATTACTCCGCCTGAATTTAAATTACCTGAAGAAAAATATGAAATTTTAGACACTGCAAGAAGAATTTTATCTGAACACAAGCCAGAAGAACAAGATTTTGTTAATCCTGAAAGAATGAGAGAAATATTCTACAATGTTGGTTCTGATTTAATTGAAGAACTTTGCAGTCACAGAAATATTTCTATTGATGGAAATGAATTAGAAGAATTAACTCAAATCCTAATAAGATATACTGTGGGTTTTGGTTTAATCGAAGTTTTACTAAGAGATGAACACGTTCAAGATATTACTGTAAATTCACCTACTGGACAATCTCCTGTGTTTTTAGTTCATAGTATGTTTGATGAATGCACTACAAATATTATTCCTTCAATTAGCGATGCAGAGTCTTGGGCGTCAAAATTAAGACTTTTATCAGGAAGACCTCTTGATGAAGCAAACCCTATTTTAGATACTGACATCGAAATACCTGGCGTTGCAAATGCAAGAGTGGGAGTTATTAGTAAGCCCCTTAATCCTACAGGAATTGCATATGCATTTAGAAGACACAGGGACAAACCTTGGACATTTCCATTATTTATTAAAGCAAATATGATTAATTCTTTAGCAGCAGGTCTTCTTAGTTTTTTAATTGATGGTAACAGAACTATGCTTGTAGCAGGAACAAGGAGCGCAGGTAAATCCTCCTTACTTGGAAGTGTTATGGTTGAAATTATGAGAAAGTATAGAATTATAACTATTGAAGATACAATAGAGCTTCCTTCAAGTTCTTTAAGGGATTTAAAATATAATATTCAAACTATGAAAGTTGCGTCTTCTCTTTCAAAAGGTACAAGTGAAATTCCTGCTGATGAAGGCATTAGAACAACTCTAAGACTTGGAGATTCTGCTTTAATTGTTGGAGAAGTTAGAAGTACTGAAGCTAAAGCGCTTTATGAAGCTATGAGGGTTGGGGCTCTTGCAAATGTTGTTGCAGGAACTATTCACGGAGATAGTCCGTATGGTGTTTATGATAGGGTTGTTAATGATTTAGAAGTTCCAAAAACATCTTTTAAGGCAACTGATTTAATTGTTGTTGCAAATCCTATAAGAAGTGCTGATGGTCTACATAGATGGAGAAGAGTAACACAAATAACTGAAGTAAGAAAAGACTGGGAAAATGATCCTCTTAGAGAACACGGCTTTATTGATTTAATGAAATATGATTCTAAAACTGACTCTTTACAACCTACTGAAGATTTGCTTAATGGTGATTCTGAAATATTAAAAGCAATTGCTGCAAATGTTAAGGATTGGGCGGGAAACTGGGATTCTGTTTGGGATAATATAACCTTAAGAGCAGATATCAAACAAGAAATAGTAGATGTTGCAGAAAAAGAGCAAGACGATGATATTTTAGAGGCTCCTTTTGTTATTAGTGCAAATGATCAGTTTCATAAGATTAGTGATAAAGTAAAAAGTGATGTTGGTAATCTTGATAGTAAAAGAATTTTGTTTGAATGGAAAGAATGGCTTAAAACAGAATTAAAGAGCAGAAAACAAGATAAAATTAAGAAAAAATAATTTTTGGATGATTAACTAAATGAAAAAAGAAGATCTTGAATATTATGAATTTAAAAGAAAATATAAGAGAAAATTAGCTACTGCTTTAGGAGATAAAGTTGAAGAAGTTAAACCTGTTACTACGCGTGATTATGAAACCTTTAAAAGATCATTTATGCCAAAAACTCTTTCAATGTATGAAAAAGTGTGTAATTTTGCAGAGAAATTTCTTCCTATAACACCAGATAAAAAATCTATTCCAGAAATTCAAGAAGCTTTAAGGATAAGTCATCTTAACATTTCTCCTACAGGGACTATGGCTTTTGCAGTTATGGCTGCTTTTTTAATAATTATTGCTGCTGTTGTCTTTGGTTTTTTTGTTCCTTATGTTTTATCAGGGGGGGCCTATGAAGGAGGAACTTTTTTTGGAATGTTTGGTATTATTCTTGCAATGATTTTATTAATTCCTATGACTAAACTTCCCTTTATCATTGCCAATGTTTGGAGGATGAAAGCAAGTAATCAAATGGTTCTTAGTGTTTTTTATGTTGTTACATATATGAGGCACACTCCTAACTTAGAACTCGCTGTTGATTTTGCAGCAGAGCATTTATCTCCTCCTTTAAGTCTTGATTTCAAAAAAGTTATTTGGGATATTGAAACAGGAAGATTTGATAATGTTAATGAATCAATTGATTTTTATCTTTCTTCTTGGCAGAAATGGAATCAGGAATTTATAGAAAGTATGCATCTTATTCAAAGTAGTTTGTATGAATCTTCTGAATCTAGAAGAATGAATGCTCTTGACAAAAGTCTTTCAGTCATATTAGATGAAACTTATGAAAAAATGCTTCACTTTACTCACGATTTAAAGACACCTATTACCACACTTCACATGCTTGGAATTGTTCTTCCAATTTTAGGATTAGTTATTTTACCTTTGCTTACAGCTTTTGTTCCCGAGGCTAAATGGTATCATTTGTTTGCGCTGTATAACATTGCGTTGCCTTGTCTTGTTTATTATATGGGGAGAGATATATTATCTACGCGTCCAACAGGGTATGGTGGGGTTGATGCTTCAAATCTTAATAGTGAAGTTGATGAAGAAAACAAAATAACAATTAGATTCTCTGGTAATAAAAATGAAGGTATAAAATTAACACCTATGTTTGCTGCAGGTTTTGTTATGTTTGTTTTGTTGTTTATTGGTTTGTCTCCTTTAATTATTCACGGGATGAATAATAGCTTTGATTTTGTAATTGCGGATAATGGTGATAATAAATATTTTGCAAGATTAGATGATGTTGATAGTGGAGATATTGTTTTAGTTAAATTCTTGGATTATAGAGAGGTAAAGAATAAAGATGGTGAATCTACAGGACGTCTTATAGGTCCGTATGGGTTAGGGGCTAATATGTTAAGTATGCTTCTGCCACTTGGTCTGGGTCTTGGTTTTGGATTATATTATAAATTTAGATCTGGTAACACCTTAAAAGTAAGAGAAAGAACAAAAAAATTAGAACAAGAGTTTGCAAGTGCATTATTTCAACTGGCAAACAGACTTGCAGACGGAGTTCCTGCTGAAGTTGCATTTAATAGTGTTGCAAAAATCATGAAAGGAACCCAATCAGGAAAATTTTTTGAGATGGTTACAATAAATATTGTTAAATTAGGTTTTGGTGTAGAAGCGGCAATTTTTGATAAAGAAGTTGGAGCACTTCAATATTTTCCATCTAGCATAATAGAAAGTAGCATGAAAGTTTTTCTTCAAAGCAGCAGAAAAGGTCCAATAATCGCAAGTCAAGCACTTATGACTGTTGCAGAATACATAAAATCTATGCATCGTGTTGATGAACGTCTAAAAGACTTAATGGCAGACATTGTTAGCAGTATGAAAAGTCAAATTGCTTTTTTAACACCTGCTATTTCAGGAATAGTTGTTGGTATCACAAGTATGATTACTCAGATTCTTGGAATATTAAGCACTAAAATGGGAGACCTCGGAGATTTATCTGATGCAGGAGTCGGCGCAGGAATTTTAGACACATTTGGTTCAGGAGGAATACCAACTTATTTTTTTCAAGCAGTAGTAGGAATATACGTTGTTCAAATTACATTTATTTTATCAATTCTTGTTAGTGGAATTCAAAGTGGTTCTGATAAAGATAGTGAAAGAGAAGTATTAGGCGTTAATCTTATAAGAAGCACATTGTTGTATGTTGGAATTGCTGCTGCTATGACTCTGTTATTTAGCATAATTGCCATAGGAATTACTCAAGGTTTAGAGTAAAGTTTCTTATATTCTCATTTTTTTCTTTATTCATGGATAATAGTTATGAATATTATAACGAAATTGCTAAAGGTTATGATGAACTTCATAAAGAAGAACAATTATCAAAATTTAGAGTAATAAATAACACTATTAGCATAAAAAGTAGTACAAAAATTCTTGATGTTGGTTGTGGTACTTGTTTGTCATATAATTTTTTTACTTGTGATTGGAAAGGAATTGAACCCGCTAAAAAAATGATTCAGAAAAATCCTAATTCAAAAAAATTATTTGAAGAAAAAAGAGTTTTTGTACTTCCCGCAGAAAGTATTAAAAAATTATTTAACGAAAATGAATTTGATGTAATTATTTGTGTTTCTACTGCACATCATTTCACAAATTTAGAAATTGTTATTAAACAAATGAAAAAAATATGTAAAAATAATGGCGACATAGTGTTTAGTCTTCTAAAAACAACTAATAATTGTGAAAAAATTAAATCTCAAATAAAAAATAATCTAAAAGTAAAAAACACAGTAGATGAAGGCAAAGATATAATATTATTCTGTAAAAATGCTCTTTGACGTCATAAAATTTATAAATAACAAAGACGATTTTATAAAAGTAATAAAGATAAAGAGGTAATCATGGCAGATCAGTTAAGTAGAGAGGAACTTCTTGTAAAATTCGGTTTTCTAAATAAAGAAGGCCAATCTAAATATAGATATGACGAGAAACTAGGATATTATGTTGCAAGTCAAGGAGAACCAAAAGACACAGTGTATGATGCAAAGTATGCTAACCAAGAATATGATGAGGAAGTAAATCTTAATTTTAATGATCAATATTATCCTACAGGATTTCCTAAACCTGGAAAAAGAACTGTTTTGATATATGAAGCCTTTAATATGTCTCTTGAGGAACTATATTTTTGGTCTTTAAACCACATAAGACAAGACGCTAGTTTTCCAAAAGTAATCAAAGTAACAGATATTTTTTCTGCTTCAGAAAATAGTGCTTTTTTTGGTCAAACTGCTCAAAGGCTCAGTATTCAAGAAGACAGAGCTTCAGGTTTTCTAAGAGGAATATCCGAAATGATAAAAACCTTATTTCAAATAGTAAGAGAACTTAGAATTATAGACGAAAGACTTGAAATTTATAATAATTGGAAGAAATCAAAAAGTGCAGATGTAACTCTTAAAGGTTTATTTGCTGATTTTGCAGAGAATAAAGGGGGTCAAATGCAGCCGGGAAGTCTATATCATTTATCAAACCAACTTGGATATGCTACTTTGCCTGATTTATTTTTCAATACGGTTGTGTATGATAAGGATAATGTTGACAAAGTTGTAAGTAAATTATCTTTTAATGATAGTGTAAAAGCAGTTCTTAGAAGAAAATTATATCAATTTATTGTTTGGAAAGAAAAAACAGAAGTTGAACTTAAAGCAAGAAAAAAATTTCAAATAAAATATTTAAGACAGCACTATACCATCATAAAAACGTATATGGGCTGGGTTAAACCATATCTTAAACACATTAAACGTTTAACAATGAACGAAGGCCAAATGCAAGGTCCTGATCTTATTGGAAGTTTTGAAACATCAACAACTGAAGTTGAATTAATTGCATACAAACCTTCAGCAAAAAACGCGCTAAATTCTGTTGTACTTATGAGTTTTGAATTCTCAACAAAACCAGTTATGCAATACAGACAAGATTATCAGCAAGGACCAGTACATATAGGACGTGGAAAAATGACTCTTAGAACATACGCTTGGTCTGATCAGCAAATAAAAATGTATCAAAAACTAAGAGACACAGAAGATAAAGAACTAATGGGTCTTGTTGACGATCAATTAAAATCCGCAATGGATATGCTTGGGGATGATTTGGATGCGTATCTAAAAGAAGCGGAAGAAAGCTTAGAAGAAAAAGGACCAAGTGCTCCTCTAAAAAAAGAAAAATTAAAACCAGTTGGTGGGGGGGGAAGTGTTTTTGATCCCTTTATTGATGTTGGAAGAGGATTTTGGGAAATGGGTTCATTATTTGTTCCCAATTTTAAAAAATCTGGTGCTCCAAAAAAAGGCAAAGGAGAAGATGTAAAAAAAGCATTAAAAGGAGCAGCTACAGGGATGTGGATGGTTTATAATAATTATAAAAAAGCTCATGGTTTGTTATCTTGGTAAATCAATTAGTAAATTATTTTTGAGGTAAAAATGGTTGATGTTGGTCACGGAAAAGAAAATTCTGCACTTCATGGAAAAATTTTAGCTCTTTTGAAAAAAAAGAATCTCTCTAAAAAAGAACTTGAAGAACTTGAAGAAATTAAAAAAAAAGAAGAAGACGAAATATTAGAAGAGCTTGCTCAAACAGTAAGGGAAATGAGAGATGAAGAAGAGGAAAGATTCCTAGAAGAACAAAGAAAAAGAGCCCGAAAAAAAAATGAAGAAAACAGAGAATCTCTTGAAAGATCTGTAGAAGAAGAAAATATTAATAGGTCTAATAGTGTAAAAGGCTCTAATTCTAATTCTTACACAGGTTTTGGGTTTCAATCAAATCCTGAAGGAAAATACAATATGGCTGAAAAAGGAGTGTATGAAAAATTTAAGGAAATAATGCATACTCCTATTGATCAAAGAAGTTCAGAGGACAAAAATTTTTTGAAAGGAGTAGAAGATAGTGTTAATCAATTTAATAGAATGGACTCTATGACTAGAAAAAAAGAAGATCCTTATGAACAAGTTGCAAGAATTCAGAATTGGATTAGTGCATTTTACAAGTAAAATATACAAATAAATTTATAAACTAAGAACTCTAGAGTAATACTATGCAATTTACTAACACTAATTATTATTCGGCAATGGATGATTTTAATAATCCAAATATTTTTGAGGCAACAGAACCAGAAGAAACTGATGCTGCAGGAAATGTCATACCCCCAGATGATGCGCTTAATTTTACTGCCAGGGATATTGGAACAACCTCTAATCCTTTTGCGAATCAACTTGAATCTCTTAAGACAAGAATTAAAGAAGGAGCTTCAAAAATTGAATTTGAATTCATAGGAGCTGGAAAAGGTAATTCTCAAAGACCAACTCCGGAATCATTTGGTTCTGCAGAAAGAAGAGATATAAGAGAATTACTCCAGGCAAATAATATGAAAACTTCAACTCACGCAGCAGTTCACAGTGAGAGTTTAGCAGGGTTTACAAGAGAAGGTTTTAGTGCTGATGCTCGTGCTCAAGTAATAAAAGAAATAAAAAAAGCGATTCATTTTGCAGGAGAAGCTACTAGAGGAGGAGCAATTGTTTTTCATACAAATGAATGGCAAAGACCTCTTTCTGAAATAAAAGATGATAGAGGAGCAAAGTTCAAAGCTTATGACACTGAAGAAAAGGATGCTTCTATGTACGCTCTTGATGCTAGAACAGGAAGATTAGTTGATCAACTAAGTAAAGATGTTGAAATATTTAGGCCTGCTTTTCAAACAGCTAAGGATTTGGGACTTACAGGAAAAACAGACTCTAAAGGAAATATTCTTGCAGAAAATGACTGGATAGATGTTGAAGGCAATAAAATTTCAAAAGATGCTCCTACTCAAAGATTGTTTGACAGAGTACCTGTTTTTCAAGAAGGAACTACAAATTTTAAAGTTTCAAAGATGGGTTATAAGGATATAGTTAAAGAAACAGAAGAGTGGAATAGATCTCATCCAGGAGAAGTTCCAAGAACTCCTGCAGAACAAGCAGCAATTCTAAAAATGGAGAACCAAGTTTTGCAGTATAAAGGTAATTCTTTATTTCATGCACGTACATATGCTGACGAGAAAAGAAAACTTGACAGAATGAAAGATCAATTGGAACTTTTTGAAATGATAAAGAACAAAACTCCTCCTGAAAGGAAAGGAGAACTTAGAAATTTTGTAAAAGATCAATATGGTAGGCCTATGGATCCAAATGATGAAAGAACTCCTGAACAGTATCTAAATGATGAATTAAAAGCTGTTGAAAATAGCTTAAGGCATATTCACGAGTCATCTGCTTCAGCAGACGTTATGGCTAAAGAAGCTGAGGAAAAAATAAAACACATTAGTTCTCCAGAAAAATATGGTCTCGACAAGACTACAGACACAATTGCGACTGCAGGAATGGAAGCAATGGCAACATATAATAAAAATAAGAAAAAATATGACTTAATTGATCCAATTTATGCGGCTCCAGAAAACTGGGATCCGAGACATTTTGGTTCTCATCCTGATGAATATAGAAAAATAATTTCTAAATCAAGAGAAAAAATGGCTCAACGCTTAGAAGGACAAGGATATAATCCTGATGAAGCTGAACGATTATCAAAAGAGCACATTAAAGGAACTCTTGATATAGGTCACTTAAATCTTTTCAAAGGTTACTTTCAAGCTAAAGAGGGAGAATCTCCAGAACAAGCAGATAAACGTTTCAAAAAATGGATACTTGATGAAGCAGAAAATCTTGTTAAAGAAGGGTATGTAGGTCACATTCACGTAACTTACAACTTTGGTTTTGATGATGAACATTTAACTCCTGGTTAAGGTAATGTTCCTATGAAAGAATTTTTAAGAAAAGTTCAAGAAGCAGGAATTAAGGATATAACTGTTGAACAAGGAAGTTATAATCCTCATGCAAGCATTGAAACTCTTGAATTGATTAACAGCCCTATTTATGGTGTTGGGAGAAGACTTAGGTATAAAGATATGAGAAACGCTCATTTTGGGTATAATGCTCCAGGATTCTTTGTAGCAGGTTCTTATGTTCCAAGTAATGACTGGAGACCTTGGTCAGAAATACCTTTAGAATAGTTTATGGCTGAATTTTTTATTTTTAAGGATTTAAACGCAAAATATTTGTTTTCTGACTATAAATCACTCTTATAAATCGAAGATTATATAAATGATAATTACACTGTATTTATAAAAAAGAGGTTGAGGTAGGTTGGATTTTACAATACATAAGAAAACATCTAAGTCTAAAGGTAATTATACTTCTAATACTCTTGATATTGCATATGGGTTTACTAAAGAGATTCACAAGGAACTTAAAGATTTAGTTAAAGCAGTAGTTCTTTTTGGCAGTTCTGCACGAAAAAAACAAGCAGCAAATGATATTGACATATTGCTAATTGTTGACGATGTTTCAATTGAGTTTACACCAGAAATAGTACAAGCCTACAGAATTTTAGTAGAAAAAACTGTAGTTAAAATTTCTCCAAAAATACATATTACCTCTATGAAATTTACATCTTTTTGGGAATATATAAGACAAGGAGATCCAATCGCAATTAATATTCTTAGAGATGGATATGCTCTAATTGATACAGGATTTTTTGACCCTTTACAACTTTTACTTCACCAAGGAAGAATAAGACCCAGCGCAGAAGCTCTTTGGGCATACTTTAATAGAGCACCAAGAACTCTTAATAGTTCAAAAGGAAGACTTTTGGAGGCTTGTGTTGATTTATACTGGGCAGTTATTGACTCAGCTCATGCAGCCCTTATGAGTATTAACGAAATTCCTCCAAGTCCTGATCACATAGCAGATATTATGGAGGAAAAATTAGTCAAGCCAAAACTAATTGATAAAAAATATCCTTGGACTATGAGAAAATTTTATACCTTAAGTAAAGAAATTTTGCATGGTAGAAAAAGAGAAGTTTCTGGTCCTGAATATGATGCTTTGCATAAAGAAGCAGCAGATTTTGTTAGTGCAATGGAGAAATTTATTAAAGGATAAGCATTTTTTCTAATTATGAATTATTTTGATAGAACAAAAAAGTCGATGCTTGATAAATTGTATAAGCCTGACCGTTCCAAAAAAGGCGATGTAGATAAAGATGCAATTCCTATAATTGATGCAATTAACTCAAAGGATAATTATTATACGACTAGTTCTTGTTCTGGAAGAATTTCTTTATTTCAGGAAGCTACAACGGGTAGAAAAGATCATTCTAAATGGCTCTTTGTAAAACATGATTATGTAACCGAAAATGAAATATTTAATGGGCTTAGTAAGATATCTGATTCTTCTGAAACTGTTTGGTTTAGACAAGAAGCACCAATATTTCACGTTGCTTGCAAAACAAATGAAGATGCAATTAAACTTTTAGAACTTTGTAGAGATATGGGTTTTAAACACTCAGGCATCATAGGTCAGAGTAAAAGAAGTGTTGTTGAAATAATATTTAATGACAAAATAGATGTTCCTGTTGCAGCAAATGGAGAGAAATTTGTCGATAATAAATTCATTAAGTTCTTAATAAAAAAATCAAATTCCAAATTTGAAAAAAATTCTAAACTTCTAAAGAAATTCGTTAAAGAAATTGTTAAGAAATTATAAAAAATAAGAAAAAAATAAAAATAAAAACCTTATTTGCTTACAAGTCTTGCTAAAAGAACTACAACTGCTATTAATAGTATTAGAACAATAATTCCTAGTACTATGATGTATGTTGTTGCATCTCCTAGTGGTGATTTGCTAACTCCTGTTGAATGTGCTACTGGTTTTGCGGGAACAATATCTGGTGTTCCTGTCACTGTGTTTTTGTCATCATTTCCAACGTTTGGTGTTATAACAATAGGTGTATTATCTGTTTTTGAATCATCTTTTACAGGTTCTTTTTTCTCTTCTTCGCATTTTTTGATTTCAAAACTTAGTGTTTTGTCATCTGTATCATCACTTGTTGAATCTGTTGCATAAGCAGTCATATCAAGTAAGTAGATTCCTGGATCTGCGTCATCAGGGATGGTTAGAGTTGTACTGAATGATTCAATATCTCCTTCATCAACTGAAAGATCTCTTTCCCAAGTTCCAAGGTCAAGTTCTGCAACTTCAAGTTTAACCATAGCATTATCTGTATCTTTTTTACCTATGTTTCTTAAGTCATAATCTATTCTAAGACTGTCTCCACATGATAGAATTGTTTTACTTAGACTTGTATCAATGATTTTTATATCTCTTGATTTTACATTCATATCTAATTTAACATCCCATTCCTCTGTGTGTTTTGCTCCGTTTTCATCAATACCTGACAATTTCAGAGTTATTGTAAATGGTGCGTCTTGAGGATCTACTTCTTCTACATCCATATTGAATGAGAATGTTAAGTCTTCTCTTTCGCCATCTTCTAGATTTGATACGCTATCATCAAGATTATCTGCTTCATCAAGGTCTGAGTCTGTTTCAAGTTCTATATCATCTATTTCAATTGTTTTATCAACTGTGTCAAATGTGTTTTCTACTTCAACAGTAAAATCAATATCATCATCTAATTCAGCGTCTTTATCAATTTTTCCAGGACTTTTTAGTGTGTCACGATTGTTTCCAACATCCACTTTTACTTCATTAATAACTAAGTGTGAAACTGTTTCTAGGTATACTTGTTCTGTTAGTGCACTCATACCAGTTCCTGTTACTTGTATGTTTCCACTTAATAGTTTTCTTCCTGAATCTTGGTTTAGTGGAACAAAGATTGTTATTAGAACATCTGTTGTTTCGTTTTCTGTAAGATTTGTTGTTTGTAACTCTGCTGATGCATTGTACTCTGAATCAAATCCTATAAAAGATACAGCTAAATCTGTAACTGTGCTTGTACCAACGTTTTTAATAGTCCAAGGCGCTGAAACGATGTATTCGCCTCTTTCTTGACTGTCTGAGCCAAGTTCTACTGTGCTTGCTTGTAAGTCTGCTAGTGTTGCTCCAATTGTTACTAGGAACGCAATCATAAACAGGCTAATTAGTAATACTTTGTTTTTCATTTTAGGTTAACCTCCCAACTATTTTATGATTAAAAAAATTAAAATCTCTGTAACCACACAAAAGTGAGAACTCATTTATATAATTTGCGGTTTTATTTAGAGGAGCTTATAAATAAATTATAAATTAATGTTTTTAATAATGACCTAACAATGACCTAAGCAGCTATAAGCCTAAAATACTAGTTATTTCAGAAAATTGCCTTTTGGCCTTTTGAATGTTGTAATTATT
>Ga0114931_10007177_pt1 | contig 13630 bp, 10 predicted proteins | sample 2SBtaG_FD_89579 | JGI IMG/M metagenome (GOLD analysis project Ga0114931, IMG submission 89579) | Deep subsurface microbial communities from Kolumbo volcano to uncover new lineages of life (NeLLi) - 2SBTROV14_V59a metaG | ecosystem: Environmental > Aquatic > Marine > Volcanic | place: Kolumbo... | reverse complement strand
GAAATTGCGGTGGCGAAGCCATGAATTTGGCGTAAAGCCACAACCCTATGGGTGTGGATAGTCAAATTCAAGCAATTTCTTTACTTATTTGGGGTTGGGTATGTTTGGGGTAATCAGAGATCGATTCTCGAAAAACCATGGCACTGGGGGGTAACATGGTCGATTGTCGGTCTCTGATTTTTTTTATGGGGCAATCACTGATTAGCGTAAGTAGCAGCAACCCTAATTTTGCTTAAAAATATTTACTCAATATAACCAGACCGACATATACTGTTAAAAACTGTTCAGGGCTTACTGGTTTTCTCCTAACACCCGGAGTAATCCGGGTGCCAAGAGTCTGCTTGTTCGATACGAATCGTTTCAACGATTTCTACAGTGCTCATCTCAAACACACGTTGAACTTATTCGAGACAAGCACTCTAATCTTTTCAAACCACCTGATAACCCAATTCCCCGATTTTTTCCTTAACGGCGGTTATGGTATCAGGGTTACCATTGGATGTGAACTCAACTTTCTCAGCATTGTGGTCGGCACTTACATCACTTACGCTGTCGATACGCGACAACATTTTTTTTATGCGGTTCTCGCAGCCTTCACAATGCATGCCTGTCACATGTAATTCTGTCTTTTGCATAATAATTATCTGTTTGAAGTGATAGATTTCTATTTTCTCAATACTCAATACTCAATACTCAATACTCAATACTCATGACTCAATACTCACGACTCCGGACTAATATCAACTTTTTGCAATCTTCTCGAGTTGGTAACTACATTAATTGAACTGAACGCCATGGCTATTTCAGCAAGTACGGGATGCATCACTCCTATAATCGCCAGGGGAACCATGATCACGTTGTAGAAGAATGCCCAGAATAAGTTTTGTTTGATCTTCAGGAATGTAGCTCTGCTTAGTTTTACTGCTTTTACAACAGCACTCAATTCTCCTTGTACAAGTACAATATCCCCGGATTCAATAGCTACATCGGTTCCGGTACCGATAGCTATGCCAACATCAGCCTGGGTCAGAGCCGGAGCATCGTTGATGCCGTCTCCAACCATGGCCACAAACTCACCGGATTCCTGGAGTCGTCGTACTTCATGGGCTTTATCATCGGGCATCACATTGGCGATCACTTTATCGATTCCGACTTCTTTTGCTATTGCCTTAGCCGTTCGCTCGTTATCACCGGTGATCATAACCGTCGTGAGGCCAAAGTGTTTTAGTGTCTGAATGGCATTCTTGCTGTCTGGTTTCACCGTATCAGCCACTGCGATAAGTCCTGCAAGCTGATTATCTAAAGCCACATACATAACCGTCTTGGCCTGCTCCTCGAGGGCTGCTTTTTGGTCTTTCACTTCTTCACCAATTGTTACATCTGCATCGGTCATCAGCCGTGCTGTACCAACCATCACAGGCCGTCCGTCTACAGTTGCACGGATGCCGCGACCGCTGACTGCTTCAAAATCAGATAGGTCGGAAGATGTTCCATTTGTACTTTTGGCGTAATTGGTAATTGCCTCGCCAAGCGGGTGCTCAGAGCCGCTTTCTGCTGCTCCGGAAAAATGAATGAGTTGATCTTCATCCATCCCGTTAAATATGATGACATCAGTCACACCCGGTTTTCCTTCCGTAACCGTTCCGGTTTTATCGAATACAATAGTGGTGATATCCTTTATTGTCTGGATAGCAGCTCCTTTACGAATCAGCACGCCATTTTCAGCACCCATCCCGGAGCCTACCATAAGGGCTGTGGGCGTGGCCAGACCGAGGGCACAAGGACATGCAATCACAAGAACAGCTACCGTGGCGTAGATTGCAAGTGCCACTGGTCCCATATCGGGGTTAACCCAGGGGATGAAACCTGCCGCCCAGACTACGATGCTGTGCCAGAACTCAGGGAAGACCAGCCATGAAAGGAACGTAAGCAGAGCGATGCCGATAACCGTCGGCACAAATACTGCGGTAACGCGATCCGCAAAAGTCTGGATCGGTACCTTGGAGCCCTGAGCCTCTTCGACCATTTTTATGACCTGGCTCAGGAACGTATCCTTTCCAACTTTCGAGGCTTTGACTTTCATCACTCCATTTTTATTAATAGTAGCCCCGATAACTTTGGATCCGGCTGTTTTCTCAACAGGCATCGATTCACCCGTAGCAAGCGATTCATCTACACTGCTTTGTCCGCTTACAACTTCTCCATCAGTCGGTATCTTATCGCCGGGCTTGACGATCATGATGTCACCGATCTTAAGCTGACTGACCGGTACTTTTACCTGTTCGCCATTTCGCTCAACCGTTGCTTCCTTAGCTTCTAAAGTCAAAAGTTTTTTGATCGCCTGAGAAGCCCTGCCTTTGGCTTTGGTTTCCACATACCGGCCTGTAAGGTGAAATGTCATGTTCATGCCGGCCACTCCGGCGAAACTGTGAAAAGCCGGGCCGATGCCAAACTGGTGCAGCAGCGATACGATACCCGTAGCCAGCGATGCAATCGTACCCATGGCAATGAGAACATCCATATTGGGTGTCAGGTGAATACCCGATTTCCAAGCGCTGCGCAATGTTTCCCACCCGGGATAGGCCAATACTGCCCCGGATAGAACAAGCATGCCGATGTCGTATCCCGTTTTTCCAAGGAAGTAGTAACCAAGTATCATCTCAGGCAGCATCCAGAGGATGATCGGGATGGTCAGCGCCCAGGAGAAGGTCATCAGGCGCCTGGAGTGATTCACTTTCTCTTCATCACGATCCACTTTGTCTGGTTGCGTCTCTTCGGCTGTTTCTGCTTCGGGGATAATTTCATAACCAACATTGTCGATAGCCGTTACAAAATCCTGGAAGGTCACTTTATCGGGGTCATAAGTGATTTGAGCGGTTTCAGTAGCAAGATTGACAGTGGCATTGTCTACGCCGTCAATTCCTTTAAGAGCCTTCTCGACCGATGCCACGCAACTGGCGCAGTGCATCCCGTCGATATGCAGGGTTTTCTGCGCCTGATCATTCCGTAGTTCATATCCGACGTCTTCGATCGCTTTCTTAAAATCATCGAAACCGACTTCATGCGGATGATAACTCACTGATGCCGTTTCCGTTGCAAGATTCACCGATGCATCAGTGACGCCGTCGAGATGTTTCAATGCCTTCTCAACGGATGCCACACAACTGGCACAATGCATCCCGTCGACGGTCAATGTTTTTGTTTCAACCTGTTCTCTGACCTCGTATCCGGCGTCCTCAACGGCTTTCTTCAAGTCTTCATGGCGGACCGAGTTGGTGTTATACTCGATTGTTGCAGATTCGGTAGCCAGGTTTACATTGGCGCCAAGGACCCCGTCAATTTTTTTTAAGGATTTTTCGACGGTCGACACGCAACTCGCACAGTGCATACCATCTATTTCAAGTTTCTCAGTCTTTGTATCAAGACTCTTGATCGAATCAATCATAATAATCTCCTTTTCTATCAGCCGTGCTTGCGAAATTTTGAAAGAACAGTCATCACTTCATCCACTTTTTCGCGTCGCAGCTCTGAATCATCGCTGCGCATGGCATCAGCGACACAGGTATGTAGGTGATGTTGCATTACCATGTCCTCTACGCCACGCAGGGCAGATACAATCGATGCCGTCTGGGAGAGGATATCAATGCAGTAACGATCCTCTTCCACCATCTTTTGTATTCCGCGGATCTGTCCCTCTATTCGTTTAAGCCGGGTTATAGCCCGTTCTTTTTCTTCCTTGTTCATCATAATCTGAAAACCAGATGAGTGTATCTTTAAATTTCATCTCAAATATACTATACCCCACTATAGTATGTCAAGTTAAATTTTGAATCTTCCTATTTATCTATCTTGGTTACAAGGTGCAAACTTGCGACAGATCGGGCTGGGAAAAATTGTTAAGAGGATTTGTTTAAGATTTGATTACTCACAGCATCCGGCTCAATCCGTGAGTTAGGAAGAATCCGCTAATTAGATTCGAAGTTTGCTTTTCAAGAGACACTATTTGAAATTCTGTTGCCTTAGAGTCGGTTTTTTACATTTAATCGGACACCTGCGAACTTTTTTGGACGAAAGACATTTACAAATAATAACAGAGATTGTGTTATTGAGTCAGTGGAGTTAATCTGTATGAGGGGCTGGATAACTAATCATCCCATCTTTTTAGGAGTCAAATTATGTTGAATCATCCCGACACAAAAGAAGAGACAACCGAGAGGGTCCTTTCTGAAAACGCGCGTAAAAGCACCAATTTTTTCATCAGTGATCTTATCCTTCAGAATTATCTTTCAAAATATCTGAGTGATGACGCTTACAAATACATACTGGACAAACTACATAGTCTCGGTGAAGCTGCTGCAGGGAAATTGCACCGTCTTTCGATGCAGGCTGATAAGAATCCACCGGAAATCATTCGAAGAACACCGTACGGTGAGGAGCTCCAGGAGATTCAGTTTCACCCGTCTTACTGGGAAATGGTGGATATTGCAGCGCGTTCAGAGATGCTTCATGTCAAATGGGATGTGGATTTAAGAAAACGTTTCAAAAAGGAACAGCAAGTACTTGGTTTTGCTGCCGGACAGATCTTTGCAATGGCAGAGGAAGGGCTGTATTGTCCGCTTTGCATGACAGACGGAGCTGCTCGTGTCATCGATCATTTTGGAGAGCAATCAGATAGGCATCGACTTATCCCGGCTTTATCATCCAAATCGGGTTCGTTTCTCAAAACAGGAGCGATGTTTCTGACCGAGAAGTCGGGCGGTTCGGATGTTGGGGCGAACAGGACGGTGGCTATACAGGAAGATGGAGAATGGTATCGGTTATCAGGCGAGAAATGGTTTTGCAGCAACGCGAATGCTGATGTAATGCTTGTTCTTGCCAGGACCGGTGACCTGGATGAAGGAACACGCAGCTTGTCATTATTCCTTGTTGAAAAAAATCTTCAGGATGGATCACGTAATCCAATGCAATACATAAGATTGAAGGATAAACTTGGCGTGCGTTCCATGGCAACTGCGGAAATCCGGCTTGAGAATACCTTCGGCAAACTCATTGGTGAAGAAGGCCGGGGTTTTTATTACATGACCGAGATGATCAATATGAGCAGGCTCTATAATTCAGTGGCTGCCGTCGCCGGCGCGAGAAGAGCTCTTGTGGAGGCTTTCGAATTTCTGTCATTCCGCAGGTCATTTGGTAAAACGGCCCTAAAACATGCGTTGATTCGTCAAAAACTATGGGAACTCGGCAGCAAGTATATCGCCGTTTTTCTGTTGGTCTGGCGGACAATCCGGGCCCTCGATAATGCCGATAACGGAGATGAACGTGAGAAAAATCTCTGCAGGCTGTTAATCCCAATGTCAAAATGGTGGTCGGCAGAAGTAGGGGTTTTTATCGGTCGTGAATCCATGGAATTGATGGGCGGACTCGGTTACATAGAAGAGCTGGTTATGCCAAAACTGTATCGCGATCTGCTTGTATTGCCTATTTGGGAGGGATCCGGCAATGTGATTGTGCTTGATATGCTGCGAGCTGTTCATAAAAGCAAAGGGCTGGATTATATGATGGAGGATATCGAAAAATCAATTGACGGACTGGCTGATAGTCATGCAGAAAACCTTAAAAAACGACTTGTTCTACTCAAGAACAGGATTAACCACCTGAATGATGATAGCCGGGATCGGCGTGAAATCTCCGCAAAATTGTTCTTTTCGGAATTGATTCAACTCTATTTAGTGGGACTCCTGAGTGAGGAGAGGAACGAAAAAAACCGATTGTGGATAGAACCTGCGATCGATTTCTTCATGGAGCAATGGTCCGATAGCCAGACAGATACCGTTTCCGTACCATCCGTCGAAACAATAGTAAATCTGATTGGCTGGGACATTAAATAATTGGAATGTCATATTGTATTGGATGGGTTATGAAATACATCCGTAAATTCCCGCCATTGAAAATACAGGCTTATCCAATAACCATGGTCCGAAAGAACAAAGTCGTTGTCGTAATACTTTTGCTGATTGCAATTCTTGATGGAATACACTGTTCGGTTGTTCGTGCCCAAAATGATCATATCGATGCTTTCAGGGATGTAGGTATGGGCAGGGCACTAACACTTCTTCATGTCGATACGGTATCCAAAGATTTGCCTCAGCTCATAAAAGGATCGTCGGTCGTTGCTCTTTATGATGATTATGCGGTCCTGAAGGATACATATACCATCCTGAATCATCGGTCAGAACCGGTCAGCATATCCGTTGGTCTTCCAAGAGCAGGTTATTTTAGAACCAGCCTGATCGATTCAGTCAAATTCTCTTCGCTGCCGTATTTGTCTGTGATGCAGAATAATGAGACGATTATTCTTAACGAGGGAACAGTCGCCGACAGTCTAATTTCTAATGATGATTGCGCAGGTGTAGAAAACTGGTACGTTGGTCATCTGACACTCCCACCGGATACTTCGGTCATTCATATTCAATCGCTGGTAAATACACACGACTCAAAAATGTTGAATGGGCGGAATATAGAGCACAGTCATGGTTTTGGCTATATGATAAGCACGTTAAACAGCTGGAATTCAGATGGGGATTTCAGGCTGTTAATCTTGAGTAATCTTACCAGGGGTGAACCCATGCAGGGCATTTACCCGCTACACGGATTTAAAACAACCGATAAGAATTATCTTTTTGATGTAAAGCTGGCAAGTGATGCTGTGCCCAGCAATGTTGTCATTCGTTATGGAAGTGTAAGTATGTACACGCCGACGGATAAATCAAATATCCAGAGCATCAGTTCCGATCCGGGGCAGTTGTATGATGGAATATCGGGCGTTAATCCATGGGCCATCAAAATGAAAAACTATCATCCGATATACCTGGATAATTTCAAACCGTTTCCATCGGCATCCTTCTCAATTGGTGGGATCATCATAGCATTTGCTCTTCTTTTTGGTACTATTATCTTTTTCCTGGTCCGCTCGGGAATGGGGCAGATACGTCAAATGAAAAGGCAAGAGAAAAAGGACTGAAGGCTCACCATGGGATTTCCTGGCCAAGCAAATTGAAGAAACGGCCGTTTTGGGCTTTCCCTAATCTGTCAATCACACTTATCATATTTGAGACGGATTCAGATGGCGTATATTCCGCTGCAGGACCGCCCATATCAGTTTGTACCCATCCCGGATGCAATGCTACGGTTACTATCTCTGATGATTGCAGATCAAATGCAGCAAGACGCGTATACATATTCAACAATGCTTTGCTGCCGGAATACCCATATGTCCCACCGCTCTTTCGCTGTGAGATGGATCCCATGTCGGAGGAGATAGTTATAACTTTGGGGTTGATACTTTTTTCAAGGAGTCCTTTCAGCGACTTTATTACAAGGAGTGGTCCAATGGCATTGATGTTGATCATTTGCAAGAGTGGTTGAGGCTCGAGTAATTCAAGCTTGGTAAGCGCCTTTTTCCGGGTCTCATCGATTTTTCGAGTACCTGCACCAGCATTATTAATCAATACATCAATGTATTCGACCAGGTTCGAGGCAGCTTGTCCGGCTGCCTGTATGGTTTGCGGCTTGTCGAGATCCATGGGGATCAGGTGCAACTGATCCGGATAGTTGTTTTTAAGTTTCTGAAGATGACCGGCATTAATGGGATTACGGCTGGTAGCAAGAATTATATGTCCTTTTGGGAGATATTGTTTCACAAATTCAAGACCGAGTCCGCGGTTAGTTCCGGTAATAAAGAGATTCATTGCACGTCTGTATCATTAAATGAATTGATCCAATAGGTGAGTAAGATGCTTACTTCCACAAAAAATCCGTAATTTAATTTCAGAAATTTTTTATACACTGCGGTCATGTTACTTGTTCGCCCCGAACAGGTTTATTTTACAACTGATTTGATCGGATGATGTTAGATTCGTTTCATATTATGTAAGGAAATGAAGCCAAGTGTATCATAATAAATAAGTTAATCGCAATTTAAACAGGATAGCGCATGAGTTCTTTAAATAAAGCCATGATCATTGGACGTCTCGGGATTGATCCTGAAGTAAGGTATACGCAATCCAATACAGCAGTGGCCACATTACGTGTTGCTACCAACGAGCGCTACAAAGACAGTAATGGAGAGTGGCAGGAAAACACAGAATGGCATCGTGTCGTCGCCTGGGGTCGCCTTGCCGAATATACTCAGCAGTACATTAAGAAAGGGGCGATGGTCTATATCGAAGGATCGATTCAGACACGAAGCTGGGAGGATCAACAAGGACAGAAACGGTATACGACCGAAATCAAAGCCAGAAGTATCAAGATTCTTGATTCACGCGGCGAAGGTGGTAATACTTCTGTCGATACATCATTCTCGCAGGAAAGATCATCAGCACCCGCTAATAAGCCTGTCAATATCGCAAAAGACAGCGATGATGAAATGTTTGACGATGATTTACCATTCTAATGAACAATATGACTGATAGTAGTGCCTTACAGGTGCTGCTATCAATCATTGATATCGGTTTGAATAACGTCTTGTGATGTTAGATCGGTACAGACGGGTTTGTTATCAGTTGATGGATGGCTATCCTTATTTAGGTCGATTATGAGAATTTGAGTTTTTTGCACATGTTTTAGCCCATGGAAGGCGTGTACATATGAAAATGAGCTCAATATTTTCTATTATCTTACCTACTTAAGATAATTCCATACGCAGTATTTGAGCTAAATAAGGAATCAGTTGATTTTTATCATGAATTAAGTGGGTATTTGCTTCGTTAAAAAATATAGCGTCAAGTTTATATGTCCTGTAACCTTAATTCTCTAATCACGAAAAACATCGTCTTCGGGTAGCGAATTGCTGAGATATTACGTGCAGATTTTGTTGTTTCAAGACGTGGTTTCAATTCACGGCATCAGTCTTGTTGGGGTGCTGATCAAGTTAGCCATTATGGTTATCGGGCTGTTGTTATCCGGACTATTTTCAAGTTCTGAGGTTGCTTATTTCTCGCTGGCCCATCACGATTATCAGTCACAGTTTGGGAAACACAGCAAGGCTCTGAAGCATTTAATAACCATGCTTGAGCACCCACGCAGGTTGCTGACAACGATACTGATCGGGAACACATTTGCCAATATCGTAACATCAGTCGTAGCAGCCGTGCTCACGGGTGAACTTGCCTCAAGTCTTGGGGCACCACGAATTGTCGTTTTCCTTGTTGAAGTCGTGATTCTGACTTTCATGATTGTGATTTTGAGTGAGATCACCCCAAAGATCATTGCCATTAAAGATCCGGTACGGACAGCCCGGCGTCTTAACAGTTTCATCTATTTCTTTTACCTCACTCTGACACCACTGTCGAAAATACTTGCCAGCAGCACGGGGCGGCTCGAAAAATATCTGCCACGTCCGGCCACACGCATATCTTCGCATGATATCAAGCACATCGCAGAGGTAGGTGAGAAGCAGGGATCATTAAAAGAAGATGAGCGTGAGATCATTGAGAACGTCATCGAATTCAGCAACACCACCGTTGTGGAAATCATGACTTCAAGGGTAAATATCGTTGCGGTTTCAACAGAAGATTCACTCGGTGATGTTGTTACCCGTGTTCGGGAAAAGAGTCTTTCCAGACTGCCACTGTACGAAAATGATCTGGATAACATCCGGGGGATAATCTACGCCAAGGATCTGCTGCCTTACCTCGGCACGGAAATGGAAGATACCATGATCAACTGGAAGGCCATCGCACGTAAAGCCATCTTTGTGCCGACTTCCAAAAAACTGGATGATCTTCTTGAGGAGTTCCAACGTGAGAAAACACACATGGCAATTGTTGTTGATGAATATGGTGGAACAGAAGGTTTGATCACCCTTGATGATGTTCTTTCAGAGATTATTGGTGATATAAGTGACGAACACTCTGAAACGGAACAGCTTTACACGCGTCTTCGGGCAGATACGTATATCTTTGATGCCAAGATCGATCTTGATGATATGGCTGATATTCTGAACAAGGAACTCACCAGTGAGGAAGATGAGTATGAAACGTTGGGTGGTTTGGTTTATCATCTTACTGAGCATATTCCCGAGCCGGGTGAAAAAGTCCAGTTCAAGGATATTGAATTGACTGTTCATACCATCGAAAACAACCGGGTGAGAAAAGTGAAAGTGCGGGTTATGACGCCCGATACCGATGTTCCCGGAGAAGATCGTCCGGTGAATTTGAATGACCAATCTTCCTGAGATTCGAAGTCTCAAAATTCCTACCTTTGACCGGCATCACCATCTGTTATTGAATCTGGTGATATGCAGGAATTAGTAATAATTATTAAAGTGATAATCCCATGATAGAACGGTACTCCCGAAAGGAGATGGCAGATATATGGACCGAACAAAACCAGTTTCAGGCATGGCTCGATGTTGAACTGGCCGCCTGCGAAGCCTGGAGTAAACTGGGTATGATCCCGGAAGATGATATCAAAAAACTGTACGCCAGCGCTAAATTCAATGTAGACCGGATTCACGAAATCGAAGAAGTGACACGGCATGATGTTGTAGCATTTACCCGGGCGGTTTCGGAAAGTCTCGGTGATGAGAAGAAATGGGTTCATTATGGGCTGACATCAACGGATGTCGTAGATATGGCCTGGGGATACCGCCTGAAGCAAGCCAACGCCATTTTGCACAAAGATATCCAGAGGATGATCGATGTGTTGGCGGAAAAGGCGCGCAAGCATAAATATACCGTTATGATGGGACGCACGCATGGCGTACATGCGGAACCTACGACGTTCGGCTTGAAATGTGCTCTATGGTATTCCGAAATGAAACGAAATCAGGATCGTTTTAACCGTGCGGCAGCTGATGTGGAGTTTGGCAAGATGTCTGGAGCCGTAGGTACCTTTGCAAATATTCCCCCTGAAATTGAGTCGTTTGTCTGTGAGAAACTTGGGTTGAGTCCGGCACCTATTGCCACACAAACCCTGCAACGCGACCGTCACGCATACTACATGGCAACGCTTGCGCTTATCGGATCGACTCTTGAGAAAATGGCGGTTGAAGTTCGTCATCTACAAAAGACCGAAACCAGGGAGGTGGAAGAGAAATTCAGAGCAGGGCAGAAGGGATCCTCAGCCATGCCGCATAAACGCAATCCGGTTGGATCTGAAAATATCAGCGGCTGTTCGAGGGTATTGCGTGGGTATATGATCACAGCATACGAAAATATCCCACTGTGGCATGAACGTGATATCTCACACTCCTCAGCAGAACGCATCATACTTCCCGATGCGACCATCCTTCTGGATTATATGCTTAATCGATTCGCGAACATTATCGAAAACCTGGTGGTCTTCGAGGACAACATGCGGAATAACATCCAGAAGACGTACGGAGTCGTCTTCTCGCAACGTGTGCTTTTAAAACTTATTGACAAAGGATTATCCCGCGAGGAAGCCTATGATATCGTACAGCCGCTGGCGATGAAGGCGTGGCATGAACAAAAGCCATTCAGGGATTTCGTTGAAGCTGATGCACGGATCACCGATCAGTTGTCGAAGCAAGAAATAGAGGATGCCTTTGACGTGAAACATCATAGCCAACAGGTAGACACCCTCTTCAAACGGGTCGGCTTAGACAATGATCAGTAAACAGTTATCAATTAACAGTGATCAGGATAATTCAAAATTCAAAATTTAGCATTCAAAATTATCCAGACGACCGCTATTCATACCTAAGGGCATCGATCGGATTCAGCTCTGCGGCTTTACGCGCCGGGTACCAGCCGAAGAAGATGCCGACAATTGCCGCAAACAGGAATGACAGCGTGACTGAATCAGGAGTGATGCTGACCGGCCAGTGCATACCGCTCTCAACCAGGTGAGTGGCCAACATACCGGTTCCGACGCCGATGAGTCCACCAAGGAGGCTTAAAATGACAGCCTCGATCAGGAACTGAAGAAGGACGTCGCGACCTCGTGCACCAATGGCCAGACGTATGCCGATTTCTCTTGTACGTTCTGTAACTGAAACCAGCATGATGTTCATGATGCCGATTCCCCCGACAAGCAGTGAAATACCCGCAATGCTGGCAAGAAGGAGCGTAAGTACGCGTGAGGTTTCATTAGCTGTCTGCTCAAACTGAAGCTGAGTACGGACCGTAAAAATCGGATCGGATCCCGGTACTGTCTTGTGCCGTTGATTTAAAACCGCGCTAATCTCGGAAATGGCCGGGTTCATATCCGAACCGCTTTTTGAAGAGGCGAGAATCTGTCGTACATAGTCTACGGAAACCATACGTTTATAAACGGTTGAGAAGGGAGCAATGATAACATCATCCTGGTCCCTTCCCCAGCTGTTTTGTCCCTGTTTCTCGAGCACTCCTAATATCTTGAAAGGAATTTTATTAATGCGAATATACGCTCCAACAGGATTTGTGCCGTCGGTAAACAAGTGATCAACAACCGTCTGGCCAACTACGCAGACTTTGGCTGCCTCACGTTCGTCGGCTTCCGTAAAATAGTATCCATCAACTACCGACTGGTTGCGAATAGCAAAGAAATTCGGATAAACACCGGTGACCGACGACTGCCAGTTTTGATTTCCATAGATGATCTGGCCGCCGGTATTTACAACAGGCGTGACGTACTGAACCTCAGGACATTGAGTCGCTATAGCATCTGCGTCGGCCTGCGTTAATAACTGAGTTGTGCCGGCCGCCGAAGCTACTCCGCCATGGCGCATTGCTGAGGCAAAGATGATGATAACATTCGTGCCCAGTTTGGAAATCTGTTCCTGGATACTCTTGCGTGATCCCTCACCGATAGCAAGCATGGTGATAACCGAACCCACGCCAATGATGATGCCCAGCATGGTCAGAAACGTTCGCATCTTGTTTTTACTCAGCGAACGAAATGCAATTTTAAAGAGATTTTCGAATTTCATTTTTGGTTGTTCCTTACATCATTAGACAAATCAGGCAAAGGTGATTTTTCTGTTTTCAACAGCAAAGTGGTCGTCAATAAGGCCATCCTTAAATACGATGTTCTTTTTGGTGTACTGTGCGATGTCATGCTCGTGGGTTACGAGTACGACTGTGATCCCTTCTTCATTTAGCTTCTGAAAAATTTCCATGACCTCGATACTGGTATGGGTATCAAGGTTTCCGGTAGGCTCATCCGCGAAAATGACCTTAGGCTCGTTGACCAGAGATCTTGCGATGGCAACCCGTTGTTGCTGACCACCGGATAGTTGGTTGGGCATGTGGTGAGCGCGGTCCGCCAGACCGACCGCCTTTAAAGCTTCCAAAGATCGTTCTTTTACCTCACGTGCTGAAACTTTTTTGTTGTAGAGTAGGGGAAGCTCCACATTTTCCAGGGCGGAAGTTCTCGACAGCAGATTAAAAGCCTGGAACACAAATCCAATTTTACGGTTACGCAACCGGGCCAGTTCGTCTTTATCGAGGGAACTGATGTCAACTCCATCGAGGTAGTATTTCCCGCTTGTTGGTACGTCAAGGCAGCCCAATATGTTCATGAATGTTGACTTGCCGCCGCCGCTGGCGCCCATGATCGCAAGGAATTCACCTCTTTCGATATCCAGTGATACTCCTCTGAGTGCCGGTACTTCGACCTCACCCAT
>Ga0114931_10007176_pt1 | contig 13630 bp, 14 predicted proteins | sample 2SBtaG_FD_89579 | JGI IMG/M metagenome (GOLD analysis project Ga0114931, IMG submission 89579) | Deep subsurface microbial communities from Kolumbo volcano to uncover new lineages of life (NeLLi) - 2SBTROV14_V59a metaG | ecosystem: Environmental > Aquatic > Marine > Volcanic | place: Kolumbo... | reverse complement strand
TGTCGGGCAAGGTGCTGTCGGGCAAGGTGCTGTCGGGCGGATAGACTCAGCAGGGAGGACGGCGGGGGAGCCAAACATCTGAATCATACGAGGAGAAGCGCGACGTGAGCAATGAAGTCTGGTACTACGCGATCGCTGGCCAACAGCAAGGTCCGGTGAGCCGGGGCGAGCTGGAAGGTCTTTTCACGGCCGGTACGCTCGGCCGGGATAGCCATGTCTTCAAGCAAGGGATGGGCAATTGGGCGCAGGCGGCCGATGTGCCCGAGCTGGCGAGCATGATGGCCGTGGCTGCCGAGCCCGCCTCGAGCGCATCCGCCACGCCGCCACCACTGGCCTCCACAGCGGCGGGCAGTCCGATGGTGGCCCATGAGATCGATTTCGAAGTTTTCGGCGAGGAGATGCAATTCGTCGAGATCACCCTCGATCCCCAGGAGGCCTGCTTGTCCGAAGCCGGCGCCTTCATGTACATGGATCCAGGCATCGAGATGGAAACCATTTTCGGGGACGGCTCGAAGTCTGGCGGTGGCCTGATGGACAAGCTGCTCTCTGCCGGCAAGCGGGTGTTGACCGGTGAGTCCTTGTTCATGACCGTCTTCGCAAATACTGGCGCCAAACGCCAGCGCGTGGCCTTCGCCTCGCCCTACCCGGGCCGCATCGTGCCGCTGGACCTGCGCCAGCACCAGGGCACATTGCTCTGCCATAAGGATGCCTTCTTGTGCTCGGCGAAGGGGATCTCGATCGGCATCGCACTCCAGCGCCGGTTGGGCGCCGGGCTGTTCGGCGGCGAGGGGTTCATCCTGCAAAAGCTGGAAGGGGACGGGCTCGCCTTCCTGCATGCGGGCGGCACCGTGGTCGAACGCGAGCTCGCAGCCGGCGAGACCATGCGCCTCGACACCGGATGCCTGGTCGCCTTTGAGCAGAACGTCACCTATGACATCCAAATGATCCGTGGGGTCAAATCTGTGTTTTTTGGTGGGGAAGGGCTTTTTTACGCGTCGCTCACCGGACCGGGAAAGGTATGGATCCAATCGCTTCCCTTCAGCCGCTTGGCGCGACGTGTCTTCGCTTCCGCGCCGCAGGGTGGTGGCAAGAACAAGGGCGAAGGCTCGCTGCTCGGCGGCATCGGCAACCTGGTCATGGGCGATCGGTCGTAGCGGCACTGTCTTGGCCCGAGCATCGCTCGAGATGGTTCGTCGCGGGCTGCGGTCGCCGCCGAATCTCGTCTGGGGTCGTGGCTTGGCGCTTGGGCTTGGCGCTCAGGCGACCGGCGCTTCGATCTTGAGCATCCGCGCCCAGGCCGAGCGCAGGGTGTCGGGCAGGTCGAGACCGTCAAAGATCTCGCGCACCTGGTCGCGGTCGACGTAGGTCCAGATATCGTCCCATTGGGCGTAGCGCAGCAGGTGCGAGATCACCCAGGCACGCTGTTCGCGGGTGCCGGTACGCATGAGGCTGCGTACGCGCTCTTCGCTGACGCCTTGGTCCGGGAAGAAGTAGAGACGCTGGGCAGCCTCGTCCAGCGCTTCGGTGGCCTCGCTGCCGGCCGTGTCCTTGTCACCGGTGGGTACCATCGCCCCAGAGCGTAACGCCCGGTGGTATCAAGGTGCAAGATGCGCAGCAAGGTCGCAACTCGCTTGACCGCGCCCGGCGGGTGGGCTACATTCGCGCCCTGCTCTAAGCGGCGGCGCAACGAAGTTCGCGCCGCCGCGCGCGCAGACGGAGCGGGCTTCACACGGAGCGGCTTCACACTGGGCGGGAATGACACTGGGCGGGAATGACACTGGCACTGGGCGGGAATGACACTGGGCGGGCATAACTCAGTCGGTAGAGTGCGAGCTTCCCAAGCTCGATGTCGCGGGTTCGAGTCCCGTTGCCCGCTCCATGCTCGCATCCACCTCGGCCATTGTTGCGGAGCCGGCATGATTACTGGCCCATGGTTACGGTCCGATGTGTAGTTCGAAATGTTGGAAGGAAGTTCAATGTCGATTTTTCGTCGCGATCCCGATCCCATCCAGAGAACGACTCCGGCCAACACGCCCGCGAATCAGTCGCCGGCTGTGCGTTCGGCGCCAGCGCGCCACGCCGCCCCTGGCAAAGGCGCAACCGCCACCCACGTCGCCTCCGGGACCAAGGTGGTCGGCCAGATCAGCGGCAGCGCAGAGCTGGTGGTCGATGGCCAGGTCGAGGGTGAGATTCACCTCGATAGCCGCGTGGTGATCGGCGCCTCGGGCCGTGTCACGGGCGAAATCCAGGCCCGGGCGATCGAGGTGAACGGCAAGGTTCACGGCAATATCCGCGGTGCCGAGCGGGTCGAGGTACTCGCCTCCGGTGGCCTTGAGGGCGACGTGGTCGCGCCGCGGGTGGTGATCGCCGAGGGAGCCTTCTTCAAGGGCAAGGTGGAGATGACCGATCCCAGCCGGCGTGATGCCAGACCGCCCTCCCAGCGCACGGGCGCTTCGGAAAACAGCCCGGCGCGCGCTGCGGCGCGTTCCGCCACCAAGGATGCGGGCATGGCGGGTAGGGCCCGAACCTCCACCACCACCTCGACCAAGCGCGCGCGCTAGCAGGCCGTGGCAGCGCGGAGGACGGCGCGATGAAGGTCGGAATCCCCAAAGAGCTGAAGGACCACGAGTACCGCGTGGGCATGACGCCCGCGGGCGTGGTGGCGTTGCTCGAGGCGGGTCATCAGGTGTTTCTCGAGACCGCTGCCGGACGGGGCAGCAGCTTCGAAGATGAGGAGTACGCAAAGGTCGGCGCCAGCATCGTTGCGGATGCGGACGCGCTGTGGCAAGCGGCGGAGATGGTGATCAAGGTCAAGGAGCCGATCCCGGCCGAATACCATCGCATGCGTGCCGGTCACCTGCTTTTTACCTACCTGCATCTCGCACCGCTGCCGGAGCTCACTGCCGAACTCTGTCGGCGCCAAGTCACCGGCATCGCCTACGAGACGATCATCGATGCGCAAGGCCATCTGCCGCTGCTGACCCCGATGTCCGAGGTTGCAGGGCGCATGTCGGTTCTCGCTGGAGCCACCTACCTGCAACGTGCCCACGGCGGCCGAGGGATCTTGCTGTCGGGCGTTCCGGGTGTGCTGCCGGCCGATGTGCTGATCATCGGAGGGGGCACGGTCGGCATCAACGCTGCCAAGATCGCCGTTGGTATGGGTGCACGGGTCACCATCATGGAGCGCAGTGCCGAGCGCATGCGCTACCTCGATGATGTCTTCCACGGCAGCGTCGACACCCTGGCGAGCAACCGCCACAATCTCGAATCGGTGCTGCAATATGCCGACGTGGTGGTCGGTGCAGTGCTCATCCCCGGGCATTCCGCGCCCAAGGTCTTGACCCGCGACATGCTCGGCTGTATGAAGCGCGGCTCGGTGGTGGTCGATGTGGCGGTGGATCAGGGCGGTTGTTTCGAGACTACCCACGCCACCACCCACTCCGACCCAATTTACGAGATCGACGGTGTCATCCACTACTGCGTCGCCAATATGCCGGGCGCGGTACCACGCACCTCGACCCTGGCCCTGACCAACGCCACCTTGCCCTATGCCCAGGCCCTGGCCAGCCAGGGTTTCGAGGCCGCGGTGCGCGCGGACCCAGGCCTGTGGCAGGGGGTCAACACCTACGGCGGCCACATCACCTACCCAGCCGTGGCCGAGTCGCAGCAACGCCCTTGCCGAGATCTCGGCGAGCTGCTCTAGGCCTCCAGCGAAAGACCCACAGCCAGCCCCGCCGGCCTCGCGGCGTCCCATGTCCCGCCCGCGGGCATGTGGGTGTGTCCAAAGGTGTCTGGCACGGGCTCCTGGCGGGCCGGTGCGGACCCGCTAAGCCCCTTTGAAATCAATGACTTGACAAAAGGGTGGCACCTGATGGACAGGCACCTGATGGGTAGCGGTCGAATGGCACGTCACTGAGCCCGGCTCTCTCGCCCGCCCTGCGATCGGCGCGATAGGCTGCGGCATTCTGATGCACTTGTTCGGAGGCCGCTCATGTCTGCGCCCACTGTCTATCTCGTCGATGCCAGCCCATATATTTTCCGCGCCTATTTCGCGATTAAGGGAGGCATGCTCGCGCCCGACGCGCGGCCGGTCAACGCGGTCTACGGCTTTGCGAACTTTCTGCTCAAGCTGATTGCCGACACCAAACTCGATCACATCGCCCTGGCCTTCGATCGTAGCTTGAACACCAGCTTTCGCAATGCCATGTACCCGGCCTACAAGGCCCAGCGCGAGCTGCCGCCGGCTGAGCTCGAAGCGCAGCTCGATCTCTCAGAGCGCGTTGCCCAAGCGCTCGGCATCGCGACCTTCATCGACGACACCTACGAGGCCGACGATCTGTTGGCGGGCGTTCTGCGTTCGTTGGGTGGCGGCGTCGAAGCCGTGATCGTCAGCTCGGACAAGGACCTGGCGCAGCTCGTCACCGAGCGGGTCAGCCTCTGGGACTATGCGCGCGAAACGCGCTATGGCCCTGACGAGGTGGCGGCAAAGTTCGGCGTTCGCCCCAAGCAGATGGTCGACTTTCTGGGGCTTGCCGGCGACAGCGTCGACAACATTCCAGGCGTTCGGGGTGTCGGCGCCAAGACCGCCACCGCGTTGTTGGCCAACTTCGAGGATCTCGAGGCGCTCTACGGCAATCTCGAAGCCGTTGCCTCGCTGCCGATCCGCGGCGCCAAGACCCTCGGTGCCAAGCTCGCCACAGAGCGTGAGAAGGCCTTCCTATCTCGCCAGCTCGCCACCGTTGCCAACGACAAACCCGAGTCCGTGCGTCTCGACGACCTCGCCTGGCGAGGCGCCGTGCGCGCGCAGCTCGAGCCGCTCCTGTTGGAGCTCGGATTCAACCGCCTGGCCGACCGAGTGCCGCGCTGGCGGTCCTGAAGGCGAGCACCAGACCACGTCGCGCCAACGATCCGGGTGCCCAGAGCGGGTGTCCAAAGGTGTCTGGCACCGTCTCGATGGGCGCCGTCTCGATGCTGGCACCCTACCGAACCAAGCTTGGGACCGGCCCCGCGACGAGGATCACTACCGCCGTTGGCTCGCGCCTGGAGCAGTTTCGGCCGCGGCATCTCCCGCACGATGAGACGATTCGGATCTCGATATCGTGCGTTGAGGATCGATCGCTTCGGTTTCCCTGCGCGGTCACCGTCGAAGAATGCGAAAACTGCTGCGGCGGCACGGTCGAAGGCGACCGCTGCTTTGTCGAGCAGGTGCCCAACAGGTGCCACCCTCGTGTTAACTCTTTGATTCCAGGCACGTTACGCGGACGAACGCAGGGCCTCCGGCAGCATCGAGTCGGGTGTTGCCGCGGCCGGTTGGGCGGGCGCGGGAGCACGGGCTGGTGCGGCTGGCGCCCCCAGCCCGTGCCCCGGCCTTGGGGCGCGGCTACTGCTTCTCTTGGTATTGCAGCGTGACCTGGCTTCCGTCGCCGTTTTTCGCGGGGGTGGCGATGACCGTTACGGTGCGTTGGTCCTTTTCGAATGTGACGTTCATCAGTTGGCCCGCTTGGCTCATGCGTGACGTCTCGGCCCAGTCGTCCTCCCCGAGCTCGCTGCTGAACCAGTCGATCACCTCTTGCAGGCCATCGTCTGTGTGGAAGGTATAGGCGCCGCTCGATCCGGAACCGTCATTCGAGGAGAACATGCTCTGGAGGTTCTCGGCCCCCGGATAGTCGGGCAGCCAGTCCACGATTTCGGCACCCGCGCCGAGGACGGTCTTGGTGTCGCCGTCCTTGCCGGAGAAGGTCATCGTGCCGGCATCGCCCGAGGCATCGATACGCATCTCGCCCTGGTCGGTCTCGAGCCGGAAGCGGCCCTCGCTGATCTCGTCGTAGTCAAGCGTGATGGTCTCGTTCTTCTTCAGGTTGCGGATGGTGATTGTGCCGTCGGTGTCATCGCTCGAGACTAACTCAAGATCGGGATTGGCCTCGATAATCATCATCGCGGTCGCCTTGGCCGGATTGTCCTTGAATTCTCCGATCGCGTCGCCGAATCTGAACCAGGCCAGGCCGCCACACGCACCCATTGCGAGCAGGACCACCACCAGACAGCCTCCGCAGCCGATCGCCACCCATGCGACAGGCGACAGGCCCTTCTTTTCGCCATTGCTCATCGTACGCTCCTCCGAAGCTGGAAATAGACGACGGAGCATAGCAGCGCGGAGCAGGTTTGGCGATCTGCGGGTCCGGGGCAGCGGTCTCCATCGCGCGGGTGCACACCTCCTGGTCCCTGGCTGGGACCCTATCCCCCTGTGTCATGGTCGTTGTCGCCTGACCTCGATTCCCAGAGAGTTTGGGGGCAAAGGAGACCGCATAAGTAGCAGCGTCCCGCGCCTGCCGAGCGACCTGTGACGAGGATCACACAGCACTCCGAGCGAGCCTTTGGGGCCGAATCTTGGTTGAATCTTGGTTGAAGACGATTGCCTCGATTTGTCGCGAAGATCCTCCGTCCTCTCAAGCGGGCGACTTTCGCCATGGGCTGCTGCTGTTTGCAGTCGTTGCTGGCGATCTTTTGCTGAGACGCGCTGGCGCGATCAGGTGGGCCAGTGGCCGCCGATCGCTTGCCATAGTGTCCGCAGATCTGCGGGCACGGGCGCTTCGAAGCTGCATCGCTGTGCGCTGTGTGGATGATCCAGGCTGAGCTTCCAGGCGTGCAGTGCCGGGCGTGGGAATTGGCGCAGGGCGCGTCGTGCGGGGCCGGTGATGCTGCGCCAGCGCGCCTCACCATAGACCGGGTCGCCGACCAGCGGATGACCGGTGGCTTTCATGTGAACCCGGATCTGGTGGGTTCTGCCGGTTTCGATCATAAGTCGTAGCAGCGCACATCCTGAGGCCTCGGCGAGCAGACGGTAGCGGGTGCGTGCGGGGCGGCCGCCGGGGCGTGCTGCCATGCGGGTGCGGTCGCCGGCATGACGCGCGATCGCAAGATCGATCACGCCGCGGTCGGTACCGGGCCGGCCATAGATCACCGCAAGATAGATCTTTTCGACTGTGTGTTGCGAGAAGGCACCGGACAGCGCGAGGTAGGCGGCGCCGGTGCGCGCCACCGCCAGCACGCCGGTGGTGTCTTTGTCCAGCCGGTGGACGATTCCGGGCCGTCCCGGACCGCCGACGCTGGCGAGCTCCGGGTAGCGGGCGAGCAGACGGTTGGCGAGGGTTCCCGCGGGTCTGCCCGCGCCCGGATGAACGGCAAGCCCGGCGGGTTTGTCGAGTACCACGAGCTGGTCATCTTGGTACAGGATGGTGAGCGGCCCTGCCTCGGGGAGCACCCTTGTGCCGGGTGGTGTCTCAGGCGCCGAGCACACCACGAGAGCACCGGCGCACAGCCGGAAGGATGCTTTCGCCGTCCGGCCATCGACCGTCACTCGGCCTGCGGAGATCCAGCGCTGGAGCTGGTTGCGGGCGCTGTCGAGACGGCGGGCGAGGAAACAGTCGAGGCGCTGCCCTTCATCGGCCTCAGCGGCCAGCCAGCGACTGGTTGCAGCCAAGCGTTGGCCTCAGGTCTCGGTCGTCGGTCGCGCACGGCCGGCGCGCACCGAGGACAAGACCATGAGCACGATGCCGGTGGTGATCGCGCTGTCTGCAATGTTGAATGTATGCCAGTGATAGTGACCAAAGTAGAGGTCGATGAAGTCGGTGACACCACCACTGGCCAGGCGGTCGATGAGGTTTCCCACGGCGCCGCCCAGCACCAGCGCCAGAGCCACCAACAGCGTGCGTTCGCCATGCGGGATGTGGCGGAAGTAAAAGCCCACGAAGACCAGCGCGACGATGCCCAGGAGGCTCAAGATCCAGGTACCCACGACGTTGCCGTGGGCCGCGAACAGGCCGAAAGCGACACCGGTGTTGCGCACATGGGTCAGGTTGAGCAGATTGGGGATGACCGTGACCATGTGGTGAGGGTCGAGCCGCACTTCTACCAGCCACTTGCTCCACTGGTCAGCGACCAGGACCAGCAGCGAGATCAGCAGGTACAGCGCCTTGCCAGCGGCCGGGTCCTGTTGCATGGAATCGTCGCTCATGGAATCTCCGCGGCCGGCTTCGAGCCGGGTTCCGGCCGGTAGGCGGGCAGCGTAAGGGTATCGGCTCGCCCGTCATGGGGCCAAGCCAGGGCCGCCGCCGCAGCCATGCGGGCGGCGTCGGAGGTGCGCACAAAGGCCCGAATGGCAGCGGCGCCAGCGGCTCCGGCGGCGGCGGCGGCGGCGAGACGGGCTGGCGTGACGCCACCGAGCGCCAGCACCGGCAGGCCGCAGGCAGCCGCCCAGCGCAAGCCCTCGAGGCCAGGCGGCGGGCCGAACGCCCGCTTCGATGGTGTATCCCACACCGGGCCAAAGGTCGCGTAGTCAGCACCTGCCTCGGCTGCCCGCGCCACTTCACCCGGGTGATGGGCGGAGCATCCGACCAAGATTCCGGCACCAAAGTTCTGGCGCACGAGCGCAGACACCACACCATCGCACGGCAGGTGTACGCCGTCGGCGCCAGCGGCCAGGGCGATGTCGATGCGCCCGTTGACCACGATCCGAAGCAGTGGTGGTGCTGCTTGTCGAGCTGCGGCCACCAGCGCCACCAGCGCGCGATCATCGAGATCCTTTTCGCGGACTTGCAGCGTGTCGACCCCGCAGTGGGCCAAAGCAGCGACCCAGTCTGCGAATGACCCACGGCCCAGTCGGCCGCGATCCGAGATGGCCATCAGCCGAGGTGGCCCGCGGCGCGCGGGTCGCTGCGGCGGCTCAGACGTCGCTGCCATCCTGGTCAGGCTCGGAGAAAAGCATTGCATCGAGCTCATGGAGCACCCACACCAGATGCACCAGACCGAAGCCGGTGAGGGCACCGCGCAAGAGGGGCAGGGTGAGCAGGTGAAGCCCACCAGGGAGGGCGGAAAGCATGGTGTCCCAGGCCGGGCTCCACGGCGCATAGAGCAGCAGCAAGCCTGTGACAGTGCAGTAGAGGACGAAAACAATCCGGAACCAGTCGCTCATCGTAGGCGAGTGTACCGCCGCTCGGATGGCCGCGGAGCGTCCGTCCGGCAGACAGCTCGGTAGACAGCTCGGTAGACAGCTCGGTAGACAGCCGAAGAGGTATACTCGAAGGCGCTCTGGGTTGTAGACCGCGTAGACCGGGTGCCATGCTCGATCGCCATAGGAGGCGACGTTGGCTGTGCTGAAAAAGCTATTTGGCAGAGATGAGAAGCCGGAGCGCGAGCTCACCATCGAGGACTTGGTGACGCTGGAGCGCTACGACGAGGCCGCCACCCGGCTGCGGGCGCGGATCAAGTCGGCACCCAAGGACCTTCATGCGCATCTCAAGCTGGCGGAGGTCTATGTCGAGCTGCGCGTGTTGGACAAAGCACTCGATGAATACGTGTTCGTTGCGGATAGTTATGTTGCAGATGGATTTTTCGACAAGGGTGTTGCACTCTTGGGCAAGGCACGCAAGCTACTTCCCGGCGATGACATGCTGCCGCGGCGGATCGAGCAATACCGCCGCCAAAAGCGACTGGACCGGCGGCGGCGGCTGGCGATCGAGGGGCTGGCCGCGAACACCACCACCAGCAAGGCTGCCGGCAACTCGGCCGTCGAGCTCGAGCTGTTGTGGAACCAGATCACCAAGAGCCACCTGGTCGAGGCGCTCACCGGCAGCCAGCTCAAACGCCTGTTTTCGGCCATGGAGATGCGCACCCTCGCCGTCGACGACATCCTCGGAGAAGCTGGGACCGCGGACGCCCGTCTTTACCTCGTGGTCAATGGCGTGGTCGAAGCCACGGCCAGAATCGATCAAGAACCGGTCAGCATACGGACCTTTACCACCGGTGATATCATCGGTGACGTGGCGCTTCTCGAGCGCAAGCCATGGCCGGCAACCTTCCGGGTCAAGACCGCAGGGATCGCCTTTTGCCTCGACCGCCGTGGTTTCGAACAGGTGATGGTCGGCAACGAAGATCCACGCGGCTTCATCGCCACGCTCAGACGCCAGGACAACGATCGCGACGTGGCGCGCACCATCGCCGCGCTGCGCAACCGCTGATGGCCATTCTTCCCATCCGTTTGTACCCGGACCCCGTGCTGCGGGCCCAATGTCAGATGGTGAGCGATTTCGGTCCGTCGCTACTCCGGCTGGCGGACGACATGGTGGAGACCATGCACGCGGCGCCCGGGGTCGGGCTGGCCGCGCCACAGGTCGGCATCGAGCGCCGCCTGGCGGTGGTCGATGTGTCGGCAGGCGAGGACGCGGACGCGCTCGAAGTCCTGGTCAACCCCAGCATCTTGATGGCGGAGGGCGAAGCACTCGACGTCGAGGGCTGCTTGTCGATCCCGGAGTTCAACGAGCGGGTCAAACGCCCGCTGCGCATTCGCCTGCGCGCCCAGGACCTGACCGGGTCGTTCTTCGAGCTGGCAGCCGAGGATTTCCTCGCTCGCGCCATCTGTCACGAGATCGATCATCTCGACGGCGTGCTGTTCGTCGATCATCTGCGCGGACTTCGCCGCGATCGCGCACGCCGGTTCCTCAAGCGTATGGCCCGTGCGCAGCGCGAGCCCTCGGTCGCTGTCGGCTGAAGCGCTGCGCCCGCCACCTTCACCCCCGCGAGCCGCCATGCAGAGAATTCGCTTTTACAACACCTTGGGCCGCCGCCTGGAGCCCTTCTGCCCGCTCCAGCCCGACACGGTGCGGATGTACACCTGCGGCCCGACGGTCTACAACCACGCTCACATCGGGAACCTGCGCGCATTCGTCTTCGAGGACCTTCTGCGGCGGACCCTTCGCATGCTCGGTTTCCAGATCACACAGGTCATGAACCTTACCGATGTCGATGATAAGACGATACGTGGCGCCAACCGGCAGGGTGTCGATCTCACGACCTATACCACTCCCTTTATCGACTCTTTCTTCGCCGATCTCGACACCTTGCACGTCGAGCGCGCCGAGCATTATCCGAGAGCGACCGAGCATATCGACGACATGATCGCCATGATCGAGCGTCTGATGGCGGGCGGTTTCGCCTACCAGCAAGACGGTTCGGTCTTCTTTCGCATCGCTGCGGATCGCGACTACGGCAAGCTATCGGGCATCGACCTCAGCCAGGTCGAGCAGGGAGCGCGTGTGGCGAGCGATGAGTACGCCAAGGAAGACGTACGCGACTTTGTGCTGTGGAAAGCGCGCAAACAGGATGAACCGTGGTGGCCGTCACCGTGGGGGCCGGGCCGGCCGGGCTGGCATGTCGAGTGCTCGGCCATGAGTCAGCGTTACCTTGGCGATAGCTTCGATATTCATTGCGGAGGAGTTGATAATATATTTCCGCATCATGAAAATGAGATCGCCCAAAGCGAATCAGCGACCGGTAAGCCTTTCGTGCATACCTGGCTGCACGCGGACCACCTGATCGTCGATGGCGCCAAAATGTCGAAGTCACTCGGCAACCAGTACACCCTCGCCGAGCTGCTCGCACGCGGGCTTTCGGCGCGCGCCATCCGCTATGTCTACCTCTCGGTGCACTACCGCCAAAAGCTGAACTTCACCTTCGAAGCGGTGGCGGCTGCAGCCGCGGCGCTCCGGCGGGTGGATGATCTGCGCTTTCGCCTCGGTCATGCACGTGAAGACGGTGCTTCCCGCACCGCGATCGCGGGCGCCACCCTCCTTCACGATTTTCGTGCTGCGCTGGCCGACGACCTGGGTGTGGCGGCGGCGCTCGGCGCGGTATTCGTCTTTGTCAAAGCGGTCAACCGCATGCTGGAGACGGGGCCGCTCGGGGTGGGCGATCGCCAACGGGTGATCGCCGCGCTCGACGATGTGGACCAGGTGCTGGGGGTGCTCGATGCCGCTGCTTGGCCGGCGCCGGCACCCGCGGAGCACGCCATGGACAAGGCACAAGTCGAGGCGCTGCTCGCCGCCCGGCAGGCGGCGCGCGCGGCGCGGGATTTTGCCACCGCCGACCAGGTACGCGAGCAGCTCACCGCCGAGGGCATCGTGATCGAGGACACGCCCGAAGGCCCGCGCTGGCGGCGCGCGGGCGATTCCCGGGGAACCTGAGCGCGCCGAGACGGGTGCTGGCTCGCCAGCGCATCGCATCGCTGCGTGGCGGGGAACCGCGACCATGAACCGCTTCTTGGACCAACCCCACACCCGCGCGCGCGGCCGGGTCGGCGAGGATCTGGCGGTCGCCTGGCTGGCGCGCCGTGGCTACAAGATCGTGGCGCGCAATTTCACCACACGGGCCGGCGAGATCGACGTGGTGGCCGAGGACGACGACACGCTCTGCTTCATCGAAGTCAAGGCACGAGCCACCGATGCCTACGGGCCGGCCATCGAAGCGGTGACACCGGCCAAGATGCGGCGCATCGTGCGTGCTGCCCGGCTGTATCTGGTGCGCCTGGGCGGCGAGCGGATCTGCCGCTTCGACGTGCTCGGGATGGACCGCACCGAGGAGGGTTGGCGCTTTACCCTGGTGCGCGATGCCTTCGACGCATCGAGGGGCTAGTCGGTCCCCGCTGTGGCGCCCGGTCAGGCTTGACAGCCCCCGGCGACCTCACTATCCTGTCGCCTTCCCGGGGCGGGAATAGCTCAGTGGTAGAGCACAACCTTGCCAAGGTTGGGGTCGCGGGTTCGAATCCCGTTTCCCGCTCCATTTGATCCCTCCATCGCGCTGTGCCGTCTTCGTTGCGGTAGGCTTGGCGATCGGGCGACGTAGCCAAGTGGCCTAAGGCGGAGGTCTGCAAAACCTCTATTCGCCGGTTCGAATCCGGCCGTCGCCTCCACCTTCCCGCAGCCTCCCTCCTCCCGCGCTGGGCGCGCGAAGGGGACAAACCACCTCCCGCTGTACTCCTCAGTCTCCGTAGGCACCTTGAGAGGTGTCTCGTTCGAGGTGTGTGGCGCTGTGCGGCACCGACCCGAGGTCATGGTCCTTAGGGGGCATCGTTCTCGGGTCACCTTCCTCCTGGGTAGTGTCCTTGGGGGGGGCACGCCCCGAGGGTCGCTCGGAAGCTGGCGCAGCGTGCCGGCCTCCCCGTATGCGGGCTGGGCCGGCGCTCCAAGCGGCGTTCATCGAGGTCTCGGAGGTGATGCCTAGCGGGTAATCCGACCCTATCTAGACCGTGAGAAAGAACGCGGCCGGTCCCGGTTGCTGCAGCGTCGCGATGCTGGCGATCGGTGGCCGGCCGACGTTCAGAAGCAAGGATCCGAATAGATTCATGATATATAAGTATTAGCGCATCTCATTTGTCGCTCCGGTTGAGCACCATCCTTCCACCGTTTGCAAGGCGTCCTCTTCTGGGGACGTACGGCGTGCAAGCGTCGATCATCTAAGCGTGTATAACCATTTTGCTTCTCTGTTATGGGTTGATTCATATCTTTCCAGTGTTGGAACACTCTTTGCGTAAGGGATCTCCGCAAGGAGGTTTCACCATGACGACCACGCGACCACTTCGTTCCCGCCGCCCACGACTGGCCTTGATCTCGACGTTCTCGCTGTTGTTGGTGGCAGGCGCCGCGACCGCGTCGGCCAGTGACGGCCACCATCGCCGCGCGAGCCGGCATGCCAGCGGGTCCACATACGGGCACCATTCCGGCCACAGCAGCCACGGCCGCACCGACAGCTACGGTGAAGATCGTCACCGTAATAATGGATATAAAAGCTATGAAATAAG
>Ga0114931_10007175_pt1 | contig 13631 bp, 14 predicted proteins | sample 2SBtaG_FD_89579 | JGI IMG/M metagenome (GOLD analysis project Ga0114931, IMG submission 89579) | Deep subsurface microbial communities from Kolumbo volcano to uncover new lineages of life (NeLLi) - 2SBTROV14_V59a metaG | ecosystem: Environmental > Aquatic > Marine > Volcanic | place: Kolumbo... | reverse complement strand
TTTCGAGATCCACCTGCGGATCGATACGGATCAGGTGAGCGCGGTCGAGCACCTCGCCTCGGCCAGTGGCCTCAGTCATGCGCGCGTCAAACAGCTGATGGGCCAGGGGGCGGTGTGGCAGAGCCGGGCGGGGCATACCCAGCGCCTGCGCCGGGCAAGCAGGCGCATGCGGGCCGGCGATGAACTGCACCTCTACCACGACGAGCGGGTGCTGAGGCAGACGCCGCCAGCGGCCCGGCTGATCGCCGACGAGGGTGAATTCAGCGTCTGGTACAAGCCGCCCGGGATGTGGTCCCAGGGCTCCAAGTGGGGGGATCACTGCACCATCACCCGCTGGGCCGAACGCCACCTGCGGCCCCAGCGCAACGCCTTGCTGGTGCATCGGCTCGACCGCGCGGCCGGCGGGCTGATCCTGCTGGCTCACTCCAAGTCCATGGCGCGTTCCCTGAGCCGGCTGTTTCAGGAGCGGCGGGTGGAGAAGCGCTATCGGGTGCGGGTGCAGGGCAGGTTCCCCGCCAAACCGAGCCCTTATCTCATCGATGAACGATTGGATGGACGGTTCGCCCGGACCCGGGTCGAGCGGCGGGAGTTCGACCCCCAGGCGAAAAGCAGCCTGCTGGAGCTGGTCATCGAGACCGGCAGGAAGCACCAGATCCGCCGCCACCTCGCCGCCATGGGGTTCCCGGTGGTGGGTGACCGGCTCTACGGCCAGCCAGAGGGGCCGTCCGGGCTGGAGCTGACCGCGGTGGAACTCTCATTTCACCACCCGGTGAGTGGGCGCCGGATGCGCTATCGGCTGAGCGGTTGATGTCAATCGACCTTTACCAAGGTCCGCCCGTGGCTCTGGCCCGCGAGCATCCGTTCGAAGGCCTCGGGCAGCTGTTCGAGGGTGATCACCCGATCGACGATCTCCTCCAGGTGCCGGGGGCGCAGGTCGCTGGCCAAACGCTGCCAGAGTTCCTGCCTGAGTTCATGGGGGCAGCCGGCGGAGTTGATGCCGAGCAGGCTGACGCCCCGCAGGATGAAGGGCATCACGGTCGTGTGCAGTTCATGGCCGCCGGCCAGGCCGATGGCGGCGATATTGCCCCAGGGCTTCACGCTGCGGGTGATGCCCGCCAGCATCTCGCCGCCCAGGGTGTCCACAGCGCCCCCCCAGCGGCCCCGCTCCAGGGCGTGCCGGCCCGCCCTGGCGGCTTCCCGGTCGATCACCTCCGCCGCCCCCAGGTGTTCCAGATAGCCCTGCAGTTCGGGTTTGCCGCTGACCGCCACCACCTCGTAGCCCTCGCCGTCGAACAGGTTGATGGCGAAGCTGCCGACCCCGCCGCTGGCGCCGGTGACCAGGATCGGCCCCATCTCGGGCCGCTGACCGTTGACCTCCATGCGGTGCAGGGCCAGGGCGGCGGTGAAGCCGGCGGTGCCGATGGCCATCCCTTGGTAGGGCCCCAACCCCTCCGGCAGGGGGATCACCCAGTCCGCCGGCACCCGCAGGTACTCCGCATAGCCCCCGTCCCGAGTCGAGGAGAGTTCGTAGCCGGTGACCAGCACCGGGTCACCCTCCCGGAACCGTTTGTCCTGGCTGATCGCCACCTCACCGCTGGCATCTATGCCGCCGGTGAGGGGGAAGTGGCGGAGGATCTGGCCACTGCCGGTGCCGGCCAGGGCGTCCTTGTAGTTGACGCTGGAGAAACGGACCCGGATCAGCAGTTCGCCCGGTTCCGGCTGGGGGGTCTCCAGGGTCTCGAGGCCCGCGGAGTGCTGCCCCTTGTCCCGGTGGATGCGAAAGGCCCGGTAGTGCGTCATGATGGTAATGGCTCCTTTGCTTGGGTTATTCGGTCACCACCAGGATCTTGCCGATCCGGGAGCGCCAGAGGGCGGGTCCGGTCTGATGGATGGAGTTGCCCTGGCTGTCCACCGCCACGGTGACCGGGAAGTCGACCACCTCGAATTCGCGGATCGCCTCCATCCCCAGCTCTTCGAAGGCGAGGATGCGTGCGCTGCGGATCGCCTTGGCGACCAGGTAGGCGGCCCCGCCCACGGCGATCAGATAGGCCGCCCGGTGTTCCCGGATGCTGTCGATCGTCTCCGGGCCCCGTTCCGATTTCCCGATCATGCCGTAGAGCCCCAGCTCGCCGAGCATCATCTGGGTGTATCTGTCCATGCGGCTGGCGGTGGTGGGTCCGGCGGGCCCCACCACCTCGTCCCCCACCGGGTCCACAGGTCCGACGTAGTAGATGAAGCGGCCGTGAAAGTCGACCCCCTCGGGCAGGGGCTCGCCGCGGGCCAGCAGCTCGGCGATACGCCGGTGGGCCGCATCCCGCCCGGTCAGCAGCCGGCCGTTCAGCAGCAGCTGCTCACCGGCCCGCCACTGGGCGATCTCCTCCCTGGTCAGCCGGTCCAGATCGACTCGGCGGGTGTCGGGTGCGGCCTGCCAGGTGACCGCCGGCCAGTCTTCAGACCGGGGAGGAGTGAAGCGGGCCGGGCCGCTGCCGTCCAGGGTGAATTCGATGTGGCGGGTGGCGGCGCAGTTGGGGATCATGCCCACCGGCAGGGAGGCCGCGTGGGTGGGGAAGTCGCTGATCTTTACGTCCAGCAGGGTAGTCAGCCCGCCCAGGCCCTGGGCCCCGATCCCCAGGGCGTTGACCTGGTCGTAGATCTCCAGGCGCAGCTCCTCCCTGCGGTCCCGCGGCCCCCGGGCGCGCAGTTCCTGGATGTCGATGGGCTGCATGAGGCTCTCCTTGGCCAGCAGCAGGGCCTTCTCGGCGGTGCCGCCCACGCCGATGCCGAGCATCCCCGGAGGGCACCAGCCGGCGCCCATGGTCGGCACCTGCCCGACCACCCAGTCGACCAGGGAGTCGGAGGGGTTGAGTATGCTGAAGCGGGACTTGTTCTCAGAGCCGCAGCCCTTGGCGGCGAGCTTGATCTCCAGCCGGTCGCCGGGCACCAGTTCGCTGTGGACGATCGCCGGGGTGTTGTCGCCGGTGTTGCGGCGCTGTCCCAGGGGGTCGGCGACCATGGAGAAACGCAGGATGTTGTCGGGCCGGGTATAGGCCTGGCGCACCCCCTCGTCGATCATGTCGGCCAGCGAGAGCCGGCAGTCCCAGCGCAGCTCCATGCCAATCTTGAGAAACACCACCACCATGCCGGTATCCTGGCAGATCGGCCGGTGGCCCTCGGCGCAGAGGCGCGAGTTGACCAAGATCTGCGCCAGGGCATCCTTCGCCTGGGGCGACTGTTCCCGCTCCCAGGCCTCGCCCATGGCCTTGAGGAAGTCCACCGGGTGGTAGTAGGAGATGAACTGCAGGGCATCGGCGATGCTCTCGATGAGGTCGTCCTGGCGGATTAGGGTCATGGGGCTCGCTTGGTTGATGGTCTCTCGGCCTGATTAGACAATCATAGGAGCTTGTCCAAGAATAGAGAACCTACTGCGGAAAAGTGATTTCGGCCGTTTTTTTCGCTCATTTTCGCTAAATATAGCCAATATTCGCCTCAAATGACCAAAAAAAATGACTCAAAATCGCTTTCCCTCGCTACGGTTCCTATTCTCGGACAAGCTCCTAGACAGGGAGGATGCCCGGTTCAACCCGCAAATCCCAGGGTCCCCTGGCGCTCGCTACCAGGGGCGGATGATGCCCGCCTCCAGCAGCCCGAATAGGAGGAGATAGAGGCCGACCACATAGTTGAGGATGGCGGGCTTGATGAGGATTAGCAGCCCGGCGACCAGGGAGATCACCACCTGGGGGCTCACCGTATGGCCATAGCGGGCGAACAGCAGGCCCATGACGCCAACCGCCAGCAGGTAGATGGCGATGGTGTAGTTGAGCAGCCGCGGCGCTAGCAGGATGACGATACCCGCCAGCATGGCGAGGATCGCCTGGATGGGCATCTGCTGGAGAAAGCTGGGCAGGTTCACCGTCAGTCGCAGATCGTTCGTCGGATGGCGATCAGGTCGGGGAATTCGATCTCCCTGCCATGGTTACGGATCAGTCCGGCCTCCTGGAGCTTGCTTAGGGCGCGGCTCAGGGACTCGGGGCGCAGCCCCAGGTAGCTGGCGATATCGCCCTTGGACATGGGTATCAGGAGGCTCCCCTGGTTGTCCCGTTGCTGGATGATCTGTTTCTGACAGAGCATCCGCAGGAACTGCAGCACCCGTTGTTCCGCACTCAGATAGCGTCCATGCATGATGGTGTGGGTGGTGTGGCGGATCTTCTGGGCCAGCAGCAGGATCCTGTGCTGGAGCCTGGGGACGAAGGAGCAGAGCGATTCCAGCTGGTCATAGGGCAGTTCACAGATCCAGGTGGGCTCGAGGGCGACAGCGTCGTGCCGGTAGCGATCGTCACCGATCGCCTCCAGGCCGAGCATGTCGCCGCGGAAGAAGAAGCCATCGACTAGATGGGTGCCGTCCCGGGAGGTGGTCTCGATCTTGACCGTGCCCTTCTGGATGACGAACAGGGCGCCGAAGCAGTCCTCGATCCTGAAGATGGCCTGTCCCGGCGGGTAGGGACCTCGGCTCTGTGTGATCCTGTGCAGGCCCCGCAACTGCTCGTCGCTGAGGCCGGCCCCCGGGCAGTGGGATCTGGCCTCACACTCCCCGCATTCCAACTCCCCCTGCGCCGAGGAGGGTGCCGGAACCTCTGCGTTTCGTCTGCCAGTAGTCTTGCTGTTCATCGGCATCGCCTGGAAGTGGTGAGTGGAGTCAACCCTGGAGAGGGATGGTACAGGCTTCTGGGCAATCGGGCTATATCGCCAGCAACAATCGGCTGGGGTCCTCCAGGTGCTCCTTGATGCTGACCAGAAACTGTACCGCCTCGCGCCCATCGATGATGCGGTGGTCGTAGGAGAGGGCGAGATACATCATGGGGCGGATGACGATCTCACCGGCCTTCACCACCGGTCGCTGCTGGATGGCATGCATCCCGAGGATGGCGCTCTGGGGCGGATTGAGGATCGGGGTGGAGAGCAGAGAGCCGAATACCCCACCGTTGCTGATGGAGAAGGTGCCGCCGGTGAGTTCCTGGTAGCTCAGGGAGCCCTCCTTGGCCTTGTTTCCGAACAGCCTGATCTGCCTCTCGATCTCCGCGAAGCTGAGCTGGTCGGCGTCCCGCAGGATCGGGACCACCAGGCCCCGCGGGGAGGAGACCGCGATGCCGATGTCGAAATAGCTATGGTAGACGATCTCATCCCCGTCCACCGAGGCATTGACGACGGGAAAGGCGCTCAGGGCCTCCACCGCCGCCTTGACGAAGAAGAACATGTAGCCCAGGCGGATGTCGTGGCGCTGCTCGAACTGCTCCCGGTAGCGCTGGCGCAGATCGGCGACCGCCTGCAGATCGACCTCGTTGAAGGTGGAGAGGATGGCGGCGTTGTGCTGCGCCTCCAGCAGCCGCTCGGCGACCCGTTTGCGCAGGCGGGTCATGGGGGCACGCTCCTCGGTTCGACCCGCGTCAGGCGGCGCGTCCGGGATCGCCGTGCTGGTTGTGGAGGCGCCGCCGGGCGCCTCTGCGGGAGGGGGCGCCTGCGCGGCGGTCCGGTCCTGGAGATAGCGCTCCACGTCCGCCTTGAGGATCCTTCCGTGCTTGCCCGTGCCCTCGATCTGACGCGGATCTATGCCCTGTTCCTGGATCAGGACCCGCACCGCCGGGGAGAGTGGCGCGGAGCGACTGCGGTCGGTAGCCGGCGTAGCGGCGGGGTGGGTGGCCGGTTGGCTGCTGTTGTCGAGGATCGCAAGCAGCGCATCGGCCTGAACGGTTTCTCCGTCCCGATAGTGGACCTCCTTGAGGATCCCGGCCTGGGGCGCCGGGACCTCCAGTACCACCTTGTCGGTCTCCAGGTCGACCAGGGTCTCGTCGCGACTGACCAGGTCACCGGGTTTCTTGTGCCAGCTCAGGACCGTGGCGTCGGCGACCGACTCCGGCAGGGGCGGGACGCGAATTTCAATACTCATAGGCTCAACAGGCTCCTGGGGTTCATGCGCGGATTGATGTGGCCGCTGAGGGCATCGTCGATCAGGGCCTCCTGCTGCTGCAGATGGATCGGGCGATAGCCGACCGCCGGTGCGGCGGCGGTGGAGCGGCCCGCATAGTGCACCCGCTTGCCGCCCTGCTGCAGGTAATGGAAGCGGTGTTTGATCTGGTCCCAGGCCCCCTGATTCTGTGGCTCCTCCTGGCACCAGATGTATTCACTGACGTTGGGGTAGTGGCCGATGACCCGGTCGAACTGCTCTTGTGGAAAGGGGTAGAGCTGTTCGAGACGGACGATGGCGACCCCCTCCAGGCCACGCGCCCGGCGCGCCTCGAGCAGTTCATAGTAGACCTTGCCCGTGCACAGGATCAGCCGCTCCACTCCAGCGGGGTCGAGTCGGTCGACCTCGTCGATGACGGTGTGAAAGCCCTCCTCGAGAAACTGCTGCTTGGGGGAGGTGGCGAGCCGGTGCCGCAACAGGCTCTTGGGGGTCATCACCACCAGGGGGATGCGCAGGGGGCGCAGCATCTGGCGGCGCAGCAGGTGGAAGATCTGCGCCGGGGTGGTGGGGGAGCAGACCTGGATGTTGCGGTTGGCGCAGAGGCGCAGGTAGCGTTCCAGGCGGGCGGAGGAGTGCTCCGCCCCCTGGCCCTCGTAGCCATGGGGCAGCAGCATCACCAGCCCGCACATCAGGCCCCACTTCTCCCCGCCGGAGGTGATGAACTGGTCTATGACCACTTGGGCGCCATTGGCGAAATCGCCGAACTGGGCCTCCCACAGGGTCAGGGAGTTGGGTTCCGCGGTGGCGTAGCCGTACTCGTAGCCCAGCACCGCCTCCTCCGAGAGCAGTGAATCGATGACCACGAAATCGGCCTGGTCGTTGCGCAGATGCTGCAGGGGGATGTAGGCCGCCCCGTTGCGCTGGTTGTGCAGTACCGCATGCCGGTGGAAGAAGGTGCCCCGGGCCGCGTCCTGCCCGGACAGGCGCACCGGGATACCCTGGGTCACCAGAGAGGCGTAGGCCAGGGTCTCGCCAAAGCCCCAGTCGATCAGCTGGTCACCGCTGGACATGCGCTTGCGTTCGCTCCAGATCTTCTCCACCCGCGAATGGAGTTCGAAGCCATCCGGCAGCTGCAGCATGCGTTGCGAGAGGCTGTCGAAACGCTCCGGGCTGAGATGGGTCTCGACCGGGTGGGTCCACTCCACGTGCCGGTAGGGGCGCCAATCCACCGCGTAGGGGTGTTGCAGGGCACAGATCACCGGGCGCGATACGACCCGGCCCTCGTCCAGGGAATCGTGGTAGTTCTCCGCCAGTTCATTGGCCCACTCGGGGGTGATGATGGACGCCTCGACCAGGGTCTGCGCATAGATATCGCGGACCGTCGGGTGGCTGCGGATGCGCTTGTACATCTCCGGCTGGGTGACCGCGGGCTCGTCCGCCTCGTTATGGCCGTGGCGACGGTAGCAGACCATGTCGATGACCACGTCCTTGTGGAAGTGCATGCGAAAATCGAATGCCAGGCGGGTGACCCGCAATACCGCCTCTGGGTCGTCTCCATTGACATGGAAGATGGGGGCCTGAACCATCTTGGCCACATCGGTGCAGTAATAGGTCGAACGGGTGTCCAGGGGGTTGCTGGTGGTAAAGCCGATCTGGTTGTTGATGACGATGTGGACGGTGCCGCCGGTGGAGTAGCCCCGGGTCTGGGAGAGGTTGAGGGTCTCCATCACCACCCCCTGTCCGGCGAAGGCGGAATCGCCATGGATCAGCACCGGCAGCACCTGGGCGCCCCGCACGTCGCCGCGGCGGCGCTGGCGGGCCCGCACCGAGCCCTCGATGACCGGGTCGATGATCTCCAGGTGGGAGGGGTTGAAACCCAGGGCGATGTGGACGATGCCGCCGGGGGTGTCGATATCGGTGGAGAAGCCCATGTGGTATTTCACGTCCCCCGCCAGGCGCTGGGGATTGGCCTCCACCCGTCCCTCGAACTCGTCGAAGATCTCCTGGGGCGGCTTGCCGAGGATATTGGTCAGGACATTGAGACGCCCCCGATGGGCCATGCCGATGACCACCTCGTTGATGCCGTTCTTGCCTCCATGCTGGATCAACTCGTCCAGCAGGGGGATCAGCGATTCGCCACCCTCCAGGGAGAAGCGCTTCTGACCCACGTAGCGGGAGTGGAGATATTTCTCCAATCCCTCGGCCGCGCTCAGCAGGGTCAGCAGCCACTTCCTCTGCTCGTTGTCCAGCCCTTCCGAGGCCTCCCGGCCCTCGATACGCCCCTGGATCCAGCGCTTCTGGACCGTATCGGTGATATGGGTGTACTCCCAGCCGACCGTGCCGCAGTAGGTCTGTTCCAGGCGGTGGATGATCTCGCCCAGGGGACGGCTGGGTGTGAACAGGGTGCCGCTGTTGAATTCGCTGACGGGATCGACCTGGTCCAGCTTGTGGTAGGCCAGGTCCAGGTCCGGGACATAGGGGGGCTCGTGCAGTTTGAGGGGGTCGAGCCGGGCCTTCTGGTGGCCGCGAAAACGATAGCCATTGATCAGTTGCAGCACCGCGGTCTGCTGCTCCGCCGCATCCGGGGTCAGGTAGCTCTGGGTGGCGGGGCGGTTGCCGTGGCGCGCCCGCGCCAGTTGCAGAAAGTGACGCCTTACCGGTTCGTGGGGGCGCTCCTGCCCGCTCTCGCCGGGTAGCTGGTCGAAGTGCGCGCGCCAGTCCTGGGGTATTCGGCCCGGGTCCTTCAGGTACTCCTCGTACAGCTGTTCGATAAACGCTGCGTTGCCGCCGGAGAAGGCGGAGGAGGATGTCAGTAGGTCCAGCCAGGCGCTCACGGATTCAGGATCGGGCTTTGTTTTTCTGCTGATTGTTATAGGATGTTAGCACAGCGGAAGAGATCCATATGCTGTATGACGCCCGGGATTTGAGACCCTTGCGGGGTCAGGGCCAGGGTTGAGTGGAGATGGCAGGTAGCTGGATTGGACAGTCAGGATAAAAGCGAGTTGCACGTCAATCTGAACCCCGTCTCTCTGGAGGCGGACATCGCCTATTTTGGGGCGCGTCTGGAACTGGTGGGAGAGGTGCAGACCCGCTACCAGGCGGCCCAGCGGAAGGCCTATCAGGCCCTGGAGGTCGCCCTGGAGGAGACCCTGACGAGGTTGAAGGGCGGCGACCCCAGTGCCTGAGCCGGGTCGCCCGCAGCGGCGTTCAACCCAGGCCCTTTACCGCATCGAACTCGCTCTCTTCGGCCAGCGTGCTGGCCCAGGTGGAGTGTTTGTGGGGGCCTTGCTCCTGATGGTGGCTGTGCAGCCGGTTGAAGGCGCAGTAGCCTGGCTGCCAGTCACAGGCAACGCCATAGATCAGTTGGTGGGGGCATTGATGGCAGTTCTGCTGGGTGGGCTTGATCATTTCAACTCTACCGAGGCTTGGGTGGATGCGGGTCGTCTAACCTAACCAGCGACTGGAAATGACAAAAGTTGAGGGCCGGGCAGCGGTTTTTTTCTTCCCATCCCGAAGCGCAACGAAGCACCCCGGTACTGAGCGGTCTTTCCCCGGGAAGAAGCTCAAGAGACCCGCCATGCCGGTCACCACAACGGATTTTTCGCTACTTGCTCCAGATCCCCAGTCTGCCTCTACGCGCCGCTGCCTGGGCATCTCGGTAACGCAGGCGGAGAGGGGCGGGGAGGGCGGGGTCGTCCTTGAAGCGTACCAGGCCGGATTCCAGCAGCCGCAGGCCGATGTCCGCGCCGCCATGCAGCAGGGTGCCCTGAGGTTCACCTTCGGGAGTCAGCCGGTGATAGTCGAGGCGGACGAATTTGCCTGCCAGGAGCCCGCGCAGATAGCGGTGTGCCCGGCGACCGTCGGGTGAATCCGGCCTGGCCGCCAGGATGCCCAGCAGGCGCACCGCTCGCCGCTCGCCCAGGTCGTTTGTGATGACCAGGCGGTCGCCCGTCAGCACCGCCAGGACCTGACCCGAGAGGCTGGCGGCATGCAGCAGCGCGCCCGGGTTCAAAGAGAGCAGGAGGAGAAGTACCGGCAGGATGAGGGCCCGCACGCTGGGGCCATGGGATGTTGGCTGCAATGGTGAATTCCTGAATGGCGCCCTCGACAGGAGTCGAACCTGTGACCTATCGCTTAGGAGGCGATTGCTCTATCCTGCTGAGCTACGAGGGCGGGTACGCTCATGGGGTCCCTTCCCCCGCGGCCCTTGGCCAACCGGTCGAGTCACGGCGGCTCTCACAGGGAGCCACCCCTCCGGCGGCAGGCCTGTTGCCGATGGTCGTTCACAGGAGCCCTTTGCGGGCCCATTATACCTTTGTCGAGATGGGCAAGGCCAGCCATCCTGGCTGGCCTGAAAACTCGAACTCAAACCGCTCCCACCCCCTGTTGCAGCTGAGGCGGAAACGCCACGCGGCCAATCAGAACTTCCCGCAGGGTGTCTCGGCACAGAGCCGGTCGAGCAGCTTGAGATGGGCGAAGTGGGCCTTCAGCCTGCAGGGCAGGCAGCTGTTCATCTCGTCCAGCAGGGTGATGGTACTACCCATCAGGACGATGAACCAGATGATCCAGGAGAAGTTAGACAGCCCTTCCGCTCCATAGATGAAATAGGTTGCCGAGCCAAACAGTGCGGCGGCCAGAAGACTGAATATCATGGGTAGCATCGTAATCACCTCGTATCGATGTGTTCGTCCTGTCTTCTATATTAGTATTTTATTAAATACTTTCAATACCCATAAAGGTGAAACTTTGACGCCGGTCATACTTTTTTCCTGGAAATCGGCTCCCTGGTCCCGGGGTTGGCTTGAGTGAATCACCGTAATCTGTTGTATTTAAATAAAAAAATTAGATTTTTTATGGCCCTGGGGATGTTCAGGGGGTTGCTTCCTATCCGGAAAACCGGGGAATCCAGATACTATCCGGGCGGGGCAGTCGGCCGCCTCTGCCTGCCGGACCAGGCCACCCACAGGGCCCAGCGGCTATCCTCATCCAAGATTTGGGCTGCCGCGTATCCGTTTACATGCCTCCAGCCATGCAGGACAATCGCCTCCATGTTAGATACAGCTCATCTCCTTCTGCCCAGCAGTTTTCCATCCATCCAACGTTCCCAGCCGACCTTGCAGGTCAATCTGGGGTTCCGCTGCAACCTCTCCTGCGTCCATTGCCATGTCAATGCCGGACCCGGACGCAGCGAGCAGATGACCCGGGAGACGGTGGACGACGTATTGGAATTCCTGCAGAGACAGGGGTTACAGGTCCTGGACCTCACCGGGGGCGCCCCCGAGCTGAACCGGGAGTTTCGCTATCTGGTGGAACGGGCCAGCGCCCTGGGGGTGCATATCATCGATCGTTGCAACCTCACGGTCCTGGAGGAACCTGGGCTGGGGGGGATGGCGGAGTTCCTGGCCGGGCATCGCGTCGAGGTGGTCGCCTCGCTGCCCTGCTATCTCGAGGAGAACGTGGACAGTCAGCGGGGCAAGGGCTCCTATGCCTCGAGTATCCGCGGGCTCAAGCGTCTCAATGCCCTGGGGTATGGGATGCCGGACAGCGGCCTGGAGCTCAATCTGGTCTACAACCCCCTGGGCCCCTCCCTGCCACCCCCACAGGAGGCCCTGGAGGCGGACTACAAGAAACAGCTGTATGAACGGCATGGCATCCGGTTCAACCGGTTGTTCACCATCACCAATATGCCGATCCAGCGTTTCGGCGGCTACCTCGAATCGAAGGGCGAGTTTCAGAACTATTTGGATCTGCTGCGCACCTCCTTTCACCCGGCCAATCTCGAGGGGGTGATGTGCCGCCACCTGCTCAGTGTCGACTGGCAGGGCTACCTCTACGATTGTGACTTCAACCAGATGCTGGAGATCCCCCTGCGCAAGAACGGCACCCTGCACCCCCACTTGCGGGATCTCCTGGATGCCGATCTCCAGGGCCTGGCGATCCAGGTGGCGGAGCACTGCTACGGCTGTACCGCCGGTCGGGGCAGCAGTTGTGGCGGGGCCCTGGAATAGCCGGGGCTGATCCCCTGGTCCTGGGCATGGACCCCTGCGAACAGGCGATCCTGGTATTCGCCAAGGCACCGGTGGAGGGGCAGGTGAAGACCCGCCTGATCCCCGCGCTGGGTGCGGCGGGGGCCGCCCGTCTCTACCGCGGTCTGCTGCACCGCCTGATCCAGCGCCTGGCGCAGGCGCGTCTGGGGAGGGTGGAACTCTGGTGCGCGCCCAATACCCAACATGTGGACTTCCAGCGGCTGCAAGGGTTAGAGGGGGTCTCTCTGCATACCCAGCAGGGGGTGGATCTGGGGGAGCGCATGGCCAATGCCAGTACCCAGGCCCTGGGACGCCACCGGCGCGTCCTGTTGATCGGTGTCGATTGCCCGGCCCTGAGCCTGTCGGTGCTGCAGCAGGCGTTCGACTGGTTGCAGGGAGTGGATGCGGTATTGGGACCGGCCGAGGACGGGGGCTATGTCCTGCTGGGGCTGAAGCGCCCGGCCGACTGTCTTTTCCAGGGCCTCCCCTGGGGCGGCTCCGAGGTGGGGCGGCTCACGCGCCGATGCATGCAACAGCTGGAGTGGCGCTGGCGGGAGCTGCCGGTGCTCTGGGACCTGGATCGGCCCGAAGACCTGGCGCGCCTCTCGGAGCTGGGACTCGAGCCAGCTGGAATCTCCCTTTGACACGCCCGGTCCGGGAGGGCGGCCGCCTTCAGGCCCTGCCCAGTGAGCCGGTGCGGTGACTGGTGTGGGATTGGCCTGAGCGGCCGTAGCTCTTCTGTTCCGCCTTGACCCCATAGAGCAGATCCAGGGCGTTACTGAGATGGCGCCGGCTGAGGGTGAGTACGCCACCATTGATCTCGTTCTGCTGCCGGCACTGTCCGAGTGTCTGCTCGAAGTCGCGCCACCGTTCCCGCAGCGGCGCCCCAGGCTCGAGCTGGCAGAGGAATTTCTCCAGCCCTTGGCGGTCGGGGCTCAGGCCGAGCCGTCCCAGCACCCCATGGAGGTCCCCCACCGTCTGCTCCAGTTCCTCGATCCGCCGTTGCTTCTCGAGGGTCAGATTATTGAGGGGTCCGGGCTCCGTGCCTTGGAGCAACTGGTACTCCTGGCACAGCAGCTCCAGCAGCTGCCGGGCCAGGGTCTGCTGGCCCTCCAGCAGATGGCTGAGGGACTGCTCCAGCTGTCGCATGTCCAGGGTGGCCGTCATGGGTCCTTCCCCCCTAGGGGAGGGACCTCTCCATGGTAATCAGTTTACTGGCGGTGCTCTCCGGATCGACCCGGAAGCTGCCGGTGGCCAGTTGTCTCTGGACCTCTTCCACCAGCCGGGCGTCCACCACCGGCATCTGGGCAATCTGACTCTCCAGCTGCTGAAACTGGGCCGCGGTATGGGTCAGACTGATGGAATCGCCCTGCTCGGCGCGCCCACCGCGGTCGCTGCTGGCTGACTCTTCCGTGCGCTCGAGCGGCGCGCCACCCACGAGTCCCTGCAGTCCGCCGCTCGATAGGCTGTTGATCTTTATCGCCATGGCTCTCTCTGTATCGGCTGTTGACTAGGAAGGATAGCGGTTGGCCAGCCAGATTCTTTAACCTAGAATCCTCAGTTGGACAGGGTAAAGTGTGCGTTTGCGGTGGTGCAGGGCAAGGCGCAACGACGCGGAATAGTTAAACTATTCCAAGGAGTTGTAA
>Ga0114931_10007174_pt1 | contig 13631 bp, 9 predicted proteins | sample 2SBtaG_FD_89579 | JGI IMG/M metagenome (GOLD analysis project Ga0114931, IMG submission 89579) | Deep subsurface microbial communities from Kolumbo volcano to uncover new lineages of life (NeLLi) - 2SBTROV14_V59a metaG | ecosystem: Environmental > Aquatic > Marine > Volcanic | place: Kolumbo... | reverse complement strand
CGTTTCAGGTTTTCCGGTTGTGCAAAATGAGCGGGCATGGTGGGAGCCTGGGTGACTTCATAAGGAATTTGCACCCTATTGGATCAAATCGCCAATGTTTTGAGAAGAGGAGAGTCCTGAGTGACGTTCGCATTCTTGATTGTTAAACTATAGCGATGCCACTGAATCGTCGTGAATTACTGACGCTTTTTTTGGGAACGCCTGCGGTGCTTTGGGGATGCCGGCAGTCAGCGTCGAAACTCCCGCCGTTACCCCCGGGAGATCTCATCGGTGCTTCCGTCGAGACCGGGCATATTCTTCGCGAGAGAAAATCGTTCGAAATTCCCGGTGACAAATGGGAAAAAAAACGGATCGTCATCGTGGGTGGGGGCATGGCGGGGCTGTCCGCAGCGCGTCGATTACAACGGGATGGCGTGACCGATTTCGAAATTCTGGAACTCGAACCGCGCATCGGTGGAACGGCATGTTCCGGTTCCAGTCGAAGAATCGGTTACCCGTGGGGAGCACACTACGTTCCCGCCCCGACAAAAGAGAACCCCGCGCTTGTCGAGTTGTTTACAGAAATGGAAGTGTTCGAAGGGACCGATCAACAGGGCGATCCCGTCGTTGCCGAACAATTCCGTGTGCGCGATCCCGAGGAACGAATTTTTTACAAGGGTTTCTGGCATGAAGGGTTGTATTTGAACTCGGGTGCGACACCGGATGATTTGCATCAGCTCGATCTTTTCGAGAAAGAAATCGATCGCTGGATTGCATGGAAAGACGCAAAGGGTCGCCGTGCTTTTGCCGTTCCCATGAGTCTGGCGTCCGATGACCCGACTGTGACGGAACTCGACAAAATCACTATGGCGGAATGGATGGATCGTCACAATTTCCATTCGCCACGACTACGATGGCTGGTGAACTATGCCTGCCGAGACGACCACGGCATGACGATGCGAAATACAAGTGCCTGGGCGGGTTTGTTTTACTTTGCGGCGAGGGTTCGTAATCCGGGAGAAGATTCGCGACCTTTTATCACTTGGCCGGAAGGCAACGGTCGCATTGTGAAGCATCTCAAGAAAAAAGTGGCTGTGAACGTTTCCACCGGTTGGATGGTGACCGACTTAATTCCGAAAGGAGACGAGAAAAATTCGAAAGTGGATGTTGTCGCTGTTTCGCATGACGGCAAAACCGTGCGCGGCATTCATGCCGAAAAGGTGATATTCGCTGCTCCTCACTTCCTGACACCCTATGTCATACAACCCTGGCGTGAAAATCCCCCCGAGCATGTCAGCGATTTTGGCTACAGCGTCTGGGCTGTTGCGAATCTGTTTTTGTCGAAAAATCCCACTGCAAACGGTTACCCGATGTGCTGGGATAATGTGCTTTATGAAAGTCCTTCGCTGGGTTATGTTTCGGCCGGTTTCCAGCGGGGGATCGACTTCGACGAAACGGTACTCACCTATTACTACCCGCTGTGCGAAGACGACCCATCGACCGCGAGAAAAAAACTTTTGCAAAACGGTCGAGACGAATGGGCCGAGATTGCGTTAGCCGATTTGTCTCTACCGCATCGCGATATTCGCACACTGACCGAAAAACTGGACGTGATGCGTTGGGGACACGCGATGATTCAGTCGCGTCCCGGGTTTATTTGGGGAGAATCTCGAAAAAAGGCGTCGCTGCCGTATCGGGGGATTCACTTCGCTCATTCGGATTTAAGTGGCTTGCCGTTGTTCGAGGAGGCGTTTTACCGGGGAAACAAAGCGGCGGATGAGGTTCTGAGAGAATTAGCTGTCGAGTCCGAGCAATCCGCTCTCTGAAGACCTCACGAAATTGTCATGCGATCTGGAATGCGAACGTCGCATTAACTCAAATTCATACTCAATAGGAATTCTTCGTTCGTCGCGGTTCGTCTCATACGGTTGGTCAGCAGTTCCATCGCCTCGACGGGGTTCATGTCGTTGAGGACTCTGCGCAGAATCCAAACCCGTTTCAGATCTTCTTCAGACATCAGTAATTCTTCACGACGGGTACCGGATTTATTCACGTCGATGGCGGGCCAGACCCGTTTTTCGACCATGCGACGGTCGAGATGCAGTTCGGTGTTCCCGGTTCCTTTGAACTCCTCGAAGATTACCTCATCCATGCGGCTGCCGGTATCGACAAGTGCCGTGGCGATGATCGTCAGACTCCCCCCCTCCTGAACGTTACGAGCCGCTCCGAAAAACCGCTTGGGGTATTGAAGCGCGTTCGCATCGACACCGCCAGAGAGAATTTTTCCCGAATGCGGAACTTCGGTGTTCCAGGCGCGCGCCAGCCTGGTAATCGAATCGAGGAAGATGATCACATCCTGACCATACTCGACCATCCGTTTGGCTTTTTCGATCACCATTTCCGCCACCTGAATGTGACGGCTGGGAGGTTCGTCGAACGTGCTGCTGACAACTTCGCTGTTGGCGTTTTTCACCTGTTGTTCCATGTCGGTGACTTCTTCGGGGCGTTCATCGATTAACAAGACAATGACGTAAGCATCGGGATGATTTTTGAGCGTTGTCTTCGCCATTTGTTGCAGGAGAATCGTTTTTCCAGCACGAGGCGGAGAAACGATCAACCCGCGCTGCCCCATGCCGATAGGAGCAATAATGTTGACAATTCTCATGCTGAGTTGCTCGGCGTCGGAAGCCAAATCGAGACATCGATTCGGATGCAACGGCGTTAAGTCGTCGAAAAAAACTTTTTCGGTGAGTTTGTTCGGGTCTTCACCGTGAATCGCTTCGACCCGCAACAAAGCGAAGTAGCGTTCGTTTTCTTTCGGTGGTCGAATTTGTCCGGCGACGGTAGCACCGGTGCGCAATCCAAATCGCCGAATCTGGCTGGGGGAAACGTAGATATCGTCGGGGCAAGGGAGATAGTGGTAATCGGGGATGCGTAAAAAACCGAATCCGTCCGGCAAAATTTCCAGCGTTCCCTCGCCAAACATCAAGCCGTTCATCTTGGTGCGTTCTTTGAGGATTTTGAATATCAAATCCTGCTTTTTGAGTCCGGTGTATTCTGTCAGCCCCTCTTTTTTCGCCACCGCAAACAGTTCTTTCATCGTCTGGCGCTGCAACTCGGCGATATGGATTTCGCCTTTTTTAATGTCTTCATAGCGTTCGTCGCTAGGGAAGACTGAGGGCTTTTCTTTGATCGCCGTATTGGCATCGCCCGATACGAGTTCTTCCGATTCTGATCGCGATGGCTCATGAATTTTCGGCGGTTTCGTCATGGGTGGGCCTTTCCGGATTGCTCGACGATTGAAATCTCTTATCTTCCCGGGTATCGATCGAGATCTGGGAAACGGGGGATGGGGATGAGGGTTGAAATTATGAAATCGTGATGTGTTCGTCGATAAAATTTCTACTGCGTCGTTTTCACTTACGATCCACACGACCCAAGGGCGAAAAAGTTTCTTCCGAATCGAGAATTCTTTGGAGTTGTTCGCCAGCATTCGACAACGAACCACCGTTTTCGATGCAGTAATCTGCCAACTCCCGTTTTTTCTCGATCGAGAATTGACTGGCTTCTCTTCGGAATAACTCCTCCTGGGTCCAGTTCCTGTTTTGGGAAACCCGACGTAACCGTGTTTCTGCCGAAGTTTCGACAAACACGATTTTGTCGCAGACTTCCTGCCAGTTCGCTTCCAAAAGAACCGCGGCGTCGAGAATAACAGCCTCAATGTCGGGGTCTTCTTTCAACCTGTTTATGAGGAATTCCATCCGTCGTTTAATTTCGGGATGAACGATTCGTTCGAGTCGAGTTTTCGCTTCCTGTTGTGACCGATGCCTACCGAAAACGAGTTTCGCCAGTTTCTGACGGTCGATCTTTCCCTCGGAATTGAAGACTTCCAGACCGAATTCTTCTCGAATTTTGGATAGGATCTCGTTCTGTTGGAGAACTTCGTGACCGACGACATCGCCGTCGATAACGGCAACATTTCTTCTTTCCTCAACCCAATGGGCAACAGAACTTTTTCCCGAACCAACTCCTCCGACCAGCGCAAGAACGGGCACGATCCTCAAAACGGATTCCTCGGTATGGAACGAGTCGAACGGTACGGAAATGTGTGTGCATGAAGAAACGAAAAATTGATCATCCTGAAGGGTGACCCGCGATCTTTTCGCACGGTATCTCAGAGAGGTGATTTGGTAAGACTTCGTAGATATATGGTGAACACGGAATTGCGAATTGTCAATATCTTCGGTGATTTTTTTTGAGCAGAATTCAGATTACCGAATTGCCATCTACGCGGCATTCCAAATTTGCCAAAAGAGGTTGCCGTATTCTCTCTCGTCGAACACCTGCAGAGAGATCGCTTTCAATCGGTGTTCGATCCATATCGCACTCGATCTTCCAAGGGGATTCTAAGTAAGAGCCGCACGAACACGCTTACTGCGAACTCTGTTGTTGCACCTTGTGACCATAAAGGACAAAATCATCGAATTCACCGGTATCGTCGAATGAACCAACTCCGATGCGTCCCTTACGAAACGTCTTATCGACGGCTTGCATCACCGGTTTTTTCATGTCGTCGAAGTAGACGTCAATTTTGCCGCTCTCGATGTCTCGAACAATCCGCACATCATGCCATGCGTCGTCCCAATTGGTTCCGTCTGTTGTTTTGTAAGAGATTTTTTTTCGTGGTTTGCCGTTGACGATAAAGATCTGGTTGGCATGATCGTCGGTTTTCTTCCCCAGATGCACATAGTAGAAATGCGAGTTATCCTGGAACCCAAAAAACAAACACAAATCACGGTGGTTGTAATCCTTCTGCGTTGACTTCAATTTCACATCCATCACGAAATCGCTCACGGAGACGTTTTTCAAAAGCGAACGATTATAAGGCGAACGGACCGGCGGTTCGTATTCACTACGTTTCTTGATTAGGCTGTAGACGGTGTTTTTCCCGCTCTTGGAGATTTTCCATGCAGATTTATCGGTTGGTTCCCAGTCTGTAAGTTTGCCGTCCTCGAAATCGGTTGAAGACACCTTCGGCAATCCATTTCGCTTCTGTGGATTGTCCGCAGCTTGTAGCCAGGATTCTCTGCTGACGAAAAACGCGATGACGACGGTCGAGAAACCCCCAAGAAGACAGAAAATTTTCGGTTGGAATGTCATGACAATTCTCATTGAAATTGGAAAAGAATCGGCGGAAAGGTCATTGGTGTTTTTCTCATTCTAACGGAAATGAGCGCCTATGACATCCGTCGCGTTTTCATGGACATCATGACGATCGATTTACTGTCCCGTTTTGTGAGTTTCGTCTTTCAAACCATCAGTGACGCAGCCTAGAATGTGCCTTGCTTCCATTGCCCAGCTTATCGGCAGTAAGTTGCAATGATTATCAAGGGCGTATTCATTGGGAATCACCCAGTGAAATACCAGATAACCGGCAGACCCACAAGAAAAAACCAACCCGCAAACGAGACCATAATCGGCGGTGTCTCGGTCGAGAGGTATCCACCGTGACCGATGAATCCGGTCAGACTCCCCAATTCTTCAGGGAACCAGATGAGTCCCAGCGGGAGTAATGGGGCTAAGCAGCTTATCATCACGTCGTAAGTAAAAGGTCTCACTTGGACGACGATCGCGACGGCGTAGCCGATGGCAATCAACAGTGCGAGTAATTTTCCGACAGTAATTTGCATGGGCGACACTCAAGACACCAGACTTGCATTGAGACGGCGTAATCGTAACGACTCTTCGACACATCGCATTGTAACATATAGGCAGTGCAGTGTGTCAGACCCACATCATGCCTTCTAGCCGTCCGGTAATTCGTTTAGCGATAAAAGCTTGAAAAACAAAGTTTTCAATGGAGTCCGTGCAACGAGATAGTAGCATGGGAAAAACCCCACGGCATGGTACTGAGTAGAAGTGCTTCACCCGATGGTCATTCGGGCTGCGAGCACTCAGGATTCGCAGAATCTGATCGAAGTGGTGGCAGGGGAAATGGAAAATTCCCCATCTGCTTGACACATGGGGAGTGTGATGTCACGATAGCTACCGTTGCAAGCTTGGATCGTCCTCAGTCCCTACCTTCCAAAGGTCTCGGTGGAATCTTCGCGGTGTCTTCTTCTTTTACGGAGTATGGATGTCGGAAAAATCGACAAATATCGCCTAGTTGATTCAAGCGTAAGAACCCTCACGACCGACTCAAAAGGAAGTCGGACGTTGCGTCCGAATGTCTCTATCTTGCTGAAAGTGTTGTAGCCGTGGTCCGAAGCAAACAGCAACACAGTAAGCGATTACTCCGCTTGGCGGTGGTAGCGGTACTGCTGTGTGGCTTAGCTGGAGGTTTTCTTCATGTTGTGCATCACCACGCCAATCACGGTCCATCGGATGAGTGCGCTGTTTGCACTTGGGCACATCATCTGATCGTCTCACAAGCACCTCCACTGAACCCATCAACCGTGATGACATCGCTTTGGATCACGGTGCCGGTTCCTGCCTTTACAGGCTGCTTTCGTCTGCAATTTCCGTTCGCTCTCCGAGCACCTCCCGTTGCCTGACCAAACTCCGGTTGCGTCTTGATTTGGGTTGACTCTTTCCGAAAAGCTGGGGTCAGCCCTGCGTGTCATCGAGGAATTGTGGAGTCACAGGCATGTCTTGCAGATTATTATCGATTTTCTTTGTGAATGCGCTGATCGTCAGTTTCTGCTGCGACCAGCCACTGCTTGCCCAGAAACCCCGCTTCATCCCTCCCCCTTCCAAACAAAGGACGTCGAAAGCGTCCAACGCTGGGAAGATGGATTGGATCAACGCCGAGACAGTGAAGTCCGGGGACTCCTTAGTGCATCATTCCGGGTCGCGACCGAAGGAAGCTGCCTTGCGTCAAAAAGCGTCCGTTTCCGAACTGAGTAAGACGAGACCTGCGAATCGCCGTCACAAGGATCGACTCACGCAATTGGCGCAGCGCATCGAGCAGATGGAAACCCGACACAGGAGAGAGATTCGACTGCTCTCTCAGCAGATTGAACGATTGCAAGGGCAGCTCCAGACTCGAAGAGTCCAGCCTACACGAGCTACGATTGTCAGGGAACGGTCGATGAAATCAATGTCTGGTGAAAGAACGCCAGGAATTTTGCATGTGTCGAAGCAAGCGGGCAAGAAGCGGTTGAAGCAGGATCCAGCAAGGAAACAAAAAAAAGTTCCCCGTAGCAGTGATGACCAATCGACCGAGAAGAGTATTGAAGAACTGCTTCAAGAGGGAGAATCACGGCGAGCGGTCAAGCCCCCCGAATTGGGTGCCGGTTTGGGTGCCAAACTCTCGGCGTTTAACCCGAACATCTCGCTGATCGGTGATTTTTTCGGTGTCACCAGCACAGCACCCGATGGAAACGGTCGGTCACGAATTCCCTTGGGGTTTTTCAACGACGGCGATGTTGACACCTTCAGTTTCCGCGAGATTGAGCTCATGGGGACAGCAGCAATCGACCCCTATTCTGACGCATTGGTTAAGCTCGCCTTCAACAATGGAGGCGTCGAGATTGAGGAAGCTTATGCCCTGTTTCACGATTACCAGTTTCGAGATCAACTGCCCAAGTGGATGCAAAACGTACAGACAAAAGTGGGTCAGTTCCGCATGGCTTTCGGGCCGATGAACCTGGTGGACGAACATGACCTACCGACAGTAGATCAACCCTTGGCAAATCAACGATTTCTGGGTGAGGAAGGATTGATTCGTGCCGGTGTTTCTTTTTCGAAAATTCTGCCAATCTCGGAACAGTGGACGTCGGAGTTGATCCTTCAAATTACAAACGGTGAACCACTTGGCGGTGAGCCAGGTTCCGCACCCTTTGCGGGAATCGAACATCCGCTGGGGCTGTTACACTATGAATTGTCCCGGGATTATCAGCCAGCTTCCGACTGGAAGTCGCGTCACGAAGCCGGTTGTGAACCGAGACTTCAGGATGGTCGTCGGACATTAACTTTGGGAAGTACATTTGCTGCTACCGGCAATCGCGTCGAAACGTCCGGAGAAAACCTTTACAGCCTTGTGGAAGGGTTGAATGCCACCTGGCAGTGGTTCGATCCAAGGCCGGACAGTTACCGCCAATACCTTCTACAAGGTGAGACATTTTTCAGTCAATTGGATCAAGCAAACGATGGAGTTCGATTCGATGCTGGCGGTTATTTTCTTGCTCAGATGCGGTTCAAACGGCAATGGTTTGTCGGCACACGATTCGACATCACGGAATTTCCCGATCGCGATGGATTTCAAACGGCAGTGACACCTTACATGACATACTTCATGACTGAGTTCAATCGCTTGCGATTGCAGTACCAGTTTCTGCATCAGGAGATCGACGGAGCCGGTCGCGACAATGCGCACACTGTCTGGTTCCAATTGGTGTTTGCCTACGGGGCTCATCCACCTGAGCCGTATTACCTGGGGGCGAGGTTCTAACAGTTGACATCATCACTAAGGGGGATGGAAATCATGAAAACGAGAAGCTGGCGAAATTTTGGAATCCTGGTTGCAGGAAGTTTGATCTTGCTTGCTTTCCAATCGCGGCCTGCCATGGGACAGTTAAACGTGGTGACGACAACGCCGACGTATTTGTCGCTGGCCAAAGAACTGGGGGCTGAGCATGTTCAAGTGAAAAGTTTGATGAAAGGGGGACGCAACGTACATAATATCCTCCCGACGCCCTCCAAAATGCTCGCCATGCGGAATGCCGACCTGTTTATTCACAGCGGACTGGATTTGGAACTCTGGGTGACACAATTGTTACGAGGATGTCGCAACCGGCGAATCCAGCCTGGTCAACCCGCCAATGTTAATGCTGCCCGGGGAATCAAACTGAAACAAGTTCCCATGCAGATCTCGCGGAGCAAGGGAGACTTGCACATCTACGGCAATCCACATTACCAACTGGATCCCATAAACGTCATCTTGATCGCCCGCACAATTCGTGATGCGCTGAAAAAAGTCGATGCCGCGAATGCCACCGATTACGACCGACACTATAAAAAATGGGAACGGAAGATGAAGAAGAAACTGGTGGAGTGGCTGAAAAAAATGCGCCCCTACAAAGGGATGAAGATCGTCGGCTATCACAATGTACTGCCCTATTTTGCCGACCGATTTGGGTTGAAGGTCATCGGTTATGTAGAACCGAAACCCGGTATCACTCCGACCGCTTCGCACACGGTTGAACTCGTCAATAAGATGCGCAAAGAAGGGTGTCATGTGATGCTGGTCAACACGTGGGCTAATCAGGCGACAGCTCGTGGCGTTTCACAACGTGCCGGGGCCACAATCATTGCCTTTCCCGAGTGGGTGGGCGGGGTGAAAGGGACCGGTGACTGCATCGCTTTTTTCGATTATCAGGTTAACAGTTTGGTAAAAGCTTTCGGAGGCAAAGCTGGCGCCAAGAAATAATTGTCTCAGCCAATCACTCTTTTCGATTTCTGGTTTGCATCATGGACATTCTTGAGTTGCTTTTCTGGCCGTTTCTGGCCTGCTTGGTATTGACCGGCATTCACTGCTATTTGGGGATTCATATTGTCCGCCGGGGTGTGATTTTCGTGGATCTGGCGATGGCTCAAATCGCATTTCTGGGAAGTACGACAGCGGTTCTCTATTGGCAGTCGTTTCATTCACCTGAAAGTGCCGTTGTGACTGCTACGGCAACCGAATCGGGTGATAGGAGAGTCGGGTCTGAAGAACGTTCTGTGAAACTACAGCGCGAAGACGATTCGTCAGAGGAACCAATCACCGAGCAGACCATCGAGCAGATGATTCCACCGGATATCGAGTCGCCGGACTCGACCGTCACAGAGGAACCGGACGACGGATGGCATCGGGTTGTGGTCCCTTATCTGGGCGGTCTGCTGTTCACTCTGCTGGGGGCTGCCTTGTTTTCGCTCGGTCGGCTGCGTCACCGGCAGATTCCCCAAGAGGCAGTCATCGGAATTATTTACGCTGTCAGTTCGGCACTGGCGCTCGTCTTGATGTTCGAAGCCCCCGAGGATGTCGCGGAGCAGACCAGAAATATGCTGGTCGGTCGCCTGCTGTTCGTCAATCGGTCGATGGTCATCGAGACAGCTAGCTTGTATGCTGTCGTCGGAATGTTGCACTTTTTTCTCCGCAGACCGTTCCTGATGATTTCGTTCCAACCTGAAACCGCCAAAGAAGCCGGCATGGCAGTGCGCTGGTGGGATTTTCTCTTTTACGCCACCTTCGGAGTCATCGTCACCAGCAGTGTGCAAATGGCGGGAATCCTCTTGGTGTTCAGCTTCCTGATTATCCCAGCCGTTTGCGCAATGCTATTTTTCCAAAGCATTTCCACTCGGCTTTTTTTCGGTTGGGGAATCGGTTTCTTGGCCAGCGTTGCGGGGATTGGGCTATCGGTCAAAGCGGATATTCCCACCGGTGCAAGCATCGTCATTACTTTCGGCGGATTGCTGATCTCTTTACTCACAATTCGGTTTTTTCTGGCCAGATGGTCATCGTTGAGAATGCAATAAGAGTCGATTCGAGGAGGCTGCATGGTAGGATCATCTCCGGGCGGACACCTTGATTCCGATGAACCAACCAAAGTTGGTCGCGATGTTTTCTGGCTGTTGCTGACACACTGCAACCCAGAATTGTGGGCCTGAAATCTCCATCATCAACCGGGATAGAAAAGGTGAGTTCACAGTCCTTGAATTGCAGATTTATCCCAAGAGGATTTTCTGCACTTTGGGGGCGTCGGCGGGTCCGATAAGCCTTTGTTGGAGGCCCTGGTAGGGGTAGCGGAGTTCGTAGGGATCGATGCCAAGCTGATGCAATATCGTGGCCTGCAAGTCGTTGACGGTGATTTTATCTTTGGTGATGATGTAACCAAGTTCATCGGTTTCGCCAACGGTTTGCCCCGCTTTGATTCCTCCACCCGCCATCCAGATCGTGTAACATTGCGGATGATGATCGCGTCCGAGGAACTTCGATCCGCCTCGAGCTTCGTTCATCGACGTTCTGCCGAACTCGCCGCTCCAGACGACGAGCGTTTCATCGAGCAGTCCGCGTTGTTTGAGATCCTTGAGTAACGCGGCAATCGGCCGGTCGATTTGTTTGCATTTTTTGGGGAGTTGATGGATGATGTCGTCTCCCTTGCTGGTGCCGTGGGTGTCCCAACCGTAATCGAACAACTGCACGAACCGCACCCCCCGTTCCACCAACCTTCGAGCCAGCAGGCAGGAGTTGGCGAAATTCTCTTTGCCGGGTTGTGTGCCGTACGCTTCTTGGATGTGCTTGGGTTCCTTCGCGATGTCCATCGCTTCGGGGACTGCGGTTTGCATACGGAAAGCGAGTTCGTACTGGCTGATGCGGGTTTGCGTTTCGGGGTCAGCGAACTTTTTGTGTTCGAGTTCGTTGAGTTTTTTCAGAGAGTTGAGACTTTGACGGCGGATGTTGCGGTTCATGCCTTGGGGATTGGTGACGTAGAGAATCGGTTCGCCCTGCGTGCGGCATTGCACGCCCTGATAGACTGAAGGAAGAAACCCGCTTCCCCAGAGGCTTTTTCCACCGGAGGGATCGGTTCCGCCGCTGACCAGTACGACAAACGCGGGAAGGTTGGTGTTTTCTGAACCTAGTCCATAGGTAACCCACGAACCCATCGAGGCATTCCCGAATCTGCGAGACCCCGTGTATAAAAACAGTTGCGCGGGGGCGTGATTGAACTGGTCGGTCCACATCGACTTGACGACGGTAATGTCATCGACGCGTTGAGAAAAATGTGGTAGCAGTTCGCTGACTTCAATACCGCTTTCACCGTGCTTTTGAAACTTATAAGGTGACCCCAACAGTTTGGGATGCCCTTTTATGAAAGCAAAGCGTTGATTTTTCAAGAGTTCGTCGGGGCACTTTTTCATGTTGAACTCGACGAGCTTGGGTTTGTAGTCGAAGAGTTCCTGCTGCGGAGGCGAACCGGCCATGTGTAGAAAGATAACGTGCTTCGCTTTGGGAGGTTGATTGGGGTTCTGCGTTCGAGAAGCTTGGGTCTCTTCGGCCAACAGCGAACCAAGCGCAATCGCACCCAGTCCCGTTCCGGTTTTTCCCAGAAAATGACGGCGGGTAATGTCCTTGGCGGATTGTTCGAGTGGGTTCATCGGTTTATCCTCTCATTAAAACGCCGTCGAGATTTAACAGCACGTTGGAGATCACGGTCCATACGGCGGCTTCGGCGGGGGAAATGTTTTTCGTAAGCGGCCCGAGAGGGATCGTCGCCATCTCGAGGGCTTCTTTTTTATTTTTGCGATAATACTCGATAAGCTTTTTGTGTAACGCGGTGAGATTGTCGATCTGTTTTTGTAATGGCGGACGGACCAGACAGAGTTTGAGACCGAAAGTGACTCTTGTGGTTGTGGTGTTGCCTCCCTGTTTCAGAATGCGACGTCCGAGTGCCTGTGCCGCCTCGACAAACACCGGGTCGTTCAACGTGACGAACGCTTGCAACGGAGTGTTGGTGGGAATACGACGGATCGAGCAAACTTCGCGGCTGGGTACGTCGAACGTTGTCATCGACGGGTAGGGACTCGTCCTTCGCCAAAACGTGTAGATGCCACGGCGGTAACGGTCTGCCCCTTTACTTGTGGGCCATTTGCGATCCGCTCCATTGAAGGCGGCTCGCCACAACCCCGGCGGCTGCGGAGGAAAAACCGAGGGGCCGTGTATTTTTCGGTTGAGTAATCCTGCGAGTTGTAACGCCTGATCGCGCACCATTTCCGCTTCCAGTCGGATTCTCGGTGAGCGAGAAAGAAATCTGTTTTCGGGATCGAGTTTTTGTTGTGCGACTGTGGTTTGCGAACTTTGTCGGTAGGTTGCCGACGCGACGATCAGCCGCAACATGGCTTTCATGTCCCAGTCTCGTGGTTTGTGACCGTCGGCTTGATTGAGGGAAGGCGACATGAATTCGATCGCCAGCCAATCGAGAAGTTGCGGATGCGAAGGGGGTTCGCCCTGCGTGCCGAAATCTTCTTCGGTGGGGACGAATCCACGACCGAACAGTCTGGCCCAAATCCTATTGACCGCCACTCTTGCGGTGAGTGGGTTGTTTTTATCGACAATCCATTTTGCCAGACCAAGCCGATTGTGGGGTGCGTTTTGTGGGAACGGATGAAACGCTGCCGGAACCTGTGCGGTGACTTTGTCACCCCGCGAACTCGGCAGGTAGTTTCCCTTGATCATCACGAAGGTTTCACGCTGTTTGTTTTGAGGAAGTTGCTGCATCACGGGAACGGTTGGCGGTTTGGGTTTCGATTTTTTCAGTTGCGCGAGTTTTTTTTTATCCAGTTTTTTTGGAGACTTCACAGAACGCTGGAACATGGCGAGTCGGTTCTCGTAGAGTTTTAGTTTTCTACGATATTCGGCTGTCGGGGCGGCAATGACCGGGGATTCGTTGGGCAAATCGCGGTCGGCGGTTTGGTTGAAGAAATCGTAAAACCGGTAGTATTCCTTCTGGGTGATCGGGTCGTATTTGTGGCTGTGACATTTCGCACAACCGAACGTCAGACCCATCCAGACCTGCATCGTGGTATCGACACGGTCCTTCACCGCAGCGACTCGAAATTCTTCGTCGTCGGTTCCGCCCTCGGTGTTCGTCATGGTGTTACGGTGAAACGCG
>Ga0114931_10007173_pt1 | contig 13633 bp, 10 predicted proteins | sample 2SBtaG_FD_89579 | JGI IMG/M metagenome (GOLD analysis project Ga0114931, IMG submission 89579) | Deep subsurface microbial communities from Kolumbo volcano to uncover new lineages of life (NeLLi) - 2SBTROV14_V59a metaG | ecosystem: Environmental > Aquatic > Marine > Volcanic | place: Kolumbo... | reverse complement strand
AACCAAGTTCGTCCCTTCCGGACTGGTTTTCTCCTCCGGATTGGTCGTGAGATCGGTAAGGCGTGTGCGGCCTTTCTTTGAATTGCCGCTATCTCGGTACTTCCACGCCGCCTCGAAACAATTCGTACACGGCACGATGATCGGGGCGTCGATGTACACAAGCTTGGTTGTTGCACCGGTAACCGGATCGGTCAGCGTCGGGTTCAGAACGCTGTACGTGTTCAAAGGCTTCGAGCCCGTCGAGTTGTTGCGCTTGTTCTGCTGCGGATCGATGGTGGCTTGGATGTCGGGGCTTTCCATGGGCTGCATTCTATCGCGTGGGCCTTCTCGGCGAAGCCCCGCCGTCGCGCCCCCCGCGCACGCCTCCTTCTATCACACCAGCCCCTCCTTCTGGCAAGTCGCCGATCACCCTCTTGCGGAAAAAACACGGATTCCACGGCCTTGGAGACCGGGCCGAGACCACCAGTGCACGTCGGCGACACAACGCAGATGGGGGGCACCGCAAGGGGACTCAGTCACCACGCCCGAGGTCGCGCAGAACTGTCGCCCTAGAACCTCGCCTTGAAGCGCCCGGGGGAGTTCTCGACGACCGAGGAGGTGTCGAACACCGACTCCCAGCACACGCCCGTCTCCAGGTTGATCATCTGAACCGTAACTTGCGGGGACTGCGCAAACGGCAAGTTCGGCGGCCCGAGTGTGACGCCCTTGGCCGTCAACTTGAGCGATGCCTCACCGGCTGCACCCGCATCGAGCTTGACGGCCTTGACGGCGCCGTTTTCCTGAGGTCCGTCTTTGTATTTGAATCCCTTCTTGGTCGCCGACCAGCAAGGAGCTTCCTTGCAGGTCGTGGCCGCAGAGGCGTCCTTTTCCAGCTCGACCCGACTCAGGCCTGTGATCGTATCGTAGATGCAAAAGGCGTAGCTCGAACTCGTAAGCGGATCGCCAAGATCGGCCGATGTCGTCTCGGCGCCTTTTTTCCACTTCCACGTGAGCTTGTCCTTCTTGGCCCCCGCCTTGTCTTTGAGATCGAGCAAGGCACGAGAAGATGTCAAGCACCCCGTCCGCGGCACGGAAGCGCAGTCGTCTCGGGAATGAGCGAACAAGATGTCCAAGCTGAACGGGTCGGAGACTGACCATACCGAGACCCAATCGCTCGTGCCATCGTAAAACAGCCGGACTTCATCGTCGCTCTTCTTCTTGTCCTTGCGGGCGTTGGTGTTCAGCGCCGCCGGTGCCGTCCAGGTCTGTGCATCATCGGTCGAGCGCGAGATGGCTATGTCTGATGCCTTGTCACTGAAACCAATGTCCGCACCGCCTATGCTCCAGGCTACGTACCAAGTACCAGCCCTGTCCGTAGCGACTTCCGGTAGGATGTTCGTTGCCGTGTCGGTGCCGGCGTTCGGATCGACAGCCGCCTCTGCGATCCAGGTCGCCCCGGCATCCGTGGAGACTGAATACAGGATGTCACTGTCGACCCCTGACGGACCACTACTCAGGATATTCGTCCACACCACAATCCACTTGCCGGCGGCGTCGGTGGCGATCCGCGGCTGCACAAAACCGCCCCCGAAACCGCTCAGCGTCGACACCGTCACCGGGGCACTCCAGCTAAGGCCCGAATCACTCGAAGTTGCCGCCAACACGGCCGTATCGTCTCGGTTCCACACCACCACGAAGGTGCCGGCGCCGTCACTGGCAACCGATACATTCTTGTCAACGGCGGTGCCATCTGTTGCCGCATCGGTATTGACCAGCACCGGAGCCGACCAGGTCGCTCCGTCGTCGCTCGTGCGCAGCGCAAAAAGATCCGAGTCACTGCCGAATGGCCCGCCTAGACCTCCGAACGTGGAGGCGATCGTCACCCACTGACCGCCGCCTAGCGAAAAAACCGCCGCCGGAAGCCACACAGTGCCAACCGAGACAGGTGCGGACCAAGTCGTCCCATTATCAAGCGAGGTCGCTGACAGACCGAGATCCGGGCTGCTATTCTTAAACCAATTCGCCATCCAGATCCCGTTACCGTCGGTTGCGACCTGGACAGCGGTATCGATATCGTGATCCGTCGCTGCATCTGTATTCAGGGCCGTCGGCAGGCTCCAGCTCCTGCCTCCGTCGGACGAACGCGACACCAGAAGATCTTGGTCATTACCAATCGTCGCCCCAAGCGAATCATCTGACACCCATGCGGCCACCCAATTGCCGTTCCCGTCAGTCGCCAGCGATTCGGCGGAGTCCAGTGCCCCCGGATCCTTGGTCGAGGCATTCCCATTCAAGAAAGCCACCTTGCCGGGAGCCAACAGTGCGCGGGCTGTTCCAGGAAGTTGCAGGCAGAGGGCAACGAGCATAGCCGCCAGCAACGCCGTCACCCCGATCTGCCGGCCTCGCAGAACGCCGCTTGGCGGGTTCGCTAAGCTATATCGTTTTGGCCGCTTGTTCATCACGCTGAGATTAGCACCGGCGTTCGGGCTTTGAGAAGTCCCTTTTCCCTCATCGCACCCACCTGGGGGCTGCTACGGAATGGCGCCGCAGGCCGCATTCGTCACACACCCGCCCGGATCATCGGCGAAAAACCGATCGGATGTCATTGCCTGCGAGATCCAAAGCACGATCGCGCCACGGGGTGGCTATCATAGCGCTCGCGTCCACGCTACGGCCGCTGCCGAGCGCCACCTATACGCTTGCGCGGCTTTGCCCGAAGGCCCGTGCTCATGGCTACGGCATCGAGAGCGAAAGGTTGCGATTGGACTTCGTTACCCGCCGTAGGATCCGACGACTTCTTGCATCGTGCGTCACTGACTACGAAGCCCAACGGCGGCTTGGCTTGCGCGGAAACGACGGGTGGAGATGTCGGGGCACTGAACCTTTTCCGCATCGCGCGGAATGTTACCCGAGGCGTTACCCCTGGAGGATTGTACGCTTAAAACGCCAGCTTATAAACGGCCGCTAGCGGTAAGAAAAAGCTTGTCAACTTGGGGTTTAGAAGTGGTGAGCCGTGCTGGACTTGAACCAGCGACCCGCTGCTTAAAAGGCAGCTGCTCTACCACCTGAGCTAACGGCCCGAGCCTCAAACGCGCGCAACCTTAGCAGCGCCGCGCCTATATGCAACCAACCGTACCGCCCATTCAAACGCCTACCCGACGGGGGGTTGGGTGCGGCGAAATGGCGGCCCGAGCCGCACACCGGCAAGCGACCGAGAGCGAGGTTCAGGTTTCCCAAAGCTTGTACTGCCACCCCTTGGCGCTTCGAGTTAGGTCTTCCAGTAACGCCACCAGCGCTTCCCTTTCGATGATGTAGGACGCCGACATCGGTAGGTCGCTGACACTGATCGAGATGTTGTCCTTCGGCCATACCCGGAACATGTCCTCATCGGTGCGGTCATCTCCGACCGTGACCAAGACGTCGTGCTTGGCGTCAAATCCCTTTTCGTGAAGGATATGCCGAACCGCGTCCCCTTTATTGACACCGACATGGCGAACCTCGACTGCCTTCTTCGCCGTCGTTACTCCCAAGGCCGTACGCTGAAGCAGGCCGCCCAAGGTCTCGGCCAGTTCGCGCGCCTGCTCTTGTGCGAAGATCGGTTCCGCCATGCGATAGTGCCACACGACCCCGAACTCCTTGTGCTCGATACGAGAGCCGGGAATGCGCGATTCGAAATCCTCCATCACGTCGACCACCGTCTGCCAAAGTTCTTCTTGCGTGGTCGCGTCGACGAGCTTGACCGGCTCTTCTTTGCCGGGCTCGCGCAAACAAGCGCCGTGCTCGCAAATCAACGTCAGATCGGCGGGCAGGTAGCGCTCGAGAAACGCGCGATCTCGCCCGCTTGCGACCGCTACATAGAAGTTCGGAATCGAACTCATGTCGCGCAACAACTGCAACGTGTCCTCGTCTGGAGTGGCGAGTTCCGGCTTGTCGGCGAGCGGAACCAGCGTGCCGTCGTAGTCGAGGAAAAAAAACGCCCGGCGGCACTGTTGCAAGCGTCGGGTCAATTCCGCCGTATCCGGCTCAACCACCGACGCGTATCCGCTGCCCTGGTTCAATTTGTGCATCTCGGTGAGAGCCCCTAAGAACTCGGCGCTCCACCCGCGGTTGTCATGACGCCGGATACGGTCGAACAGATCGGCCATCAACTGTAGTTTGCGTGACTCGGGCATCGCCAAGGCCCTTTCGAGTCCTTCCACCACGCTGTCCACACTCCACGGGTTTACCAGCATCGCCTCGCCCATCTCAGCGGCCGAACCCGCGAACTCGCTGAGTATCAAAACCCCGGGATCCTGGCCTTTTCCTTTGGCGGCCACGTATTCCTTGGACACGAGGTTCAAGCCGTCCCGAATCGGCGTGACCAGACAGATATCGGCGCGACGATACAGAGCGTAGAGGTGCTCCCGCGTGAGGGTACGAAACAGGTAGTGAATCGGCACGTAGCCGGGCATGCCGAAGCGACCGTTGATCTGGCCGACGAGTTCGTCGATCTGAGATTTGATCTCTTGATATTCCTCGACCTTCACCCGCGACGGAACCGAGACTTGCAACAAGGATACCGAGCCGACCAGATCCGGATTGCGTTCGAGCAGCGCGCTGAACGCCTCGAGTCGCTGAGGGATCCCCTTGGTGTAGTCGAGGCGGTCCACTCCGAGGACCAGTCGCTTGCCGGCGTAGCTTTGCTCCAGGCTCGCCAAGTGCTTCTCGCACGCGGGGCTACGCGCGTCCGCGTTGATTTTGTCGACGTCGACCCCCAACGGAAACGCTCCCATTCGGACACTACGGCGACCGTACTGGAGGCTGTCCATATAGGGCTCGAGCCCGACGATACGCGCACAAGCATTGGAGAAATGCCGCATGTATTCCAGCGTATGAAACCCAATCAGATCCGCACCGAGCAGGCCCGCGAGCAGTTCTCGGCGCCACGGCATGATGCGGAATACGTCGGCGGCTGGAAAAGGGATGTGTAAAAAGAACCCAATGGCGAGATCGCGCCGGCGGCGGCGTAGCATCTCGGGGAGCAACATCAACTGATAATCATGAATCCAAACGAAATCGCCCTCTTCGATTTCGGCCTCTACGGCCGCAGCGAATCTTTCGTTGACCTCTTGGTAGGCGCGCCAGTCGTCTCGATCGAAGCGCGCCCGCTCGGGCATATAGTGAAACAGCGGCCAGATCGCGCCGTTGCTGAAACCGTCGTAATAGCGCTGATACAGAGGACCGGGGATGTCGACTGCGCACAGGCCTTCGCCGCGCATTTCCGCAACGCGATCGTCCGGCACCTCTCTGGTGCCGGTAACGCCGGTTTGGCCCGCGAGCGACCCGAGCCACAGAGAATTGCCCCCCTTGTGAACGGCATCCAAGCCGTTGACGAGACCCCCGGAACTTCTCTTGAAGGCGATCTTGCCGTCATCGGTAACCACGATGGATACCGGCAAGCGGTTCGATACGATGACGATTCGTCTGGTTTCCGTCACATCCCTAAAAGATCTCTTCCCAACGCGGGCTCAGCCGTACCGCGCAATTGATGATGCCGAGCATACTGTAGGTTTGCGGATAGTTCCCCCATAGTTCGCCCGACGCGGGATCGATGTCTTCCGACAACAGACCGAAACGATTACGACGCGCCAGCAAGTGGTCGAACATGGTCCGCGCCTCCTCACAACGCCCCGCTTTCCACAATGCCTCGACCATCCAGGTGGTACAGATCGTGAACGCCGAGCGCTGCTCGCCGAAATCGTCCGCGTAACGATAACGATACAGGAGACCGTCGGCGGCAAGCTCCCCCTTCAAACGGTCGATCGTGGAAACGATGCGCGTGTCGTCCATCGGAAGAAACCCGAGGATCGGCATCAGCAAAAGAGACGCGTCCAGATCCGAGCCTCCGTAGGTATTGACGAAGCTGCGGACATCCCGATTGTAGCCCTTCTCGAGAATCTCGTCCTGCATTCCCTTGGCTATCATCTCCCAGCGATGCGCCAGTTCCAGCGAACCCATCCGCGAAGCGATTTTGGCGGCTCGATCCAGGGCCACCCAGCACATGAACTTGGAGAAAACATGATGGTCCTCGCGTTTTCGAAACTCCCAGATACCGGCGTCAGGTTCGTGAAAGCTCGACGCTGCGGCCCCGACGAGGTTCTTGATGTTCTCGAACACCGGTTCCAATTCCGATCCGAGGAGCCGTTTGTCGTAGAACAGCGGGGCCAACGCCAGAACAACCTCCCCGTAGAGGTCGTTCTGCACGTGACGATAGGCGTCGTTGCCCACCCGTACCGGCCCTTGACCACGGTAGCCCGACAGCGCATCCACCGTCGATTCGTCGAGTTCTTTACGGGCATCGATGCCGTATACCGGCTGCAATGCGAACTGCCGAGTGCCGTCAGGCGGCAGCAAATTGCGCAGGTATTCGCAAAACCGTTCGGCATCGTCGCTGTGACCCATTCGGAGCAACGAGCGAATGACGAACGCCCCATCTCTCAACCAGCAGTATCGGTAGTCCCACGTGCGTTCGGTGTCCGGCGCTTCCGGTATGCTCGTCGTCGTTGCCGCCACCACCGCCCCGGTATCTTCGAATGTGTGCAGCTTGAGAGTCATCGACGCACGCAGCACCGCGTCCTGATAGTCGACAGGCACACGCGTCCGTTTGCACCAGCGACGCCAGTACGCCGTCGTCCTCCGCAGGAAATCCTCGAGAATGCTGAAATCATCCTCGAACGGCTCGTCCCACGCGAGCGCAAAGTACAAAGGCCGCGTGAGTTCAAATGCGCGAGCCTCGGCCACCATAGTCAGAGACGCGTTGGTGGACAAACGCAGGCGGTCGCTCGAACCGCTATCGCGGTAGGTCAGATGGTTGGAGCCGAAATTGATACGAGGCTTACCCTCGCCGTAGCGGAATCGTGGCTCGCAAGATACATGCACATGAGGACGGCCCTCCACAGGAGTGATCTTACGCACCAGCAGAGTCGGCCGATAGTAACGGTCGTTCTGGAAAAACCTCGGGGCGAAATCCGTTACCGTGAACTTCTCGGCGTTCCCGCTCTCCGCGCCGGCGCGCTTCCACGTGGTGCTCAGTATGCAGGTGTTCTCCAGATAGCGAGCCTCGGTCTGCCACCCGTCGCCGGCACCGCCGATGCTCCAGTGACCGCCGTGCTCAGAATCGAGGATCCGGGCAAAAACCGCCGGCGAGTCAAAGCGCGGGAAGCACGTCCACACGACGCTGCCTCGCGTGTCGATCAGACTTGCGTACTGGCAATTGCCGATCAGGGCAAGATCGAGACTTTGTTGCTCGTTTCCGGTGTTCACAATGCCTCGTCCGTCCGAAGCTCAGGCGCTACCATTATGACATATGCCATGCGGCCTCGGGTCGAAAACATCCGGCGGTCGCTTCACATCACCGCTGGGTTGTGGTGAAAGGACGTGTTTTGAAGTACTGGCTGGTCAAGTCGGAACCGTCCAAATACTCGTGGGATGATTTCGTTAGCGACGGGCGCACCTACTGGGACGGAGTGCGCAACGCCCAAGCCAGGAACAACCTCGCCGCCATGAGGTGCGGCGATCAGGTGCTTTTCTACCACAGCAACCAAGGCAGGCAGGTCGTAGGGATCGCACGCGTGGTCGCCGAGGCATATCCGGACCCCACCACCGAAGATGAACGTTGGGTGGTCGTCGATCTCGAACCGGTGAAAGCTCTCGAGGAGCCGGTGCCGCTGGCCGACATCAAGGGCGACGCGGAACTCGAGGATTGCGCTCTCGTGCGCCAATCCCGCCTGTCGGTTCTTCCTTTGACCCGCCGGCAGTTCACGAACATCGTTGCCCGGGGCAAAGCTCGACGCGGGTGAACCGGTGCCACCGATGAACGCCCCTTACATCACAGGTCCGCCGGACACCGCCACACTGGCGGGATACGAATGTCGGCTGCGGTCGGTTCAAATCTCCGAGCGCCCGGTTCAGCCACGATCGGTTCGCCTCTACGAGATCGCGTCGCCGGAACGCTACATCGACCGAGACAGGTTGCTACGAGATGCCGACGTCGAGGATCCGCCCTACTGGGCGCTGGTTTGGATCGGCGCTCGCGCGATTGCAGCGCACCTAACCGAGAATCCGCCTCCGCGCGGGGCGCGGGTGTGCGACCTCGGCTGCGGGCTCGGCTTGGCCGGACTGACGGCGGCTCTGTACGACGCACGGGGAACCTTTTGCGACATCGTCGAAGCGGCCTGGATCGAAGAAGGCGGCCGGCCGGAACGTACCTGGCTGCATCGGCTCCGGCGACCCATGTAGCGATTCTCAGCCTTCCTCCTCCGCACGCCGCGCGATCTCCAAGCGCTCACGCACCTCGCGAGCGCCAACCTCCCGTCCACGCCCCACCCCTTCGCACAAACGGCGGGCCTGCCGCGTCCACCGGCCGCTACGAATCAGTTCGGGCCAAAACGGGAAGGTACGGCACTGCAGGGGGCGCGCCGCATAGACACCGCAGCGCTCGTCGGCGTCGAGGAACACGCAGCGTCCCTGCCGAAAGTTGAGTTGGCGCCAACCCTGATCGTCGACAAAGGTAAAGCGTCGCTTGAATTCCTTCGGGTTCGAGCCAAGAAATTCGGCCAGTTGTCCGCACTCGTGCTCATTTATATACACGCACGCGTATTCTCCCCGCACGGTACAGCACAACCCGCATTGCGTGCACTCGAATCGGAGGCCCCCATCCGCTTTCGCCGGTGTACTCATGCGCTATCCCCACAGCAGCATACAGTAGGTACTTCGCCATGTCGTCGGCTACCTGGGTTGAACTTTTGCACCCGCGACGCGGCCGCCCCTGTAGACTGAACGAGCAGGCGGAGTGCCTCTACCAAACCCGCTTTCGGGCAGGTACGCATGCGGCAGAAAAGGCTTCGCCGAGCCTCTGTTAGGGAGTCGACCCGGCCATGACCGTAGCGACGAGTATGAGTGGACACAGCTCTTTTTTCCCGGCCGCACCGCGGAAAGGATCCGAAACGGGGCTGGCTTCGTCGTTTCTCCTCAATCTGATTCTGAAGACGTTTTACTATCGCCAGGAAATGCTCGGCCACGAGGTCGCCCGCGAACTCCATCTTCCTTTCGCGGTCGTCGACGAATACATCCAGCATCTACGCAGGGAAAAGCTCCTCGAAGTGGGCGGCTCGACGACCACGGCCGCGGCAACCTATCGCTTTCAGATCACCGAGGGCGGCAGGCAACGCGCGCGCGAAGCTCTCAAGGTAAGTCAGTACGTGGGCCCCGCGCCGGTACCCTTGGAGGCATACATCGACGGCCTGCTCGCGCAGACGACAACGCACGCGCCCGCGAATCGTGATCTTCTGCGCAACGCGCTGGCGGGAATGGTCCTACCGCCGGACATCATCGAGAAGATCGGCCCGGCTCTGGAATGCCGGCGGGCGCTGTTTTTGTTCGGCAACCCCGGAAATGGGAAAACCGCCCTCGCCGAGGGAATCGGTCAGGCCCTAGGAGGAACGCTTTTGATTCCGTACGCCGTCGAAATCGACGGCCAAGTGATCAAAGTGATGGATCCCATCTTTCACGGCTACGAGCCGACCAGCACCGACGCCGCGCTCGACGAATTGCAGTCGAATATACAGGCGGGTGTTCTCGACGACGACTCCTACGGCGGCGAAGCTGCCGTGTACGACGACACGATCGCCACGATCGGCGCCGATCGCTTCGACGAACGCTGGGTCGAGGTCCAACGCCCCGTCGTCTTCGCCGGCGGCGAACTCGAGCTGGACATGCTCGATTTGACCTTCAACCCCAGGGAGGGCTTCTACGAGGCGCCTCTCCACATGAAGGCCAACGGCGGGGTATTCATCATCGACGACTTCGGCCGTCAATTGGTTTCGCCGCGCGACCTTCTCAACCGTTGGATCGTTCCGCTGGATAAAGGCGTGGACTTTCTCACCCTCCACACGGGTAGAAAATTCCCGATTCCGTTCCGTGCCATGGTGATTTTTGCGACCAACCTAAAACCCCAGGAACTAGCCGATGAGGCCTTCCTAAGAAGGATTCGCTATAAGGTCGAAATCGGCAATCCCAGCCGTGAGGAATTCGTCCAGATCTTCTGGCAGGAATGCGCGAACGCCGGAATCAAACCCGATGAACAAGCCGTAGATTTCATCTACGAGGTCTACTACGAAGGCATGAGAATCTCCCCGCGCTGCTGCCATCCTCGGGATCTTCTGCAAAAGGTCGTCGAAACGGCACGTTGGCGGGGAAACGCTCCAACATTGGACCGAGACATCCTCGACCTGGTCTGCAGTAGTTATTTCCTCGGCGAGGACTGACCGGGTCGCGTTCGGCACCAACGAATCGGGCACCTCGCCGTTGGGAAAGATCCGCGCTTTCGTATATGTAGCGCACATGATGCCCGTGCACGAGAGATCGCTGATCATCGCCGCCGCTGTGTTCGTCCTGTTCGCCCCAGCACATGGGTATGCCCACGGCGGCGGCCCCCTGGATGCGAACGGTTGCCATTACGACCACCGGCTCCACGACTACCACTGCCACACGGGCAAGCTCCGAGGCAAACACTTCAAGTCGCGGGCCGACATGCTGAAAATGCTCAAGACGGGGGAGGACACCTCGATTTCCTCGAAGCATCCGGGCCACTTTCAGGACCTGGTAAAGACCGTCACAGGCAAGAAGTCGGGTTCCACAGGCCAAGCCACGGCCGCGAAGCAAGCACCGGCAGCGCAAAACACGAGCCCTACGCCGGCGGGCGGCACCACGGCGGCCGGTTCCGGGACGGCTGACTCCGTGGCGGCCGACTCCGGGACGGCTGACTCCGTGGCGGCCGCGAACGGACAACCAGCGGCGGTATCTTCGGCAGCGGCGCGCGTGTCGCTCGAAGATCGCCTCTCGGTCCTCAAACGCCTATACGAGAAAGACCTCATCACCAAGCGGGAATACGACAAGAAGCGCCAGCAACTCCTCGATTCTCTTTGACGACACCCCAAGGCGGCCGCCATCGAAGGTGCCCGGCCCGACAAGCTCCGCGGTCCGAAGGCGACTCGGCGAGCGGTACGGATCAGTTTTTTTGCAAAGCCGACGAAACGGTTTCGTCCACGATCGCCGCGACGACGTCGGCGATCGTCTCGTGAGTACCCAACGGCGGCGTCAAAAGATAGTCCACGTTTCCATGCAACGCTGAAGCTTCCGCCGCCAGCTTGGGTATATCGTCGGTTGCATGGGCTCCGGCGGCAAGAAAGAACAAAACAACGACGATTCGTTCCGCGCCGTTGGCGACGCAGCGTTCGAAAGCTTGCGCGAGCGTAGGTTCGGCCAACTCCATATGCGCAGCCTCGACGCAGACATAGCGGTTTGCGAAGACGGCGGCCAAACGCGCGGCCAGTCCTTCCAGTTCGCTGTTGGCCTGGGAGCGCCTACTACCGTGGTTCAGGAGGATAAGCGCCGTCGACCGGGGTGCTCGGAGTTTCGCAGTCACGAGGACGGATTCTACCCGGAGGGCGTGGCGAAACCACCATCGCGAACGAGGCGATACGACGAGCAACATGGTAGAGAAACCACGCCAACCGGCGTATACCCCGACACCGGATCGTCATGTCGGATCGTCGCGAGCTGTGGAAACGTTATGCAGAGACCATCCTCGAGTTCGGCTCCGGTGCCGACCTCCGTATCGATCTGCGCCGGAAACCGACAGCCGAACAGCGTGCGGCGCTGACTGCGCTCGGGCTGCAAGGCTGCTTCGCCGTAGTCACGGCCTGCAATCCCGAGGGGCGCGAACTCTCGGCTGAAACCAACCGAGAACGAACGCGCGACCTCCAACGCGAGATCGCTTCCGCTGCCGGCACCTGCCTCCGCGCCGACGGGGTGTCGGTGGACGGCAGCCACCGTGAAACCGGAGTCGCGATCGTTTGTGAAAAGCAGCGCGCCATCGACTTGGGAAGACGCCACGGCCAGCTTGCCATCTATTGGTACGACGGGCGACGGTTCTGGCTCGTCCCGTGCGATGCAAGCCGATGCCCGAGCGCGCTGCCGGCAGCTCAGTAATTCCAGCTCCAGTTCAGTTCGACGCTGTTTCGTTGGTCGGCTCCGACCTCGGTCTCCACATGGAGATTCGGTACGAGTTCCACTTGCACCGTCGCCGTACTCCCCTGCTCACTCAAGCCTTGGTCTACGCTGAGGTAGACTCCCTTGCGCAGGTACTTGCCTACACGGAGGGATTGGCCCCCGGATTCATCACCGGCGACCTCGAGAACGTCCGCACCCAGAGTCTTGCGAAACCGCTGCATCCAGTCACCGCCACGGGATCGACCGGAGAGTGCTGCCAAAGCCTGCGCAAGCTGAATACCCTGGGTTGCCGACAAGCCGCCCGAGGATGTACCGAACAAGAGTTGCGAGACGATCTCGTCGCGAGGCATCGGCGGTTCCGAGTCCAACAGGAACTTTGGATCCGAACTCCGGCCGCGTATCGTAACCACGGCCGTCACCGAATTCCGCGTCGTCTCGGCGACGATGTCCAAGAGCGGATCAACCTCGGTTCGTCCGTCGAAACCGACCACCCCGCTGCGCACGCGGAACGTCAAACCCAATAAAACGATGGTACCCCGAACGACGTGAAGATCGCCGGACGGCAAGGGTTTGTCCGCCGAGCCGCCTAGGTGAAGGCTCCCTTTCCACTCGCTGTCGACGTCTTGAGAGCGCACGAACACGCGCCCCGGCGCTTTCAAGTCGAGATCCAACGCCGCCGTCCAGCGCGGCGACGGAGCGGGGCGACGATGTTCCGACTTGTCAAGGTTTTTCTCTTCGACCTCGAGAACGGCGACCTCGGGAGGAAAGCGCTCCGGAAGGGTGATATCCGCACGGTCGACGCCGAGCGAGCCGGTCACGGTGGCCGATGCACCACGGCCTTGCAGAGTTACGGCACCACTGACCACAGCACTGCGATCGTCGCTACCAACCGCGCGGAACTGTGTCGTCGTCACCTTCAGCCGATAACGTGGCGCTCGTACGCCGTCGCGGAAGTCCCCTCTACCCGAGGCTCGCACGTGCCCTCCATGAGCATCTCCGGCACCTAGGGAATCCAAAACCAGATCCGAGCCTTCGCCGTGTAGACTTGCAGACAATCCATCCAAACGAACACCGAATCGCGAGTCCTCGTAGCCACCGCTCTGCAGCCGCGCCGTACCGGCGAATCGAGGTTGCGCCAACGACCCGTGCATACGCAAGTCGCTGTGAAAATCTCCCCCCAGTGCTCCCGCACTTTCGCCGACCAGCGTCCATAAAGCCGCCACGTCCGCGTCCCCTACGATCCGCAACGTGAGGGGAGTATTCGCGTCACCGGCGAACAGCCGCGACGCGGCTTCGGTTGACGAGGAAAGCTCGAGACGTTTGCCCGTTCCTTGCCGCACGATAAGTCCGAGGCGGGCGTCCTCCCCCTGCCTGCGGCCCTCGATATGGAACCCCATCGCCGACCCCCCTTGGGCCTGCGCGGATACCGAACGCAGGCCCGAGCCGTCCGCTTCGAAATCGACGCGCGGCTCCGATACCGAGCCGGAGATCGACACCGTGCCGCACACTCTGCCTTGCCGGGCCAAGCGCGTGTCGTAGAGGCCGAGCAACGTAAGTGGTAGCCCGCGAAAGTCGAAGCGTGCCGAGAGGCTTTCTGGAGTTT
>Ga0114931_10007172_pt1 | contig 13634 bp, 8 predicted proteins | sample 2SBtaG_FD_89579 | JGI IMG/M metagenome (GOLD analysis project Ga0114931, IMG submission 89579) | Deep subsurface microbial communities from Kolumbo volcano to uncover new lineages of life (NeLLi) - 2SBTROV14_V59a metaG | ecosystem: Environmental > Aquatic > Marine > Volcanic | place: Kolumbo... | reverse complement strand
GTCGATGAGCGGGAGGATCCGCTCTCGGAAGCCTCGAGCCCAGGACTTCTCCAACCGCTCGCGCTTCTTCGGCGGAAGCAGGAACTGGTTCTCCAGCAGCGACATCTGGGGCGTAGTCTTGCGAAACACTGCGCTCGCCTCCGGCTGTGAGCAAGACAAGATCACCCGCCGTCGACTGCCGAGCCACCCTACGCCACGAGCCGGAGAACCGGATCACAGCCTTTTTACGAGGGGCTCAAGGTTAGTGACGAGTTCTTCCACGAGAAGCGTGCCGAGTGGGAGCGCCTCCGGTCGAAGGCCGCCCGGGAAGTCGAGCGCCTTGGCCAGGTGAGCGCCAAGGACATCGACGCCGGCCTGCGCTTGATAGAACTCGCGAACTCCGCTTATGACCGACTCTCTCGGCAAGAGCCCCTGCAACAGCGCGAGCTGCTCGAAGTGCTCTGCTCGAGCTCGGTCCTGACGGGGGACACGCTGGAGGTCACCTGGCGGAATCCCTTCGATCTACTGGCACTTAGGCCGACCGGGAGCCCCGACGACGAAGCCCCCCCGAGCGAACCCGGAGGGGCTTATTCGGAATGGTCGGGGCGGCCGGATTCGAACCGGCGGCCGCCTGCTCCCAAAGCAGGTGCGCTACCAGGCTGCGCTACGCCCCGGTCCCGGCTCGCCTATCGTCGGCGTGCAACCCTTGCCAGGGGGCAGAGCGATCGAGGAGGCGCGCGGGTTCGGAAAGGCCGGGCTATGGTGCGCCCCATTCGGAGGCGACCGATGAGATTCTGCGCGCCCCTCGCGCTCCTGCTGCTGTTGTTCACCGGGTGTGACGACACGGTCTTCCCGGTCCCGGCTCGCACCTACCCGGCCACCTGGTTCGGCGTACAGATGCTCTGCTACGACCAGTGCGCCCAGTGCCACCCGTCCTCGGTGTCGCCGATCGCGCTTCCCGACGCGGTCCAGATGGACATCGAGAACGGCGACGACTTCTACGTCACCCCGGGCATTCCAGCCGACTCCATGTTCTACCGCGTGTTGACCGCGGATCAGCGGCTCGACACCGATCCGCCGCAGATGCCACTCGGGCGCCCGCTCCCCGCGGACCAGATCGCGCCGGTGAAGCAGTGGATCCTGCAGGGAGGGCCTCTGCAATGAACCGCTTGCTCTTTCTCGTCCTGCTGGTCCTCGCCCCGCGCATCGCGCTCGCGGACATCGCGCCCGAGTGCCAGGGGATCCCCAAGCCCGACAACTACGATGAGCAGCGCCAGCAGGACTTCCTGCAGGACTACCCGGCGCTCACCCTCACCTTCTCGCCGCTGCACGGGCCGATCCCCCACGAGCCGGGGCACGGCATGGTGGGCATGGACTTCGCGATGATCCCGCCGCTGAAGTGCGCGCATCGCTACGTCGTCGACTGGGCCAAGACCGAGAACACCAACGTCACCCCGGTCGCGCCCAAGCTGCACGCGTCCTTCGCGTTCCCGGAGCTTCCGGGGGGGCTGCGCGTGTACGCGGGGCTGGGCTACATCCCGCCGCTCACCATCTTCGGGCAGCGCTCCGTGCTGCTGTCGGGCGAGGTGGGGATCGGGCGAAAGCTCGACAACATCCCGCTGGAGCTGGGTGGACGGTTCCACGCGACCAGCGTGAAGCTGATCGCCGATGTGGCCAAGGCCTTCGACGAGCGGCGCGACCCGTCGATCCTCGACCTGTACGTCGCGTCGACCTTTGGCGTCGACCTGATGGCCGGCTGGGACTTCGGCCCCATCACGCCGTACCTGGCCATCGGGTACACCGACGTGTCGACCTTCTTCTACGTGGGCGACGACGGCGTGGTCACGAACAACCTGCACCCCTACGCCGGCATCTCCTTCGCGGCGGGTCTCGACGGGCTGATCTGGAAGCACCTGCGCTGGTCGGCCGAGTTCTACGGCGCGCCCGGGGGCTACTCGATGCCCGACAAGTTGGCGCCGACGGTGGGCACGCCGGCCAGCTACGGGCACCTGTACACGGCCCGCGCCCGTCTCGGCTACGAGTTCTGAGTCTCGAGGTCGCGTCGCACGAGCGTCTGCACGAGGCGCTCCAGCCGCGGCGTGACCCGCAGGTCGGGCCCTTCGCTTTTCAGGGGCGGTAGCCCCGCGATGCTGCGGCGGGCGTGCTCGCGCACCTCGCTCCACGCAGGGGCTCGTAGGCGTCCGTCCCGCGGATCCCACGCGAGGCGGAGCAGGGGCTCACCGGCGTGGCGCTCGTCGAACAGGCCCACGATGTCGCCCTCCGCGGTGCGCCAGCACTGCAGGCGTCCGGGGAGCGTGGCCTTGCCCGAGCCCCGCGAGAGCTTCATCGTGGACTCGCCGCGCACCTCGCTCACCTTGCCGATGGCCCCCACGCCGACGGGCGCGTCCGGGGCGGTGACGATCCGCTCGCCGACGCCGTAGCCGTCGACCGGTGCGTCCGCGAGGTCGCGGATCCGGTCCTCGTCGAGGCCGCCGGAGATGAAGATCTTCGTCCGCGTCGCGCCGAGGTCGTCGAGCAGGCGGCGAGCGCGGCGCAGGTTCTCGACCGTGAGCGCCGAGTCGATGCGGATCCCCCACGGGCCTCGACCCCGGGTGGCGGCGACGGCCGCGCGGATCCCGGTGTGCGCTCCGAAGGTGTCGTAGGTGTCGACGAGCAGGATGTCGCGCTCGGGGTACAGGGCGTGGAAGGCCTCGAAGTAGGCCCGCTCGGACACGTGGCGCGGCTGGTCGGGGCGCTCCCACGCCTGCACGGCGAAGTGGTCCATGGTGCCCGCGACCGGCAGGCCGAAGCGCACGTGGGCCGCGACGTTCGACGTGCTCGCGCACCCGCCGATGTACGCGGCGAGCGCGGCGTCGACGGCCGCGTCGATGTTCGTGCGGCGCTGTCCGAACTCCAGCACGTCGCGCTCCGGGCCGAGCGCACGGGCCGCGGCCACGACCTCGCTCGCCTTGGTCGCCACCATGCACATGTGGTTGATCGTGCTCAGCAGCGGCGTCTCGATGAGCTTCGCGCTCACGAGGTCGGTCTCGACGAGCAGGTAGGGGCAGCCGGCGGTCGGGTGCACCCCGTCGATCGCGAGGGGCGTCCCGTCCGGACGGCGCGCCGGCGCGAAGCGAAGTGCGGTGCCCTCGGGCGGGGACCACACCGTGCCGGCGAAACGCCAGCTCGCCAGGCGATCGACGGCCTCGGGCGTGGACCGCAGCGCCGGCCCGAGCACCGGGTGTGCGCGCAGGATCTCGAGATCCCGCGCGGTGAAGCGCGCCGTCTGCAGGTAGTCGAGACACCGCTGCAGGCCCGCCCACAGCACGTAGTCGCGGGCGCGCTCGCCGGTGGTCGGGTCGGTCGGCAGCTTTCGCGAGAAGAACGCGAGGACGATCCGATCCTCGGCATGTCCCGCGCGGACGTGCGGGATCAGGGAGGTCAGCTGGTACAGGTCCACGTGGGCGGCAGAGCGGTCCATGGGGTCGGGGTAACCAGGGTCCGGTTCGCCCATGCGAGAATGCGGGCGCTCCACCGAGGATACCGCCCGCATGTCCTACGCGCCTCTGCCGCGCTCGCGCCGTCCGCGCTCCCCCTGGATCTTCGCGCTGCTCGGGGTGTGGGTGGGCGTGCTGATCGTCCTGATCGCCTGGATCATGGCGGTGGAGCTGACCGATCGGGGGTGGACCCTCGGCTCGATCCTCCTCGCGCACAACGAGAACCCGCTGTTCTGGTTCGTCGACGCCACCCCGATCTACCTGGGCTGGATCGGGTGGATCCTGGGACTCAACGAGCGGCTCGACTATCAGGCGCGCGCCTGGGAGCAACGGGTGCTCGATCAGCCCACCCGCGATCGCCTCCCGGCGGGGCTGGCCGAGGCGCCCACCCAGAACCTCGCCGAGGAGGCCGAGGATTCCACGACCCTGGACCGCGATCCCGCGGGCACGGCGACGGTGGCCCGGTTCGCCCACGAGCTCCGCACGCCCCTGAACGCGGTGCTCGGCTACAGCGAGCTGATGTGCGAGGAGCTGGAGGACGCCGGGCAGGAGCGGATCGTGGACGACGCGGAGCGGGTGGTGCGCGCCGCCCGCCACCTGCTCGCGCTCGTCGACGACGTGCTGGACCTGGCGAGCCTCGAGGCGAATCGGTTGCCCGTCCAGCTCGAGGTGGTCGAGGTTCGATCGGTCGCCGAAGAGGTGCTGGACACGGTGGCACAGCTCGCCGAGGCGCGCCGGGACACGCTGCTGCGGGTGCTCCCCCAGGAGCGGCTCGAGGTTCGTGGCGATCCCACCCGGATCCGACAGGTCCTGCTGAACCTGCTCGCCAACGCGTGCAAGTTCACCGAGGGCGGCACGGTCACCCTCGAGGTGCACGAGGGCCCCGAGGGGTTCGTGACCTTCGAGGTGCGGGACACCGGGATCGGGCTCTCCCCCGAGCAGATGGCCGGGCTGTTCCGCGAGTTCGCCCGGGTGCACGAGGATCCATCCGGGCGCTACGCGGGCACCGGGCTGGGCCTCGCGATCAGTCGGCGGCTCGCGCAGCTCATGGGCGGTCGGATCGACGTCGAGAGCGTTCCCGACGAGGGCTCGACCTTCGCGCTCGTGCTGCCGCGGGCGCACGGCACGCGGCAGCCGCAGGTCACCACCGAGCTGACCTTGGAGGAGCGGGCCTTCGCGGTACCGCGGGGTGGGGACGCGGTGGCGTTGCTCGTCCACCCCGAGCCGGGGTTCCGGGACCTCCTGCGGAGCGCGATCGGCGCCGCCGGCTTCCGCGCGGAGATGACCGGCGACGGCGAGGCCGCCCTCGACCGGGCCCGTGACCTGGTCCCGGCCCTGGCGGTGGTCGCGAGCGAGCTCCCGGACATGTCGGGGATCGAGGTGCTCTTGGCGCTCAAGGAGCGACGGGGCGGGGGACGCCTGCCCGTGGTCTTCCTGGGGACGGTCGAGACCGCCGAGGCGGCTCGCGGGGCCGGAGCCGCCGAGGTACTGTTGCCACCCCTCGATCTGCGCGTGCTCGAGCGGATCGCGCGGCGCTACCGGCGCGTGGAGCGCGTGCGGTCGGTCCTGCTGGTGCAGGTGCCGGGCGGCCGGCGGCAGGTGCTCGAGGAGGCGCTGCGACGGGACGGCCTCGACGTGGAGGCGGTGGAGGACGGCTCGTCTGCGGTGCGTGACTGGCGCGGCGACCCACCGGATCTCGTCGCCCTGGAGCTGGGCACCGACGGCGACGATCGGGCGCTCGAGCGGATGGAGCTGCTCCCGGCGTGGAAGACGGTCCCCGTGCTGGCCTACGCCGGGCACACCCTGGTCGGGTGGAGCCTCCCGGGCCTCGCCGATCGCGTGGACCGGGTGGTCGTGTGCGGCAGTGACCGGTGGGAGGACGTGGTCAGCGCGGTGCGCGACGGTGTCGGCGACCTGCTCGCGAGTCCGCGGGCCTGAAGGGCGTCCCGGGCCTCGGCCGGAGGGTCAGTCCCGAGGCGGGAGCAGGCCGGGCAGCAGGCGGAAGGCGCGGCCGCGGTGGCTGATCGCGTTCTTCTCGTCCATGGTGAGCTGCGCCATCGTGCGGCCCGGGTACTCGAGGGGCCAGAACATCGGGTCGTAGCCGAACCCGCCCTCGCCGCGCTCGTCGTAGCCGATCCGGCCCTCGCAGCGAGCGTCGGCGACCCGCTCCCAACCGTCGCCCACGACCGCGACGGCACACCGGTAGCGGGCGGTGCGCTCGGCGTCGGGGGTGCCTTGCAGCCGGGCGAGGAGCAGGGCGTTGTTCGCCTCGTCGGTGCCCTTCTCCGACAAGCGCTTGGAGTGCACCCCGGGGGCGCCGCCGAGCGCGTCGACTTCGATCCCCGAGTCGTCGGCCACGGTGAGCAGGCCGGTGGCGGCGTGGGCGGCGTGGGCCTTCTGCAGGGCGTTGGCCTGGAAGGTGTCGCCGGTCTCGGGGAGCTCCCCGAGCTCCGGGAAGTCGTCGAGGGTCCGCAGGCGCAGGCCGGTTCCGTCGAGGATCGCACGAACCTCGATGATCTTGTGGGCGTTTCGGGTCGCGAAGAGGATGTCCATGGGCGCCTGCTAGTCCGATCGCTCGAGACGGACAACGGGGGCTTGCGATCGAAGAAGAGCTGAACTAATGTTCAGTACAAGAACGAAGCTGGCGGGACTCCGGCTGGGGGGCTGGACCCGCTGACGCGCAGGGCACCTGCGCGGGGGGGAAGGTGCGCCATGGCACAGACGGCCGTCGTGTCTCTCGAGGCGCTGAGGGCGCGGATCCGCGAGCTGGAAGGCACGCCGGTCCACGTCCAGCAGGTCGCCACCGGAGTGCAGGCCTTCGACGAGCTGGTCGGGGGGCTGCCACGTCCGGGCCTGGTGGAGCTGCACGGGCCGCCGGGCACGGGCCGCACGCGCCTGGCGCTCGCGGTGGCGGCGCGGTGGACGGCGGAGCGGGCGCTCGTGGCGTGGGTCGACGCCGACCACACGCTCTATCCGCCGGCCGCGGCCGATCTCGAGGTGGTGCTCCGGCGCCTGCTGATCGTACGGCCGCCCCACGATCGCGTGCCGTGGGCGGTCGAGCAGCTCCTGCGGAGCGGCTGCTTTCCGCTCGTCGTGGCGTCGGGCCTGGGGCGGGTGGGCAAGGCCGGTCACGGCTGGGCACACGCCGCCGAGGCGGGCGGCTGCACCGGCTTGATCCTCGGGGAGCGCCCCTTCCGGCAGGTGCCCGCGGGGGTGCGACTGGCGGTGGGGAGCGGCGAGGTCACCGTGGTGCGCAACCGCGGTGGGCGCACCGGCCGCTCGGCGTCCTTGCCGCGCGTCTCCGAGTGGGTCGATCCGTGGCGGTGAGTGGGTCGCCGGGGCGCACCCTCGTGCTGCATCTTCCCGCCTTCCGCCTGGAGCGGTGCGGCTACGAGGCCAGCGAGGTCGCCGGGCTGATCGCCGAGCAGCGGAGCGCGATGCGCCTCGTGGCGCTCACCTCCGCGGCGCGGGCCGTGGGCCTGCGCGAGGGCATGACCGCCACCGAGGCACGGGCACGCCAGCCCGACGTCCACCTCGAGGAGCACGACCCGGTCGGCGAGGGCTACGACCGGCAGGCGCTGCTCCAGGCGCTGGTCCGGTTCTCGGACCGGGTGTGGCCCCTGTTCGAGGAGGACTTCGCCCTGGCCGTCGAGGGCACGGCGCGACACTTCGGGGGCGAGGCGCCCCTGCTTGCCGAGGTGCGCGCCTACGTCGACGATCTCGGCCACGCGGGGCAGGCCGCGGTGGCCGACGAACCCCTGGCCGCGGTCGCGCTCGCCACCTGGGCCGAGGCGGATCGGATCGTCCCGCCCGGGCAGGGCGCCGAGGCGCTCGCACCGATGCCGATCGCCGCGCTGCGGCCCTCGGAGGCGCTCGCGCTCGCGCTCGAGACCCTCGGCGTCGAGCGGGTCGGGCAGCTCGCGCGCCTCGACCCGGCCTCGGTGGCGGGGCGCTTCGGTGAGGAGGGCGTGGCCCTGCACCGGGTGGCGCGGGGGCTGTACGCCGGCGGTGCCGAGCCCCCGGGGTGGGTCGAGGTGGAGCCGGTCACCGCGAGCGCGGTGCTCGGGGGGGCGACCACCACCCTCGAGCCGATCCTCTTCGTGCTGCCCGGGCTGCTGCGGCAGGTGGCGGGGGGGCTGGTGCGGCGGGATCGCGCCGCGGTGCGCCTCGCCCTCCGCCTGCTCCTCGAGGATCGCCCCGCCCGGACGCTCCGGATCCGGGTGGGCCGCCCCACCCGCAACCCCGACGTGCTGATGCGCGTCCTGCACACCCGCCTGCACGACCTGCGCCTCGACGCCCCGGTGGTCGAGCTCCAGCTCGAGGTGGAGGAGTCGGTCCCCACCCCGAGCTGGCAGCTCGGCCTCGTGGATCGCACCGAGGAGCGAGAGCCCCTGCAGGATCTGCTCGCGCGGTTGATCGATGCCCTCGGCGAGCAGGCGCTCTTCGCGGCGGAGCCCGTCGAGGACTGGTGCCCGGAGCGGGCGTGGCGTGCCGTCGCCGCCGATCCGGGGGTGGCGCGCTCGGGAGGGCTCTGTCCGCCGCGGCGGCGGGCCCGGCCTCGCAGCGGGGCGCGGATCGACCCGGTGGATGCGCTGGAGGCCTGGGAGCGCCGGGTGCCCCGCCCACGTCCGACGCGGCTGATGCCCCGCCCGCAGCCCATCGAGGTGCGTCTGGAGCGGGGACGTCCGGTCGGTGTCCACCTCGAGCGGGGGTGGCAGCGGATCCTCGCGAGCGAGGGGCCGGAGCGCCTGTGCGGAGCCTGGTGGTCCGAGGCCCAGGTCTTCGATCGCGCCTACTGGGTGGTCCGTCTGCCCGCCGGTACGGGGTGGATCTTCCGCGAGCGCAGGCGCTGGTACTGGCACGGGTGGTTCGACTGAGCCGGTCGCAAGCGGATCGTGCATGTCGCAATGGGTCATCCGCCCTGGCACGCGCTCGCGGTCGGCATATGAGGGGAATCGCAAGGCTGGAGGAGGGTCTCGTGAAGGTCGTTGCACATCCCCTCATGGTCGCCGTCGCCCTCGGGCTGCTCGGTCCGAGCGCCCTCGAGGCGCCCGATACGCTCCGCGAGGAGCCGACCGAGGTGTCCATGTCCACGCCGAACCGTCACGAGATCGAGCGCGCCGAGCGCATGTGGATCGAGGCGCGCGAGTCCTTCGACGCCGAGCAGGCGAAGCGCAAGAAGAAGCGCTGATCCCCCGCCCCGACGGGGCGCGATCGCGGCGCGGTAGCGCCTGAGGCAGCAGGGTCGGGCGGACTTCGTGTCCGCCCGGCCCGCTTCACACCGCGGTCCCTACGCCTTGCGCCGCCGCCGCCGCCGCACGAGGAGGCCCGCCGCGAGCAGCAGGGTCCACGTGCCGCCGTTGGTCGGTAGGCTCGGCGAGGTCGACGAGCAGGCGCAGCCCGGACCCGGCAGCTCGGGGTTCGAGTCGTGCGGACCGCCGGAGTCGAAGCTGTCGTTGGTGGTGTCGAGGAAGTCCGGCGCGCCGTCGCCGTCGGAGTCGGGGAGCGACTGGGTGGACTGCCAGGTGGCGCCGCCTTCGTCGTGGTCGGAGATCCCGTCGCCGTCGGAGTCGGTGTCGAGGTAGTTCGGCGTGCCGTCGCCATCGAAGTCGGAGGTGCCTTCCACGATGGTCGGGATGCCGTCGCCGTCGTCGTCGGGATCGAGCGCGTCGATCTTGTCGTCGCCGTCCGTGTTGGGCGCGTCACCGCATCCGCAGGCTTCGGTCACGCACACGTCGTCGTAGGACGGGCCGCAGGTCGCGGCGTCGAAGTTCGTGGGCTCCGCGTTGGGCGCCACGCACGGACCGCTCTGCCACAGCTCCACGCTGTCCGGGACGCCGTCGCCGTCACTGTCGATCGTCGCCTGGTCGAGACCGAGGGAGTCCTCGAGGTTGTTGTTGATACCGTCGCCGTCCAGGTCACCGCAGCGCCCGTCGGGCACGGCGTCGAGGTAGTCGGGCAGACCGTCGTCGTCGTTGTCGCAGTTCTCCCAGCTCACGTCCTCGCCAGGACGCGGCGCGCAGGCCTCCATGCTCGTGGGGATGCCGTCGCCGTCGTCGTCGGGATCGAGGTAGTCCGCGATGCCGTCGCCGTCGGTGTCCATGTCCTCGGGCCCGATGTAGGAGTCGTTGTTGGCGGCCGGGTTGCAGGTGTTCGGGTCGAGGTGCCGCAGGTGCCCCTGGGCATCCACCCGTAAATGGTGCTGTTCGTCGAGGTCGTAGTACTCGATGTTGGTCGGCACGCCGTCCTGGTCGTCGTCTTGGTCGAAGGCGTTCGGGTAGGTGTCGCGGTCCGTGTCCCGAAGGGTGCCGTCCGACGCCAGCTCGTCGCCGTCGTTCACGCAGTCGCCGTCGGTGTCGACGTTCTGCGGGTTCAGGCAGCATCCGCCGCTATCGGGCGGCACGCCGTCCACGCCGGTCTGGCAGTCGTTCGGCATGCAGAGACTCTGTTCCTCACAGGTCGTCAGGCCGTCCACGTCGGTGTCGAGGGGGCTACACCCGCCGACCAGGTCGTTGCAGTCCCAGATGTTCGGGATTCCGTCGCTGTCCGCATCGCCGATCAGGTCGGTTCCGAAACCTTCGAAGATGAACACGCCGTCACCCGTGCGATCCGCGTCGTCCGTCGAGTTCTGTGGACAGATCGTCGGACTGCTCGAGCCGCAGTCCCAGGCGATGCACGGGTTCTGCCCGGGGAGCGCCTCGAAGGCGAACCCGTCGCAGTACCCGTCGTTGTCGCTGTCGCTGTCGAGGTAGTTCGGGATGTCGTCGGTGGGCAGGTCCGTACACGCCTGTAGCGACGGAGAGTCGAGGTTCTGCAGGCCCGTTCCGTCGTCTTCGTCCGAGGTGGCGATGTTGTCGCCGTCGTCATCGTCGTCCCGCGCGTCGATCGTTCCATCCCCATCCGTGTCCTGAGGAGGGATGACCATGGGGGTATCGACGTTCGGGTGGGGACCGAACTCGGTGCCGTCGACCACGCCGTCGCCGTCGGTGTCGGGGAAGCAGTGGTTCGTGCCGTACCGGGGGGCGACCTCGAACTTCGTCGGCGCAGTGTAGGCCGGGTCGGTGGGGTCGGTGATCCCGTAGTGGGTGCGCACGGCCGTGCTGAAGTCGTTGTCGTCGTCGGCATCGACGTAGTCGGGCCACGAGTCGTCATCCTGGTCGTGGTCCTCCACGTTGCCGGTGAAGCCCGACGCCGGCACGCAACCGTCAGTGCTCGTCAGCTCGGCGCTCGTCAGCAGCGTGTCGCCGTCGTCGTCGACGTCGAGGTAGTCCGCGACGCCGTCACCGTCGCGGTCGTCATCGGTCCTCACGCCGTTGCCGTGATCATCGAGACAGCGGTGGTTCAGGTAGTTGTTGGTGTTGAAGCGCGTTCCGCTCACGTCGGTCCAGTCCTCGCACCCGGTGGGCACGCCGTCGCCATCGTCGTCGGTGTCCCACACGTCGATGCTGTTGCCGGAGCCATCGTCGCAGTCGGCCGGGGTGATCACCCGGTTCGGGAACAAGCCGCTGACGACCGCGCCGTCCCGGGCCGAGGCGGCCTCCGGGTCGCACTCGTCCAGCGCCTCGGTGGCATCGTCGACGCCGTCCCCGTCCGTGTCGGTCTTGCCGAGCAGCGGGCTGGAGCAGTGGCTCGAGTCGCGCTGGTGGCCGGCATCGCAGACGTAGATCTCCTCCTCGCCGTCACTCAGGCCGTCGCCGTCGGTGTCGTGGCTGTTCGGATCCGTCTCGTTCGCGTCGTCCCAGGCGCCGTCCTTGTTGCGATCCTCCCCGAGGTGGTCGAAGCCGGCATCGCAGGAGACGGAGGTGGCGTTCGGCCCATCACACAGGTCGTCGCCGTCGGTGTCGGGGTTGTTCGGGTCGGTGGTGGTGTTCGTATCCGAGTCCGGCGTCCAGGTTCCGGTGCCCGTGAAGCTGATGCCACCGTGGCTCGTGCCGTTCGCGACCGCGGTGCCGCGCCCGACCTCGAGACCATCGGTCAGCCCGTCGTCGTCGCTGTCGTCGTCCAGCTTGTCGGTGGGGTCGTAGCCGGCGACGCCCACGCCTTCCTCGCCGTCGTTCAGCCCGTCCTCGTCGCTGTCGGCGTCGAGCGGGTTCGACTCGGCCGCGTCCACCACGCCGTCGGCGTTCATGTCCTCGCCGGCGGTGCAGGTGCCGAAGGTGGCGCTCGTCACCGCGGTGTTGCCGTCGCACAGGCCGTCGCCATCGCTGTCGGCGTCGATCGGGTCGGAGTTCTGGTTGTTGTCGCCGTCGGGGTTGAGCGGTCGGAAGGGCGGGGTGGTGCTGGCGTTGGTGGTGCCGGCGTAGCCGATCTGGACGTCGGGGTTCGTGCTGGCGCTCGTCCCGCTGTGGTAGCCCTCGAAGGCGGTGACGCCGGACTCGCGGCCATCGTCGAGGCCGTCGCCGTCGGTGTCGGCGTTGTTCGCATCGGTCTCGGTGGCGATCTCGTAGCCGTTGCCGTTCGAGTCCTCGACGCCGTCGGAGAGGCCGTCGTCGTCGCTGTCGGCGTCGGCGGGGTTGGTCTCGTCGCCGGTGATCGCGCCGCTGTCGTCGCGATCCTCGCCGCCGGTGCAGCCGGTGGGGGCCGGCGTGCCGATGCCGTCACACAGGTTGTCGTTGTCGGTGTCGATGTCCATCGGGTCGGTGTCGTGCGTCGAGTTGGCATCGGCCTTGAACAGCTTGGTGCCGCAGAAGCTGTTGGTCAGGCTGCTCGTCTCGGTGCCGAAGTAGGGGTAGCTGGTGCCGCCGGGCGCCTGGGCGCTCCCCGTGTCGAAGCCCATCTCCTGGCCGTCGGACAGGCCGTCGCCGTCGCTGTCCCAGGTGAGCTTGGCGGTGCCCCAGTCGGCCTCCTGGCCGTCGCTGATCCCGTCCTCGTCGCTGTCGGCGTCGCGTGGATCACTCTCGGTGCACGCGCCCTGGCTGCCGCCGACCGCGCCGTTGTCGTCCAGGTCCTCGCCCGAGGCGCAGGTGCCGCCGCCGGTGAGGTTGCCGTCGCACAGGCCGTCGCCGTCGGTGTCCGGGTTGGTCGGGTCGGTCTTCGTGGTCGTGTCGGCGTCGTGCGTGAAACCGGAGTTTCCGGCCACCCCGATGCCGTTGGGCGTGGTGCTGTTGGCCACGATGGAGACCAGGCTGTCGTCCTCGACGCCGTCCTTGATCCCGTCGTCGTCGGTGTCGGCCTTCAGGACGTTCAGGCCGCCGGTCTCGGAGCTGTCCTTGATGCCGTCGAGGTCGGTGTCGTACTTCAGCGGGTCTGAGTTGGTGTTGGAGCCGTCGCCGGACGGATCTTCCTGGTGGTCCGTGAGACCGTCGCCGTCGGTGTCGGACTCGAGCGGATCGGTGCCGCTCAGCCCCTCGCCGCCGACGCACCCGGACACCCCGACGTTGCCGTCGCAGATGCCGTCACTGTCGCTGTCCTTCTTGGTCGGGTCGGACTCGACGAGGCCGGCCTGGCCGAACTGGGCGTCGCTCGGGGAGATGCCCCGCGGATCCTCGTCGCCGTCCTTCAGGCCGTCGCCGTCGGTGTCCTCGTTGTACCCGAGGGTGCCCGCCACGAACTCGGAGCCCGCGCAGCTGACGCGGCTGCTGCCCTGGTAAGGGCCGTCGCAGATGCCGTCGGCGTCGGTGTCGACCTTGTTCGGGTCGGTCTCGGTGGCGTCGACCGCGCCGTCGCGGTTCTGGTCCTCGCCGACCTCGCCCGGGTTGGTGTTGCAGGCACCCCCGGCGTTGTCCGGACCGTCGCAGAGGTTGTCCTGGTCGGTGTCGGGCTCGTTCGGGTCGGTACGCGTGCCCGTGTCGTGATCGGTCTCCCACCAGGTGGCGCTGGTGTCGGTGCCCTGGAAGAAGCGCTTGCACCAGGTGTAGGAGCAGCTGTTGGTCGTGCCGTTGCTCACCGCGGTGGTCACACGCACCTCGACGCCGTCCGTGAGCCCGTCGGCGTCGCCGTCGTGGTCGGTCGGGTCGGTCGCGCCGAAGCCGGTGGCGGAGCCGCTGGCGTCCTCGCCTGCGGCCTCGTAGCCGTCCTTCAGGCCGTCGTCGTCGCTGTCGGCGTCGAGCGGGTCGGGATCGTTGCCCACGCAGGTGCCGGCGATGGTGTTGCTGCCATCGCACAGGCCGTCGCTGTCGGTGTCGACGCGGCACACGTCGGTGCCGGTGGAGTGGCCGG
>Ga0114931_10007171_pt1 | contig 13634 bp, 14 predicted proteins | sample 2SBtaG_FD_89579 | JGI IMG/M metagenome (GOLD analysis project Ga0114931, IMG submission 89579) | Deep subsurface microbial communities from Kolumbo volcano to uncover new lineages of life (NeLLi) - 2SBTROV14_V59a metaG | ecosystem: Environmental > Aquatic > Marine > Volcanic | place: Kolumbo... | reverse complement strand
GTTGTCCCAGTTCTCCAAGTTGTCCCAGTTCTCCAAGTTCTCCGGTCCAAGTTCTCCCGTCCAAGGTCTCCACCAGTTCTCCCCAGTTGGAGTTCCACGTGCGCCGTTCGACTTTCGACCCCACCCTGGAACCAGGAGCTCAGGTGCATTCGTCAGTTGGATTGCCCCATCGAGCCAGTCCATGGTCGCCGGAGAATCGCCGCTGGTTGCCAACATCTCGCCAATGGCCAGAGCCCGGTGCCTGTGATCCGACTCGTGGTTTCCGGTGCCCGCGAGAGCGAAGGCGATCATCCACTGCGCTTCTGGAGGAGCAAGAAGGCCTTCTTGAACCGATTCATGGCACGCGTCCGGGCCTTCTCTGCAGCAGCCGGGCCGAGACCGAGTTCCTCTGCGATCTCGACAGTCGAGCATCCCTCGCGCACACAACGCACAATGCTCCGATCTCGATCCGACAGTGCCTCGAGGACTTGCATTGCGATCAAGATCTGTTCCCGCCGGTCCGCGAACGTAGCGGGTCCTGTCAGAGAGGCGGAGATATCAATTCCACCTGGTTCCGATTCCTCATCACCACCGGCGGAGATCCGTAGAAGCACGCCCGCGTCACGTTTCTGCGCAGACCAATACTCATGCCTACGTGCGACATGTTGTTGGATCAACTGTCGTATCCAGCCGAGAAAAGCCGACTCACCGACGTACTCGAATCGATCGGCGACTCCAAGCGCATGCAACTGTGCGCCCTGGACGAGATCCTCGGCAGTCTCATGGCGCAACAGTCCTCCACCGACCTTGCCTGCCATGCGAAGCATCGCCTCGCGGTGTTCGACGAGCAGCCGCTTCAGTTGCTCGTCGACGGGATTGTCTTCATGCGACTCCGTCATCGTTTCTCACGATCCAATTCGAGGACCAGGCGGAATCCATTGACACCCTCGACCGAAGGCGCCGGAACGACGTAGCGGGACGTCACCTGGAAGGACTCGATCAATGTACTGCCAATCGTCCCTCCACGACACACGCGCTGATTCTCTTCGAGTTCATTGGCACACCACTCCAGGAGGCCACCACTCATGTCGTGTACCCCGTACACTGAGACGTCGATCGGACGACGACCCGGCAGGTCCTGTGCCATGGGGCCAGGTTTCGAGAATCGACCATCTGCCCAGGTCGGGAGGAACTCAGATCCACACACGAACCGACGGCCGTCTACTCCACGTGCGGCCTTTTCCCATTCCAGTTCTGTCGGTAGCCTGTACCGATAGGGCAGTCCCTTTTCTTTTGCGCGTCGTGTCCTCCATTGCGCATATGCGCATGCATCCGACCAGGAGACGCCGCCGACCGCGAACGCAGCCTTCTCAGGGGACAGACGATAGGTCCCATCAGGCTGGCGAAATCGCTGCCAGGCGCCCCCGCGCTGGCTCGACATCGACGTCCGCGGATAGAGGATGGGCACTTCGGACTCGCGGATCACGAGCTGCGTCTCCGGGTCGTTGAGGAACTCAGCATAGTCGCCTCGCGTCACCTCGAGGCGCTGGATCCAGAACCCCTTCACTCTTACCTCGTGGGATGGCAGGGTCGCCCAGAGTCCGTATTTGTCGGCACCCGTACGAAAGGTGCCACCAGGTACAAAAACGAAACCCTCAGGCGCCACCCGTTCCACATCGACCGAGACGGTAGTCTCCTTGCCATGTTCGATCATGAGCGGGTACCGCTGTGGCTCATATCCATTCGCGATGACCAGGGACAGATAGCTGCCCGCCGGCAGTTCGTCCAGATGACAGGGTCCCTTCCCCAGGAGCGCGTGGGCGGAGCGATACAGCGGCGTGGCCGTTCGGCGCGTGCGAGTGCCCATGGGACAGACGAGTGAGAGGCTCTCCCCACTCCTGTAGATCTCGACCGGGACGGGCGTCCGCCCCCACGCAATGAGATCGTCACCCTCGTAGAAGATACGATCGATCGGGAGCGATGATGATACCTCCACCACGACATCCGCACCGTTGCGACGCACACGGACTTTGTGACTCTTGGCTCCTTCGGCACGCCGCTGCCGCAGACGCAGAACGAGATCCACGTAGCTCATCACGGGCTGATTGTCGAGGGAAACGATTCGATCGTACTTGAGAATCGCACCTTGGGACTCTGCCGCCCAAAGCCCTTCGCCGATGCGTTCGCCGGCGATGGCGTGGATCAAGTCACCACGTCGGACAACCCCCCCCGAATCGACGACTTCGAGCACCTGTGCATCGGGGCGAAGTCCACTGCTGCCGCGATACGGAACCGCCACCAACCGAGGTTCTCCGTCGGGAGCGATGGTCGAGGCTGACTCATAGCGATACAGATAGACGGTGGCGCCCGCGGGATTCGTCCGTATCCGAACACTGCCGATGGGTTCCAGCTCCGCAGCGAACTCACCATGAGCATCATGTCGACGTGCCAGTACGAGAAGCGAGGCCGCCTCTGCGTCTCGTCCCCGGGCTCGCGCCTCGCGCCACCGGGCCACGTAGAGACGAGCTCGCATCGCATCCACACTCTCGCGATCCGCTCCCAGCCTCTCGGCCTCATTGAGCGCATCGATCGCCGTGAAGAATGCCTTTGTCGCCTGTGCTCGTCTTGCGTCGAGTGCAGATCGCTCCGTCCTGATCGCACGGCGCTCTTCGGGCGCAAGCCAGCGACTCAACATCGCAGCCTCGAGTCGATCGATCTCGATGCGGTGCTTGGCAGCCTCGGCCGCGGCATTGGCGAAGCGATCGGTCCCTTCTCCCGCTGCATCGAGATGATGACGGATTTCAAGCTCCTGTCCTGCTTGGCGATCACGGGCATCGATCCAACTCATCACCAGCAGGGTGATTGCCCCCAGGAAGGCGACGATCAACGCAGCTGCCTTCCCCCTGTGCCTACGCACAAGGCGCTGGAATCGACGCAGCCATGCTTCGCGGCGAGCCAGCACCGGACGAAATTCACGCACAGCCTCCAGGTCTTCTGCGAACGCAAGCGCCGTCTCGTAGCGGTCTCGAGGCTCCTTTGCCATGGCCATGAGGATGACATTCTCGAGATCCTTGGGTACATCCTTGCGGAGCTTGGCTGGCCGAGGTGGATCGTGAATCAGGATCGAGTGGAACAGGCGCTCCTTGGTCTCGCCCGAAAACGGGACATGGCGGATGATTGTCTCGTACAGCGTCACGCCAAGGCTGTAGATGTCGGTCGCGGGCGACCCCCAGCCCTCTTCTCCCCGCACCTGCTCCGGCGAAGCGTAGAATGGTGTCCCCGTAAACACGCCTGTCTGTGTCAGTGAAGCTTCGCCTTCGAGTTGCGCGAGCCCAAAGTCGAGCAACACTGCGCGACCATCCTCCGCAAACCGGATGTTCGATGGCTTGATGTCCCGATGCACCATGCCGGCGGCGTGCACGGCATCCAGGGCACGAGCAATCTGGGCGAACCACTCGAGAACCCTGGGGATCGAAGTCGCCGAATCCCTCGCGATGTACTCTTCCAGCCCTATGCCTCGGATCTCCTCCATGGCGAGGTAGAGAAAACCACCGGTTTCCCCAACGTCGTGGATCGTGACCAGGTTGACGTGCGGGACGCGCGCTATGGCTTCAGCCTCGCGACGAAAACGCGCACGTGCTGAGGGTGACATCGAGCGCTCTGGGCGAATTACCTTCAGAGCCACATGGCGACCGAGGGACAACTGTTCCGCGCGAAAGACCTGACCCATCCCGCCTTCGCCGATGCGCTCGATCAGGCGATAGTCTCCCAGCCGCACCGGAATCGGGTTCGTCTCTAACAGGTCGCTCAAGCCCGGAGCTCTCGACTCAGAAGGGCGGAGCTTCGCCAGTCGTCGCCGCAGCTCGTCGGATGCGCGATGACGACGACAGAAGTCCTCAACCGATTCGGGGTTTCCGTCGAGTGCGGCATCCAGGAAGGCATCGAAGAGATCGTCGTCGTTGGTCATCATGCTCTTGCACCAGGATACGTGTTGGCGTGCACGATGACCAACATCGGGGGTTGGTCAGCGGGACACATGGACGGTGACCATGATCCGGAATCGCTTCCACTTGCCAAGCCGACGATCCAGATACTCGCCATTCGCCATCACAACCGTTCTTCCTGGTTGTTGACCTCGAATGTGGAGCACGCCTCTCCTGACACCTGCATCGACGATGCGGGCATGCGACGCCGATCCGACCTTGCGGACCGGGGCACGCAGCGTCCTGGAAACCGCCTCGCTTCGCTGCTGCCCGACCTTCAGGTGCACGGTGCGGAGAAGCACCCGGCTCTTGGGTAGATTGCGCGGAGCCTTGCGCTTGGCCATGACCTGCACGACGACTTCCAGATGGAACGCCTGCCAGCGCTTGGTATTGAAGTTCCATTTCTGCCCGTGCACATGGACCCGCGTGCTGCCAACCCGGGCATTGCCGGGAGCGCCGATAGGACGGATGTGCACGATGGGCTTCCCCTTGTTCGATATCATTGTCGCGATCGCCACACGCCGGTCGGGCGCGGAACCGAGGCGAACTTGGCGCACTCGTGCGAAGATATTGCGTAGCTGGATCCTCGCTGGCGCCCGACCCTCATGAAGCGTCCTGTGGATCTTCCTGTGTGTCGTGCCAGCCGAGACACTGGTGTTCAGGGCCAAGACTGCGGTGAGAAGGCAGAGAGAGAGTTTGTGAATGGACATGATTGCTTTCCTTGTCAGGGGCGACGTCTGGATTCGTTGTCGCCGTTGACATCCTGAATCCGACGATCCAGATCGCACCGGACAGCCTTTTTCGAGAAAAGACCTATTTTCTCGTGCTTTCCTGGGCATCGATCCCTCGGTGGACTCTTATGTCGATCCACGCCCTCCTCAGGCCAGTCCTTGGCCGCTGTTCTGACACCTGGGACGCCAGCGCTCACCGCCAACGAGCGAGGATTGGCTCAAATTCGGCGGACCAGGGTTCGCTGCTCAGCCCTGACGGTCCAAACAGGACCACAGGCCAGAATCGCTGCCTGGAAACCCGGCTTTTCCCGCGCGAGACTGCCGGCTGGAAATCCTGGCCACAGTACTGCAAGGGAGAATGCGTCGCTATGGGTCGATGTCATGAGGTCAGGAATCCGGTACTTCGATTGCGGATAGGACATTCAGGAGCCATTTTGGCACAAGGCTGCAGGCTTCACCAGGGCGGGGCTCAGGATCCAGACCCGCATGCCTCAGGATCCTGTGGACGACGAGGGGGTCGTCGAGGAAGGTCACGATCCTGCGTTTGCCAAGGCTTTGCGGGCAGAGCAGCACGTCCACCTCGATCACCCGGCGCATCAGGTCGGCCCAGGGGATATACGGTTGGCTGCGGGCACGGGCCTTCGGTGGATGCGGGTTCCCTGTCTGCAGCGCCGCCCCCGCCAAGGCGGCCACAGCCTCGTCCTCCCCCACCGGAGGATGGAGAGCAAAGTCTTCGAGGAGTTGCCGCCGCGTGAGATAGCGCAGCACGCCGTCATCCTCCTGCGCCATGGCAAGGTGGTGGCAGCGAGCACGCCCGCCTGCCTGACGATCACGCGCTAGCCCTGTTGCAGGTACGCTAGCGGGTCTTGTAGAGCTTCTTGTGGATCTCGAAGGAGGTCCGCGCGTGCTTCTCCGCCTTGGCGCGGTGCCCCTCGTCGAGGTAGCGGCTCGCCAGGCGCAGGTTGACGTAACCCAGGGCAGGCTTGCGACCGCCGTTGGTGCTCTGTTCGAGGATACCGCAGGCGATCTCGAAGTGGCGAGTGGCCTCCCTGCCCTTGTCGAGGGTAAGCGAGTTCTACAGCGCATACCTTCGGACCTACGTCGAACGTGATATTTGGATAGACGCTGATTGTGAAGGCTGACAATGGGCGCGCCCTTGCGGGGCACTTCCAGCACTCGGCTTCGTGCTCGAGCCGGATGCCGCGGACCAAACTTGGGGGCAAGCTCAACAACACCCGAGACTCCAACCAAGCCTGGCACTGGGGAGACCCACACCTGACGATCCGCACCCGACGAAGCACAGCCCGCGCACTGAGGCGTTGCGCCCGGCGGGACTCGAAGCCGCGGCCTCGCCAGTAGTGACGGGCCGAACAACTAACGAGCGGTCGGTGCTAGATCCTTGCTCATCATTTGCATCATCGCCGCGGCCACACCCACTGCGGACGCCGGGTTCTGGCCGGTGACCAAGCGTTCATCGACGACCACGTGTCTCTCAAAAGGAGTCGCGCACGTGTGGTGAGCGCCTTGCTCGGTCAACGCGACATCGAGCATGAACGGAACATCCTTTTCGGAATGCCCCAGCTCTTCTGCTCCGGTGAAGGCAGCGACGTTGCGGCCCTCCAAGAAACTGGAGCCGTCCGACATCCTGACATTCATCAGCGCGACCGGCCCGTGACAGACAGCGCCGACGACACGGCCGCTTTCGTAGACCTCGACGATCGCTTGCTTCACACGAGGCTCGTCCAGCATGTCCACCATCGGCCCCAATCCTCCGGGAAAGAAGATCGCCGCGTAGTTGCGCAACTCGACCTCGGCCAGCGGCGTGCTCTGGTTCAGGTGTCTGAATCCTGCTCCGTTTCGGAAGATCACACTCGCGTTGTCCTCGGGATCAAACCCGTCTTCTGGCGGTCTCCCGCCGGCTAGGCTGGCGAAGTCAACCTGATGACCGTCGGCAGTGAAAGCGAGGTAGGGGTGGGCAACTTCGGAAAACTCATAACCCGTCACGCGAGCATGGGGACCGATTTGTTTTGCGCTGGTGACAATGAAGAGAATGCGGCTGGCGGAGGAGGTCATAGAGAGAGTCCGGTTCTTGTGGTTTGTGTTCTGGAGGTTCGGGCGAGAACTCTGCTGTCGGCGGGGCCTTCGGCTGAATGGGACGGATCGGATTGATGCAGAGACGCGTTCCCTTACCTTTCAAGTGGTAAGGGAACGCGTACATGAGAACTCATGGTTACGAGACGGGAACGCCCGCAGCTTCGTGGAGTACGTCGATCAAGCGCTGCGAATATGACAGCATCGGGTAGTGCCCCGACTCGAGTGTGAAGATCCGCTCGGCACTCCAGTTCTTCAGCATCTCGTCCTGCAAAGCTGGCGACAGAACCCTGTCCATCGAGGCGCGAACGTATACCTTCGGTACGGAACCGAAGGCCTCATCCGTCGGCCTCGCCGCGAACATGAATGGCTCAGTCGCCTGCTTCATCGCAAAGTGAGGGACAAAGCTCGCGAGGTGTTCGAATCGTCGATGTCGTTCAGAAGAACGATCCTCACGACTTCTGGGGCAACTGTTGCATAGCTCTGATCTTCCGTGAATTCGATCTTCGTTAGCAACTCGCCGGCGTTGTCACCCTGCATCAATCCGAGTGGTGTATCGCCGTTCTTCGGAAGCATTGCAGCACCGTAGACCAGTCGCTCAATGACTTCCGCGGCTTCGATCCCGGTTTGGACGTAGGCGTCCATCGTGACCTCAGCTTTGTCTGCCTCGAATTGCCCGTGTCCCGGAAGATCAATCGCGCGAGCTTGGTGGCCCAATTTGCGTAGACCCTCGTGGGTTTCCTCGCACTCCCAGGCACCACCCCAGGCGCCGTGAATCAAGAGTGTCTGGCTCATGCTTTCGTTCCTCTCGTTGTGAATTCGTTTCGTGGTTTGAAATGCTACCTCGCCTTCGCAGCGGGCGCGCCCGTTGCGATGACGGCTCCCAGCTCTTCGTTGCTCATGGCCTTCCCGTCCAGATTCCAAGAGCCATCCACGGTGTGCACTACGTTGAAGTAGATGTTCTCCTTCGGCTGTTTGCCGCCAGACAGTTCGCTAATGATCTTCACCGCGTCCTGAGCAAATCCCTTCTGGATTTCGCGCGTCGCGAACGCAAATGACGGAACCTTCCACTCGATCCAAACGCCTTTGAACGGAATACCCCCAGAGAAGCTGCGTCCCTCTGGAACTACGTGAATGTGTGAGGTGACGTTGGGCGTCATGACCGTGTTGCCGGTCAGCTCGTGCCACTCAAGCATCGAGTCCGTCAGGCGCTTGATGGCCTTACAAAAATTCTCGGTCGGGAGAGCGTTCTCTGTGATTGTCAATGTGAGGGGCATAGCCTTTTCCTTTGTCCTGTGCGCTTCGATTCGTAGCGCGGGTGGGTTCGTCTGACTGAGTGGTGGCTCGTGCTTCCTGGCCCAGCAGTTTTGAAGTGATAGCTTCACAATACCCAGCCCTCGCCCCTCTGCAAACCAATTCTGAAGCTATCCCTTCAAAACCTCTGGTGCGCACGTCGATGCCCGCCGAGTCGGCGGGCTCTCCAATCTCCACGACATGCCCCAAGCAGCCCCGTTCTCACCCATTCCGTATCGATCACTCCAAAAATCCTGCACAGTCCACACACAGGAGAGAATTTTGAAGTATTCTCTTCAGAACCAAGGAAATCCCATGGCCAGACCCAGATCCATCTCCAAAGAAGAGTCCCTCGAACGCGCTTTGCTCCTCTTCTGGGAGCGCGGCTACGACCGCACATCAATCGCTGATCTAAGTAAAGTCATCGGTGTCGGTCCCTCGAGCATCTACAACACCTTTGGTAGCAAAGAAGACCTCTTTCGCCAGTCCATCGTTCGCTACGTGTCCACCTACGCCGGTCCCGCCATGCAGATCCTCGACACGGGCACTGAGAAAGGTGCTGTCGATTTCGTGCGTCGACTCATGCGCGAACTCGTCAAGCTCTACACGACCCAAGGTCAACCGCCGGGTTGCGCCATCTTCCAAGCCGGCGGCGCGGGCGCGCCAGAATTCTCAAGCTCCTGCGCGATCACCAACGAGGTCAAGGGCGGCCTAGTCAGCTCCCTCCGCAAACGCTTCGAGGCCTACTCCAAAGTCGGCGAAAACCTAGCCTCCCCCCCCAAGACCCTGGCCCTCTTCATCGTCGCCTCCCTGCGCGGAATCTCCCAACTAGCCTGCGACGGAGCCAGCCGCGCCGACTTGATGAAGGTCGCAGAACACGTGGCTCGGAGTTGCGTGTTGGAAGGCTGAGCGCGAGATCGGTTCGGTTTGCTTGCGGCGATTCTCGAAGCGTGAGGGGAAGGAGTTTGGTACGACCGGCGGGTTTCGAACCCAGAGGCCGGCATTTGGAAGTAGAGGCTCTACGCTCGTAAGTTGTAGACTCGGTGGAGGATGCGACGTGGGCTGGATCTGGCGGAAGGCTAGCGGTAGGTGTTACGGATAGGACATCCAAGAGCCATCTTGGCACAAGGCTGCAGGCTTCACCAGGGCGGGGAAGACCCTCGACAGCAGCATGTCCCCCACGATGCGAGGCCGGAGCGAGGTCTTTCCTGCCAGTGGGATCCGCCGACGCCCGCGCCGTGCTCGAGCCACTGCTGCCGATCGTCCAGGGGGTGCAGGGCGCCGATCACAGCTACGCCCTCAAGACCGAAATCGAGCTTGCCAAGCCTTGCACGGCCTCGGAGAGAAGCAGGCAGCATTCGAGATCCTGCGCGGCGTCGAGAAGCGACTGGCCCTTCGCGAGCCTCTCCCTGCAGCACGCCGTCATCCTCCTGCGCCATGGCAAGGTGGTGGCAGCGAGCACGCCCGCCTGCCTGACGATCAAGCGCTAGCCCTGTTGCAGGTGTGCTAACGGGTGCCGAGCTTGCGCCACCTGGCGGCTTCCTCGGGGCGATCGGCCTTGGCGCAGATCTCCGCCAGCACCTTGGCGGAGCGTCGCGTGGCGCTGTGGTCTAGCTTGTAGAGCTTCTTGTGGATCTCGAAGGAGGTCCGCGCGTGCTTCTCCGCCTTGGCGAGGTGCCCCTCGACGAGGTAGCGGCTCGCCAGGCGCAGGTTGACGTAGCCCAGGGCAGGCTTGCGACCGCCGTTGGTGCTCTGTTCGAGGATACCGCAGGCGATCTCGAAGTGGCGAGTGGCCTCCCTGCCCTTGTCGAGGTTCTTGAGGGCGTTGGCCAGAGTCCAGTTGGCGTCCGCCAACATGCCCGCCTCCGGACCCAAGACACGGGTGGTCACCTCGATGCACTCACGGCAGGCAGTCGCAGCCTGTTCATATTGCTCGAGCTGTGCCCTTGTGCCTGCAAGTTGGAGCAGCAGGGAGCGTCGCGAGATGGTCTTCATGGTCTTCCTCGTGGTCTGGGGTTCGTAGTCATCCCCCAAGCCGCAATCCAGCCGCCAGACCCGACACGATTTCCGGAAAGATATTCTCCGATGGCTAGCCTGGCTCATCCCTGCGGCAAGAAGCTGGGCCCACGGATGAGCCAGGCTAGGGGCGGATGCCCAAAGCCAGAGCCAGGGCAGCGAAGACGCACTCGTAGATCTGCTCACTCCGCCCAAGTGACGTCAGCGTCGATCGACGCGAGTCAGCCCATCCTTGCGCCGGGGACGTCAGGGGCTACTTCAGGTCCACACGCTCGACGAGGCGGATCTTGTGGCCGCCGGCATCCTCACCGGTCCAGGTGAAGAGCGCGTGGCCCCCGACGAAATTGCCGCGAAGCCAGTAGCTGTCGCTGGCCTTGCCGCCGGGTTTGAGCGTTACCGAGCCGCGGCCGATGCGTCTCCCTCCACCAGGTTGGTAGTTCAGTTTGACCCCATACTTCGATCCCTTGGCGTTGTAGATCCATCCGTAGCCCGTGAGTTTGTATCCGACCTTGCCGCCTGTCTCGGTGAACTTGGTGCTCCAGCTCCATTTGCCTCCTGAGCGGGTCAGAGGGCTCTGGGCCGAAAGTTTGGGGATGGCCTTGTGGGCCGACAGGTACAGGAGGCGCTCCCTTGCTTTGCTCACGTGCGCGCCTTCGGGGAGTCGGCGTAGGTAGGATTTGTAGCTGCTGTGCCAATGGAGCTGTTGAGCCTTCTTCCAGAGGATGGGGTCCAGCAGGTTCAGGATCTCAAGAACGCGGGGATCCGGAGGGGGGACAGCTGCCCCCTTCTTCGGAGAACCTCGAAACCTCGCTGAGCGAGTAGGTGCATACCATTGGACGAAGGTCTCATAGGCCTGCTCGGTGGCGACCCGCTTGGCCCATTCGTGCATGTAGGGCAGCATCCTGTCCAACATGGATTGCCGTTCTTTTGGATAGAGCCTGGGGTACGACGTGAGTGTCTGAAAACGCTCCTTGTCCGAGAGCTTGCAAAAGACAAGGGCATCGAGCTTCGAGCGGATCTCGGTCTCACGGTAGACACCGCGGTACTTCTGGAGGTACTTGATGTAGCCGTGCGGCTGATTGTCACTCACGACCTTGTCGAAGAGGGCACTCTCCATGTGCACGAGCACCTGAGACTTGTGAGCTCCGGTCGGATAGTCCCTCAAGTACTCCTCGCACGACTTGACGTCACGGTTGGCGACGATCTCGGCATAGAGCAGGTGCTCGATCTCAGTCTTGGCGTTGGTGAGCATCTCCTGCAAGGCCTTGTCGCTGTTCTTGGACCGCCGGCTCCGGTAGAGGTAGCCTCCATAGCGGCGCTTGAACGCCTTCCAATCCGCGAGCTTCCCCGAATCCACGGCACGGTGATACAACAAGAACCGGAGACGTTCGCTGGCAGCCTTGTGCCGGGGATTCTTCTTGAGGAACTGCTCATACCCTTCGATCGTGTCGAGCTGCCGCGCGGCCGCATACTCGAGCTGGCTCTGCATAGCGCGTGCCTTGCTGGCGTACTTGCTGCGACCATGCCTGGACAAGAACTCGCGGTACGCTGCGAGCGTGTTCTGGGATTGACACGTTCTCCACGCAATTTCCTCCAAGGCGGGGCGGGCGTCCTTGGCGTGCTTTCCGGTCGGAAAGCGCAGCACGTAGGCTCGGTAGCCTTGCGACGTGTCGCTGGCCTTGGCTGCAGCCCATGTCGCGTGGTCCCAGAGCAGGAACACCTTGTCTGCTCCTTCAGGGGTCCGGCACCGCTTGTAGAGGTCGCCGATCGTGTGAGCTGCCTTCTGCGGAGAGAGGGCCGGTTTTGGCTCGACCGGCTCGTCCCTGGCCCGGATCGCCGCCAGCGCCAGCGCATGCAGGGTCTCGTCCAGGTGCTGGCGAGCCGTCTTGACGAGCTTTCCCTTGGGGTGCTTGGTGAGAAAGGCCTCCCAGCCCTCTGCCGTTGCTGCGACCTTGGCCTGCTCGAAGGCCTGGGCCTCCGTGGGCCCTTGGGGCCTGGCACGAGCATCGACGAGCAGAAAGAAGACAGCGACGAGAGTCCAGATCGGACGAATCATGAGAGTTTCCTTGCAGCAACCCTTCCAAGTGGGCCACCCCTGGGGCCAACGGGAATGCAGGGCCGAGCCCAGACACCAGGGTGTTCCTCAAACAGCATGCCACGCAGCACCGAACAGGGATAGCCAAGCCAAACCAGGAAATCGGGGCGGCGCATCATGGCGCCAACTGCAATTCGCCGTCCAACATCCTCCATGAGACCTGGCCCCATGGAGGATGTTGAACCCAGGGAGGGTGTGGATCAGAGCTTGGGGTCGAACTTGCCGATCCTCTGCAGGTCCATGGCATGCGATGCAGAAGAGCCGTTCATGCTGCCTCGCTTCTTGCCTTCGACCGTGATCGAACCCTTGTAGTGCAGGACGACCTGAAGGACCGAGTAGGCCAATCCCGTGTTGACGGTCTTGGCTGCTTCGGCCTTGACCCAGATCGATCCAGTCTCGTTCCTCGTGTTGGTCCCCGTGACCTCGATGTAGATCGAGCCGTTGACGGTGACTCCCCAGGAAGTGATCTTGCCGGTGTAGATCGTGTCGATCTTGTGGCGTTTGGAGCTGCCCTGAGTCGCCTCTGCGGCGATTGCTTCGCTACAGGATTGGAGGCAGGGAGTGCCCACCAGCAGGAGAACCAGGAGAGGAAGGGTGCGCGTGATCTTCATCGAAGTCGTCCTTCCGGATCTGCCGATCCGAATCAGAAGTCTTGAGGTCTTCTCCCCTCACCGCAGCGATCATCGAACATACTTGTCTTCTCCCGAACTACCATCCCTCGCGACGATGCGATGTACTTCTTGTGCATTGTTTGGTTCTCGGATGCGCGACCAGGACCTGCCGCACGCGCCCGATCCTCGATCGGAGATGCGAATCGGCTCCGTTCCGCTGTCACTCCTCGGGCCCCAAAGGCTCCAGAAACCTGCCAACATTGCGAGCACGAGCCCTGTCGCCCAAGCTCTGCGTGATCGGAAGAGCATGCTGCTCATGTCGTATCGAGATCCGTTCTCACCTGGTGCAGCAAACTCTGGGGAGAGAGCTTCGCAATCGGCCAGACCGGATGTGACCAGTGCGCCGCAGTCAGCGCCGCTGCGCTCAGCGAGCGATGAAGTGCAGGAGGTTCTGCATCTTCTGCAAGAGGGCCCTGTGCCCGGGTTGGGTCAGCAGGGCTTTGGACGAGAAGTAGTCCAGGATCGCCTTTCCCAGGGAGAAGGAGACCTGTTGCATGGCGTTGTGGAGCTCGGCAGAGACCGGCATCGACTCGAGGTGGCTCCAGGTGGCGGGTGAGACGCCATCGAGGCTCCCTTGCCAGATGCCACCCGGGACCATTGCCTCCGATGGAATCGAGTAGACCCAACCGGGTCGGTGCGGGCTGGCACTTTCAGGAAGCTTGGCGCCGATCCTCTTGGCCACTTGCTCCTGCTGATCCCGGGTCGGAGGCGCACTCGGATGGACTTGCCATGCCGTTCCCTTGGCGAGTCCCTCCGCCAGCTCCTTCGTGAGGCT
>Ga0114931_10007170_pt1 | contig 13634 bp, 11 predicted proteins | sample 2SBtaG_FD_89579 | JGI IMG/M metagenome (GOLD analysis project Ga0114931, IMG submission 89579) | Deep subsurface microbial communities from Kolumbo volcano to uncover new lineages of life (NeLLi) - 2SBTROV14_V59a metaG | ecosystem: Environmental > Aquatic > Marine > Volcanic | place: Kolumbo... | reverse complement strand
TCCGGCCGCGGGAATTCGACTCCCTGGTTCTCGGACGTGTTGGCTACATCCAGCACGGGTTTGGGCGGGGGAAACCTGAAGATCGTGAGCTACCACAGCACGGACCGCATCAGCTTCGATGGCAAGGGGATGCCCACCGAGGGAGACGTAGCGGCCGTTAATGCGGAACGAAACCGGTTCCAATGGTCGGGTGGGACGGATGCCATCACCTGGCGCCGCACCATTCCGGGAAGCCGGACATCGGTCGTGGCATGGCGCGCAACCCGCAGGTCGACCGGTCGGTGGCTCGGGTCCGGCGGCTCCTTCGGCTTGGCCAATGACGTAACCAACGTTGGGATGCGGGCGGCGCGAGCCGTGTCGCTCACCGGAGGCTGGATGCGGTTCAGCGCGGGAGTTCAGCGCTACCGACTCCGGTATGACGCTCGCCACGTGGGCGGCGCGGGTATCGTCCGTTCGCAACATGCCAATGAAGTCGAGAGCTCGGCGGAGTGGCTCCACATTTTCCGTGAGCGGATCTCGGTGACGTCAGGCGTGCGCACCACCTGGACCCAGGGGCTCGGAGTGTCCGCAGAGCCTCGCATCACGCTCTCTCTGGAGGCGACGCCGACCACAGTCATCAGCGCGGGATATGCAAGAACCCGCCAACTCGTCCAGTCCCTCGGCAACGAGGAATCCGTCCTGGACGTTGCGATCCCCCTCGACATGCCCGGGTCCCTCGCCGCAGGTGGCCGTGGCGCAGCGGCAGGCGATCAGGTCACCCTATCCGTGCGCTCGGACCCGACTCCTACGACGCAGTTGAGTGGCGACCTCTACGCGCGTAGGATGTCCGGACTCGTCCTCGTGGCGCCCGTCACATCGGAACCCACCCTGGTGGGTCAGGCTGAGACCGGCCGGGGCAGTGCGGCCGGGCTTCAGGTTTCCCTCGCATCCCATCACGACCGCTGGCAGGCTCTCCTCGCCTACCAGTTCGGCGTCGCTCGCAGGAAAACCATCATGACGTCCTATCGACCCGGATTTCAGAGGAGTCACTGGGGCTTGGCGGGCTCAAGCTTCCGGCTGTCCAGGCACCTGGCGCTGCGGACATCCGTGTGGGCGGGGTCCGGCGCCCCATCTTCCGCGCTGGCTGACGGGTTTCAGTGGGAGTCGAGCGATCCCATCTTGGGCCAGGGAGATCTCCAGGGCATTCTGATACGGGTACCGGGTGCGCTCAACAGCCTCACACTCCCACCGTATGTCCGGGTCGATCTCGGAGTACGGGGAGGGTGGGAGATCAAGCGCGGCGACCGGGCCACATCGCTCGGCTTCTTCTTCTCCGTGGAGAACCTCTTCGATCGGCATAACCCCCTCGCCTACCGGCAGGCACCCGGCGATGGGACGCGTCTCATTCCCATCCCGATCCGGTCCCGCACCCTGAACGTCGGAGTACGGCTCAGGTATTGAGCGAATCTCCCATGTCACAAACGGGAACGCTCATTCGCTCCCCCCCTGAAGCAATCACACCCATCTCGACAAGCGCGCTGCCAGGGTGAGCCCCTCCTTCAGGAGCGAGTTCGATCGTGTGTACAAGCAGTGGTGGGAGAGACTCTACACGTATCTCCACCGGATCATCGCCGACAGAGACGACGCCTACGATATCTGTCAGGAGGCGTTCATTCGGTTGTATGCGCGAGGATCGGTGCCCGAGGAGCCGGGCGCGTGGCTCGTTTCCGTCGCGAACAACCTTCTCCGTGACCGATCGCGGACCAGGAGACGGAGAAGCCGGATTCTTCTGGAACACCGCGGCGATGTTCCGGTGGGAGGAACGGTTGAAACGCCCGATGCGAGCACCGAGCGGGAAGAGATCCGCCAGCAGGTGCGGGTCGCGCTCGACGCGCTGCCGCTCCGGCAGCGCCAGGTTCTACTGCTGAGGGCTTCAGGCATGAAGTACCGGCAAATCGCCGCGGCGCTGGACATGCCCGTAACCAGCGTGGGACAGACCCTGGCCAGAGCCATGAAGGCGTTCCGCGAGAACCATAGGGAGCGTGGGTGATGCACCCGTCCGACGGCGAGCTCCTGCTTCTCTTTGATGCCGACGCCATGGGCCCCGAGGTAGACGCGATCGCAGCCCATGTCGAGTCATGCCCGGAGTGCCGGACACGGTTGGAAGGACTCGCTCGCGAGTGGCGGGAACTGGAGGATCTGCTGAAGCGGATCGATGACCCGGTGCCCTCCAGACCGGGGGTAGCGGATCTGATGGCCTCACGGACTCCTCGGCGGAACCGGGCATTCACGATTCGCTGGGCCGCCGGCGTCGCGCTGCTCCTGTTCGTGGGAGGAGTGGCTGCTCTCCAACACTCCGCGATTTCAGGCCGGATCGGGCATCTCTTCCAGTCCCCGGCCTCTCGAGTCCGTGGTACGGAGCGCACGCCTACCACGCGCGCCGGCGTGGCCGTGCTCCCGGCCGGTCGGATCGAGATCTACCTTCCTCCAGGATCAGAGCGGACCCTGTTGTCCGTCGGGCTCACCGCAGCCCCCGAGGTTCGGCTCGAATCGACCGACGTCCGCACGCGGTTCCGGGTCCGGGGAAACCGAATCGATGTGTGGCCCCCGGCGGGGTCTTCGGGCCTGGCCATCAAGATTCCCGTGACGCTGGCGGTCCTGGACGTCTGGATGGGCTCCGACCTGGTCCTCAGGAAACGCGGACGGTCGTGGAGCCCCTCGGTGCAACTGCGCGATGTCGGAGACAGCGTGCGGATACCGTTCAACCCCTGAACGATGATTGGAGTTGGAACCATGAAAGCGAAACACCTGCACACCTTGTTTGCGAGCGCTCTGTTGGTCGCCGTGTCTGGCTGTGATATGATCACCGGGACTCGAGCGAGCCAACCCGTCGACGTCATGGTCGCTGCACGGACGACTCCCGCTCTCGCGAGCACGATCTCCCGGGGAGCACTGGATATCACGAAGCTGGAGATCGTCCTCGGCCAGGCTTCTCTCGGCAACGGCGACCAGTTCGGATGCCAGGACTGCCAGGACGCTTCCGAGACCGCCGCGGTGACTCCGCGTGTCTTCTCCGTCCCGCTGGACGGCGGTGCCGTTCGGGTGGCCAGCGAGCGCGTGGGTCCGGGTGTCTACAAGGAAGTGGAAATCGAGGTTACCCAGCTCGCGGCCGCCAGCGGAGGCGCTCCGGCTGACTGGCCGTCCGGCGCGACCATTCGCGTGTCCGGCCTCGTCGATTCCGCACCGTTTTCGGTGACGCTGAACCAGGGCGGCGACCTGCGGCAGGTGTTGCCCGTTCCGATCAATGTCGCCGATCGAGCGGCGCCCACTGAGATCCAGGCAGTCCTGAATCTGCCTGTCCTGACCTGGTTCTTCGACGGGTCGCGCGAGTTGGATCCGCGCGTGGCGGCGGACCTGGCCCTCATCAAACAGCACGTCCTTGCCACACTCGACACCTCTGACGTCGCCGAGGACGGCGGCAAGGAGGATGGCGGGAGGTGAGGTTCATCGCCTGGTCGTCACCGTGGTATGTACAGCTCACTTGGTGCCGGAGGATCGACATCCTCCGGCGCCAGCCCGGGCCGGTCCGAATCACGGAGGTACCCACCACTCTGCCAGGGCCGATCCGGTGCGCATAGTCCACATCGTTCACAAGCCGCTTCCGGATCCCGACGCGGACGCGGAAAGCATCATCAACACGGCCGCCGCTCTCGGTGCGCGGGGGCATGACGTGGCATTGTACGTGCCGCGCCCGCCCTCGGCCTCACCCCAACCGCTCGATACGATCGCCAACTATTACGGTGTTCGACCCACGTTCCGGGTCGTCGAGTTGCCGATGGCACGAGATGCTCATTCGTTCCTGCTTTCGTGTCGGCACGCGCGGGCGTCCCTGGCTCGCGCCTCCCGGAACCGGCCGCACGCTGTATTCACCACAAGACTCGAGATCGCGTGGTACGGGCTCCACAAACGCGTCCCAACGGTCTACGACCATTACCGGCCGTGGGGAGATCAGTTTCCGATCATGAGACCCGCTCTCCGGCGATACATGACCCATCCTCTCTTTCTCGGTGCTCTGCTGCACTCCAGCTACGCCAAGAGCGCCTTCGAGCGGATCGGAATACCCGGGACCCGGCTCGTACTTGCGCTCAACGGCTTCGATGCCGACAGGCTCGGCCCACCGATGGAGAAGCATCTGGCCCGAACGCACCTGGGGCTTCCGGTCGAGACGCCCCTTGTCGTGTACACGGGGCGGATCAATAGCCGAAAAGGGCTCGACACGGTCCTTCAGATGGCTCCACACCTGCCGTACGTCGATTTCCTGTTGGTCGGAGCCCAGGGCGATCACCCGATCGTTCGGGCAGCAGCTGCCATACCCAACGTGCGGATCGTGGGTTGGCGAGCGTTTGACGAGATCGGTCCCTGTCTCTACGCGGCGGACGTCCTCATCATTCCCCCTTCGAGTGCGCCGCTCCGGAAGTATGGGACCACTGTCCTTCCGATGAAGACTTTCCTCTATCTGGCCGCCGGAAGACCGATTCTGGCCCCGGATGAACCCGACACGAAAGACCTGTTGATCGACGGATCGACGGCCCTCCTCGTACCTCCGGACGACATCGGGGCCGCCGTGCGGAGCCTCCGGGCACTCCTCACGGATCCCCACCTCAGCCAGCGCATCGCCGCAGGCGCACTGCAACGCTCTTCGGGCCTCACATGGGATCATCGCGCCGAGGTCATTGAAGCTCATCTGGAGCGAGCCGTCGCGAGATTCGCTCGGGCTTGATGCTCCCGAGCAGACGCCCGTGGACGTCGTTCCCGTGACGCCGGACATCAGCATACAACGTCGCTTGCGCTCCTGTACGCGCCACGTGCCGTTTCGGGTCGGAGCCTCGTTACTCAACCTCATCCTGTTCGCGACCGGCTGCGACGACCGTCCACCTGACTGGCAGGTTTCTGGCGGCGTCGGCGAGTACCCCTCGATGGAGCTGAACATCTCCTGCCCGTTTCAACGACGAATGTTCTACTTTCCGGTAGCCTATTGGCGCCGACTCATGACATTGCCTTTCGGACGATATATCGCGGGCACGCTGCAGCCAGGGCAGACCTTTGTGGACATCGGTGCAAGCGTCGGTTTTTACTCGTTGTGCGCTTCGCACCGTGTGGGGCCCACGGGTAGCGTGTTCGCCGTTGAACCTGAGCCGGCGACCTTCGAGTCGCTGCGTCGGAGTGTGATCAGGAACCGCTTCGAGTGGACGACGTGCCTGAATGTGGCGCTCTCCGATCACGTGGGAAGAATGCCTCTCTACACGGTCGCGGACGGATCGGCGCATTCACTGGTTCCCGAGATTCCCAGCCGTGCAAGTCGCTACTCAGGGCAAGCGAGCGTCCGTGTGACGACGCTGGACCGATTGAGCGATGAAGGGGTTCTCGGCACGGACCGGATCGATCTCATCAAGATCGACGTGGAGGGAGCAGAAGCGAGGACCGTGGAGGGATCTCTTGCGACGCTCGAACGCTTCGATTTTCCCCCGGTGTGGGCCGAAGTCCGCGGACCGCGCGGGTCCACCAGGGCGCCCAACACGTTTCCCGTGGTCGCCGGCGCCCTCGAGAACCTGGGATACGCGCCCTTTTTCCGGAAGAATGGGCAGCTCCGTAAGGCGTCAGTCTCGCAGGTTCAAGGTATCGCAGACATACTCTTCCGCCGTCTCTGATCGAGGCGGAGCGTCACACCGGTGCCGTCCGGGTCGTGCACAACCCGCATCGCACCGACGTGGGTAGACACGGGGGCCTGTCGCGCTCCCACCCCTCACTGAAACTTCCGCACCATCCGTCGTATCTGTGCGTGGTCGGAGGGCTCGAGACCGAGTAAGTAGAGCGACCCGAGGTAGATGGTGATCAGCAAGGGTAGGGCAAGGACCTCACCGAGGGTCGGTAGTCCGACGGAAAGTCGCCTCAGCACAACGAGACAGCCGACCGCGGGAGCTGCCGCCAGCACGGGCTTCAGCAGGGCTCGATCCACGCCGGTGATCTGAAAGAGCTGACGGTTCACGCTGATACGCAGCGCATTGACCAGCGTATAGGCGACGATCAGGGCCGTCGCGACGCCCTCGGGACCCATGATCCCGATCAGCCATACCCCGATCACAAGGATGACGAACACCATGAGGAGCCCCAAGACGACGTTGAGGGCGGGCTTCAGGTAGATGATCGGGAGCTCACTGACGCCGAGGCTGCTGTTGATGGCTTCGGCGACGAGCAGGAGCACGAGGATCGCGGACCCACTTGCGAACTGGTTTCCCAGCAGGCCCAGCAGGTCCGCGGCGTAGAAGGACACACCCAGAACCACCAGAACCTGCACCGACAGGATCCAACGTGACACCATTCTGAGGTGCGTTTCCGCCCGATGAAAATTCCCCGACGCGATACACTGCGAGAAGACCGGAGGCAAAATGCGGTCGAAGCCATGCCGTATCTTCCGGCTCACCGTTGCCAATTGACGTGCCATCCCATATACGCCGACCACTCCGGCGGGCGAGAAGTAGGCGACGAGAAGAACGTCGGCTCGATCCGCCAGTGAAACCAAGAACTCATAACCCGCGGTGGGCGCGTTGAACCTGATCATGCGCCGGAGCTCCGCCCAACGGAGTGATTCCCGCACGCATGCGCCCATCGGAAACATGCGGGCGAAGAAGACGATCGATACCCCTGCCGCGACGGCCAGTGACGCGACATAGGCCATCATGAGTCCGGCGTCGCGGGCACCCGCGAAATATGCGACTGCCGTGGCCACGGTGAGGGTGACGGGTTCAGCGATGCTGCGAGCCCACACCTCGAAGCCCATCTTTCGCTGGAAGCTGATCGCCGACAGGAGGACGTCCGAGACGACGATCATCGGGATCGCCGGCGTCAACCACAGCAGGGCATCGACGGCCGTGGGAAGTCCAAACGTCGTGCTCAACCACCCAGCACCGGCTCCCACCGCGATCGTGGCGACGGTGGCCGTGGCCATCGCTAAGGCCAGACCGTGGGCAATCGAGCGGTGCACGGGCTCCCTGCGGACCGCGGCTTCGCTCATGAACTTGAGGAGGGACCGCTTCATGCCGAAAACCGCCATCCCGGCCGCGGTCTCTACGATGGCCGTGCCGAACGTGTACGCTCCGAATAGGCTGGCGCCGTACAGCCGTCCCGCCAGCAGTAGGAAAGGAGCCCGAGCACCAAGCCGGGCGATGAACCCGAGGTAGTTGACCCCCGCGCCCCGGGCGAGATCCCGGACGTCACCGTCGTGTGTGGTACGCATGCGTCATCCGACCATCCGCCTCACGCCTCGCGGGGCGCGTACGATTCTGTGAACGAGATCCAGCGACCGGAGTCGCACGTCTACGCCGGCGCGAACACGCCGGGGATCCAGCCAGCTCGGAACAGTCGTGCGGACACGGAAGGAACGGGGTACTCCGTCGCAGGACGCGAGGGGGTACGGCGTGCGGGTCTCATCCCCCCGCCCCACCTTCCGCGGCCTGTCCGAGCGCCTGCACGTCCGCGCCCGTCGGCTCCTGGAACGGCCGCAGCCCGAACTCCGGGAGGATCGCGATGAGGTGGTCGAAGATGTCCGCCTGGAGCGCCTCGTAATGGGCCCACGCGGTGTCGCGCGAGAAGCAGTAGATCTCGATCGGAAGCCCCTTCGGGCCCGGCTCGAGCTGGCGCACGAGCAGCGTCATTCCCTGATGGACCCGCGGGTGGTTGCGCAGATAGTGCAGCACGTACGCGCGGAACGTGCCGACGTTGGTCAGGCGGCGGCGCTCGGGGATGACGTCCGGATCGCCCGGATCGCGCGCGTTCGCCTCGGCCAGCTCCTCGCGCTTGCGCCGCATGTAGTCGCGCAGGAACTCGTAGCGCGACAGGTGCTCGAACTCCTCGTCGGTAAGGAAGTGGATCGTGTTGAGATCGAGGTGGAGCGGGCGTTTGATGCGGCGTCCCCCGGACTCGCTCATCCCCCTCCAGTTGCGGAAGGAGTCCGTGATGAACCGGTACGTGGGGATCGTCGTGATCGTCTTGTCCCAGTTCTGGATCTTGACCGTGTGCAGGGCGATGTCGATGACGTCGCCGTCGGCGTTCGCCTGCGGCATCTCGACCCAGTCGCCGATGCGGATCATATCGTTGGACGTGATCTGCAGGCTGGCCACGAGAGAGAGGATCGTGTCGCGAAAGACCAGCATGAGGACCGCGGTCAGCGCGCCGAGGCCGGAGATGAAGACGATCGGCGAGCGGTCCGCCACGATCGAGACCATCCACACGCCGGCGGTGATGAAGAGGAAGATCTTCACCACCTGCAGATAACCCTTGATGGGGCGGCTCTTCGCCTCCGCGTACGTTTCACGGTAGATGTCGTCGATCGCCGAGAGCAGCCCGCTGGCGGCCAGCGCGCTGGTAAAGACGATGAACGCCAGCTATACCCTGCGCACCAGCAGGTACGTGACCGCGAGGAAGGGCGACAGCGCCGCGGAGGCCTCCTCGCCGGGCGCGACACCCAACGCGAGCCCTACTCCGTAGTAGGTCACCAGCGCGGGTAACACGTGCGCGATGCGGCCGAACACCCGGCGGTCGATGATGTGGTCGTCCCACGTGGAGCGCGTACGCGCGGCCACCCGGCGGGCGAAGCCCCGGAAGGCCCGCTTGGCGAGCTGATCGGTCAGCCACGCGACTACGGCGAGCAACGCCACGGCGCCCAGCGTGCTCAACCAGGGTGCGTAGGAAAGGCTTTTCTGCATGTGGGTCCTCTCGACGTTCGCCAGCGATTCGGTGGAAAGCGGGCCGGGGTGTCCTCAGAGCGGCGCGCTCGCTTGGCGGCGCTTCCGCGCCTACCGGGACCGGCCCAGCTCCTCGGCCATCACGTCCAGCGCGAGGTTGCTGATCCGGACGAGGTGAGGGTGAGCCCGGTTTCCGTTGGTCAGGATTGCCACGCCGAAGCCGCGCGTCCGGTTTCCCATGACGAACGCCGTATACCCCGGCACGCTGCCGCTGTGTCCGAAGAAGTGCTCCTCGCCGCGGGTCGTAAGCCACCAGGTCAGGCCGTACCCCGGCTGCTCGTACCCCCAGCCCCCGGCCATCTCCAGGCCGGCGAACTGGTTGTACTGGAGCGTGTGCATCTCGTCGAGCGTCGCGGCCTTCAGCAGGCGCTTACCCTTCCACGTCCCGTCACCCAGGTTGAAGCGAACCCACTTCGCCTGGTCGTGCACCGTGCCGTACACGATTCCCGCCGGCCAGACGTTGGCCTTCAGCCGCACCGTGGGCTTCGGGCGGTGCGACTCGGGGTCCACGACATAGGGAACCGCGAGCCGTTCGACCATCTCGGGCGTGGGCTCGAACGCCGTGCTGTGCATGTCCAGGGCGTCCCAGATGTGCTCGCGAATGTACTCCTTGTACGGCTCACCGGAGAACTTCTGGACCAGATAGGCGACCAGCGAGAAGGCGAGGTTGGAGTAGACTACCTCCCGCAGCGGAGGCTGGGTGACGGCCAGTGAATCGGCGAGGTAGCGCTCGAGCGGCGGGGGCACGGTCTCTCCCCATACCGTGTGGGGTCCGAATGCCGCCGGCAGCCCCGAGGTGTGGGTCAACAGGTGACGGAACGTGACCGGGTGCTTGGGATCCTCACCGCGGATCTGAACGCGGTGCAGATAATCGTTGACCCGGTCGTAGAGCGCAAACTTTCCCTGCTCCATCTGCTGGAGAAGCGCAACGGTCGACTGTGCCTTGAAGGTCGAGCCGATGAGGTAGACGGTACGCGTCGTCGCGGGGGTGTGCGCCCACAGGTTCGACTCACCGAACGCGGCGCTCCACACCTCCCCCACGCGGTCGGTCAGCACAATCGTGAACGAGGGAATGTCGCCCTCGAGCATCGCACGGCGGATCTCCGGCTCCAGCCGGGCCGCCACCCGGGCGGCGCCCATGGGCGTGGGCCGGGGCGCGGGCTGACCGTCGAGGCGGGCTGGAGCCCCCAGGAGCGCCGCCGCGGCGGAGAGGCCCAACACTCGCCAGAGACGCCGGCCGCGCTTTCTCCCTGTTGTGCACGTCATCTCCCAACCTCCGTTCCGGGTCCGTACAGCACGCGGCCGGGGCGCGCGCCGGTGTGGCGGCCCCCGGCCTCTATGACCACGACGTCGTTGACGAGCACGGTCTCGATACCCTCCGGGAAGAGCGTCGGCTCGTCGTACGTGGCCCGGTCGCGCACGCGATCGAGGTCGAAGACGACGGCGTCGGCGTACAGGCCCTCGCGGATGAGCCCGCGCTCCTGGAGGCGCATCCGCGTCGCGGGCCACGACGTCATCTTGCGAACGGCCTCGCGCAGGGTCAGGAGTCGCTCATCCCGCACGTAACGGTCCAGCACCCTGGGAAAGGTGCCGTAGCTGCGAGGATGCGGGAGCCCCAGGACGTCGGGGCGGCCCGGCTCCAGCGCCGCGCCCGCGTCGCTCCCGACGCTCGTCCACGGCAGCCGCAGCGCCCAGCGCACGTCGTCCTCGCTCATCATGTGATAGATGGCCATGACGCGCCCCTTTCCCTGCGCCACGAGGTCCCACGCCGCATCGGCGGGATCCTTTCCCCACGCCCGAGCGATGTCGGTGATCGTCATCCCCTCGAAACGGGCGTTCTCGGCGTTTCGCGCGTTGACCAGCACGATGCCGTCCCACCCACCCGCCGCCTCGACGATGTTCCACCACCCCTCGTACCCTGTGCGGAGCTGCTCCTTCAGCCGCCGCCTGACGTCGGGACGCGCGATGCGCGCACGCACCGAGTCCACTCCCCCGTCGAATACCCACGAGGGGATCGTGGCTTCGAGTCCCGTGCCGCCCGCCGTGTAGGGGTAGAGGTCCGCCGCGACGTCCACGCCGCGGGCGCGGGCGGAGTCGATCGCGGCGGCGGCCGCACGGATCAGCGTGCCCCATCCCGGCTGGTAGGCAGCCTTGAAGTGGAAGATCTCGACCGGCAGACCGCCCCTCTCTCCCACGGCGATCGCCTCCTTGACCGCGCGCACGAGCTCCCTCCCCTCGCCGCGGATGTGCGAAGCGTAGATGCCCCCGTAGCGTCCGGCGACCTTCGCGACCTCGATGAGCTCCTCGGTCGTGGCAAACGAGCTCGGCGGATAGATGAGCGCGGTGGTCATGCCCAGCGCGCCCTGCCGCATGGCGGACGCCATGATCCCCTTCATCCGCTCTAGCTCCGCCGGCGTGGGCGCGCGCGCCGCGTTGCCCAGAATCGCCCTGCGCGCCTGCGTCTCGCTGAAGTACGTGCCGAAGTTCAGCGAGATGCCCGCGTCCTCCAGCGCGCGGAAGTACGCCCTGATCGAATCGACCGGCACCGGCGTGCCGCCTTCGCCGGCGATCGCGGTCGTCACGCCCTGTCGGAGCTTGTTCTCCGCCAGCCCGTTCCTCCGCAGCACGGCGCCCGACTGGTCCATCATGTCGATGAAGCCGGGCGCCACGTAGCGCCCCTCGGCCTCGATCTCGGTCCGCCCCCTCCCCTCCACGCGACCGATGCGTACGAAACGGCCGTCACGGATGGCCACGTCGGCGCGGATCCAGGGGTTGCCGGCCCCGTCGAGGACCCGTCCGTGGCGGATGACCACGTCGTAACGGACGGGTCCGGAAGCGGTCTGCGCGGCGGCGCGCACCGGAAGCGCCGCCGCCAGCGCGATGGCCAGGGTGCGAAGCAGCGGTCGGACACCCACCCCCCGGCAAAGCAGCGGTCGCACCCCCAGCGCCGGGCGTCGAGGACCCGCGCACCCGGTACGCTCGTGTGTCGTGGCGTTCATGGGCGGAAGCTGCCTCCGGAAGCGAAGGGAAATCGGGCAAAGTGCGAGGATCGGCCCCGGACGTCGCCGGGTCAAGTCGGCGCACGGGGGGGAAAGGGGTCGGTGCGCCCACTCGCGAGCCTGCCACGCCCCGCCACGTGACACCCTCACCGGCCACGGGAGCCCCGGCCGGCACCGCGCACCCCGACCGGTTTGCCGCGCCCGCACCGACCCGCGTACTATGCGCTCCCATGAACCGACCCAGCGCCTTTCGCCGGTACTTCCTGCCGGGCTTCGTCTTCCAGTCCGTGGTCATCGCCGGCGGCTACGGTACCGGACGCGAGCTCGCCGAGTTCTTCCTCTCTCAGGGACCCCTCGGCGGCGTCCTCGCCATCTTTACGACCACGGTCGTTTGGAGCGCTGTGGCCATGGCGACCTTCGAGTTCGCGCGCCTTTACCAGGCCTACGACTACCGGCACTTCTTCCAGCACCTGCTCGGTCGGGGGTGGTTCCTGTTCGAGGTGTGCTACGTCATGCTCCTGCTGATCGTGCTGGCCGTGGTCGCCGCGGCCGCGGGCAGCATCGTCGAGGAGACGTTCGGGATCGGCTACTGGGTGGGCGTGGCGGGGATCATGACCGCCGTCGCGGCGCTGGTCTTCGGTGGCAGCGCGGTCATCGAGAAGGCGCTTTCCGCGTGGTCCTTCGTGCTATACGGCGTCTACCTGATCTTCTTTTTCTGGTGCCTCCACCTCTTCGGCCCGCGGATCGGCGACGCCTTCGCGCACGCCTCCCTCGGTTCCGGATGGTTTCTGGCGGGGGTGCGGTACGCCGGGTACAACCTGGCGCTCGTGCCCGCGATCCTCTTCACGATCTCCGAGGGCGATTCTCCCCGGGACACGCTGGTGGCCGGAGCGCTCGCCGGTCCCATCGCGATGATTCCGGGACTGCTCTTCTTCGTGGCGATGGTCGGCGAGTACCCGGGCATCCTGGAGCGCACGATCCCGGCCAACCAGCTCCTGGAGGCGCTCGGTTCGCGCGCCTTCCAGATCACCTTCCAGGTCGTGCTCTTCGGCACGCTGATCGAGACCGGAACCGGGCTCATCCATGCCGTCAACGAGCGCATCGCCGGGGTGCTGCGCGACCGCTCCACCACGATGCCGGCGTGGGTCCGGCCGGCGGTGGGCCTCGTCTTCCTGGCGGCGGGCACGGCGATCGCCCGCTTCGGCCTCATCGGGCTGATCGCGCGGGGCTACGGCACGCTCACCTGGCTCTTCATCGCGGTGTACGTAGTGCCGGTGCTGACCCTCGGGGTGTGGCGCATCCGGCGCTTCACGGTCCCGGTGGCGTCTTCTCCTCAGCCGACTCCGCTCCCACCCAGCGATCCATGATCACGGTAGCCGTGATCTGACCCAGCGCGTTTGTGGCGCTGCGGAACATGTCCGGGATCCGGTCGATCCCGAGCAGGATCGCCAGCCCGGACATCGGGATGCCCACCGCGTCGAGCGCCGGCGCCAGCGTCACCACGCCCGAGCTGGGCACCGGCGCCACGGTCAGTGATACGAGGAAGGTGGCAAGGATCGCGCCTCCGACCGCGGCCGGAGGGATCGGCACGTCGTAGAGGTGCGCCAGGAAGATGATCGCCGCGCCCTGGAAGAGTGCGCTTCCTGCGCGGTACATCGACGCGCCGAGCGGGAGCACAAGGTCGGCGATCTCATTGGATATATTGAGGTTGTCCTGTGCTTCCTCAAGCATCACGGGAAGTGCGGCCACCGTGCTCGTCGTTCTGAAGGCGATGTCCGCGCCACCGAACGTGCCCCGGAGGAACGCCGCCGGACCGATCCGTCCGACGACGCGAACCAGCGGCAGATACACGAGC